>Ga0310695_10008303_pt1 | contig 16126 bp, 15 predicted proteins | sample RumenRJG_04DNA_FD_203882 | JGI IMG/M metagenome (GOLD analysis project Ga0310695, IMG submission 203882) | Bovine rumen microbial communities from Lethbridge, Alberta, Canada - RJG_04 (v2) (version 2) | ecosystem: Host-associated > Mammals > Digestive system > Stomach > Rumen | place: Canada...
TCGCCATGGTCGCCCAGATGGACAAGGAAGGCTTCGGCAACTGCACGAACCTTTACGAATGCCAGGCTGCGTGCCCGAAGGGTATCACCGTGGATTACATCGCCAAGATGAACCGCGAATACCTCGGTGCCACCGTGACCTACGCCGAAAAGGTTTATGGCAAGGACTAGTGTGAAATGTGGAGTGTGGAATGACTAATTAAAATCATTTCACATTACTCATTGCAAATTACACATTGCAAAAAGGGCTCGCAGCGATGCGGCCCTTTTTCTATATTTGAGGGCGGAAATAAAAAAGGAGCTTTTTATGAAAAAAATCTTTGCGATGTTTGCGGCGGTTGCGTGTGCCGCGCTTCTTTCTGCCTGTAACGACCAGAAGGCTGAACAGTCTACTGCTGACGAATCCCTGAACAAGGTGAAGGCTGCAGGCGAGTTTGTGCTCGGTCTCGACGATTCTTTTCCGCCGATGGGTTTCCGCGACAAGGACAACAACATCGTTGGCTTTGATATCGACCTCGCTACCGAAGTTTGTGCGCGCCTGGGCGTAAAGCTCAAGACGCAGCCGATTTCCTGGGATGCGAAGGAACAGGAACTGAACACCGGCAAGATTGACTGCATCTGGAACGGCATGAGCGTGGACAGCGCCCGCGCAAAGGCCATGAACCTGAGCGACCCGTACCTCAAGAACCGCATGATTTTCACGGTGAAGGACAAGGCTCTTGCAAATCTCGCAGCCCTCGCCGGCAAGAAGATTGCCGTGCAGAATGGTTCTACCGCCCAGAAGCTTTTGGATGCCTCCGAAGCGGGCAAGGCTGCCAAGGAAATCGTCCCGTTTGACGACAACCAGACGGCGCTCATGGATTTGGACAAGGGCGGTGTCGATGCCGTGTTCCTCGACGAAATCGTTGCGAAGTATTGGATTGTGACGAACGCGAAGGACTACACGGTGCTCGAGGAAGGCCTCTCCGACGAAGTCTATGCCGTGGGTTTCCGCAAGAAGGACCAGGCCCTGCGTGATGCAGTGAATTCCACCCTGGCTGCCATGAAGGCCGACGGCAAGTTCGACGAAATCTCTGCCAAGTGGTTTGGCAAGTAACGGCCGGCGCGCAGTTCCATGTCTGATTTGAGTAATTTACTCCCGATTCTCTGGGGCGGCTTCTGCACGACGCTCGCCATTTTCGGGCTTACGCTCCTGTTCTCGATTCCGCTGGGCCTGCTCATTGCGGTCCTCAAGATGAGCAAGTGGCGTGTGGTGCGCTACCCGGTGTCGTTCTACATCTCGGTGATGCGCGGCACCCCCTTGCTGCTCCAGATCGTGGCGATTTATTTTGGCTCCTACTACCTGAGCGAATATGCGGGCGTGGATTTTTCGTTTGACCGCTTCCCGGCGGTAATCGTGGCATTCTCGATAAACTATGCGGCGTACTTTGCCGAGATTTTCCGCGGGGGTATCCAGTCTGTTCCGAAGGGACAGTACGAAGCTGCTTACATGCTCGGCATGACCCGTACGCAGACTTTCTTCCGCATCATTTTACCGCAGGTGGTAAAGCGTGTGGTGCCCGCGAGCGCAAACGAAGTGATTACCCTGGTAAAGGATACTTCCCTTGCTCAAGTGATTGCGGTGACGGAACTTTTTGCATTGGCCAAAAAACAGCAGGCGGCATATGCGAGCATTTATCCGCTGTTCGTGGCAGGTGTGTTCTACTATGTGGCAAACCTTTTGCTGAGCGTGCTTTTCGCCTATCTGGAACGCAAGCTCAACTACTATAAGTGAGGTCCGTGATGCCGATTCTTAAAGTGGAACATGTCAAGAAATCTTTTGGCAACCTGAATGTGCTTAAGGATATCTCGTTCGAACTGAATGCGGGCGAGGTGCTGTCGATTATCGGTCCGAGCGGCTCCGGCAAGAGTACGTTGTTGCGTTGCATTACCCAGCTCGAAACGATTGACGGCGGCTTGGTGCAGGTGGACGGCAAAGACATGGTGTTGCCTGGTGAAAAGGGTGCTCCCGTCAAGTATGCGCCGGCAAAGGTGCTGCGCGAAATCCGTCTTTCGACGGGACTCGTGTTCCAGAACTTCAATCTGTTCCCGCATTTGACGGTACTCCAGAATCTTTGCCTGGCTCCCGTGCGAGTGCTGGGAGTTTCTCGCGAACAAGCTCGCGAAACGGGAGAGTCTCTACTCAAGCGTATGGGCCTCGAGGGCAAGGAAAAGGCTTATCCCTGCGAACTCAGCGGTGGCCAGCAGCAGCGCGTGTCCATTGCCCGCGCACTCGCGATGAACCCGAAGATTCTTTTCTTCGACGAGCCGACGAGTGCCTTGGACCCGGAACTCACCGGCGAAGTACTCAAGATCATCAAGAAACTGGCCGAAGAAAAGATGACGATGGTCATCGTGACGCATGAAATGGCTTTTGCCCGCGATGTGGCGGACAAGGTTATCTTTATGGATGGTGGCTATATCGTCGAGCAGGGGACTCCAGATTTTGTGTTCAACCAGTCTGGGAACGAACGCTTGTCACAGTTCTTGTCAAGATTCTCTAAGAATTGAAGTCATTTCATATAGCTCTTTTTGCAAATATTTCTTATTTTTTATTGCAAAGGAGCTAATATGAATAGGTATTTCGCATTTGCGGCCTTCGTTGCCGCTATTGCTTTTTCCGTTGTATTTTCAGCTTGTAGTGAAAAGAAAGATTCTACACTGAATCAAGATCAGTCTTTTGAAAATGTGAAAAATGCTGGCGTTCTGGTAATGGGACATATGGGTGATTTTCCGCCCATGGTCTTTATGGATAAGGACAGCAATTTTATAGGGTTCGATGTGGACCTTGCAAATGAAGTTTGCGCTCGCTTAGGTGTGAAACTTGAATTGCGTTTGATTTCTTGGCCAGAGAAAGAAAAAGCTTTGTATGATGGCGTCATTGACTGCGTTTGGAACGGTATGAGTGTCGATGAAAAGCGTGCTTCGGATATGAATCTGAGCGACCCTTACCTCACGAACAGACTGGTTTTCATGGTAAAGAGTAAGTCCTATAACAGCTTGGATTCTTTGAAGGGTAAAAAGATTGGCGTTCAGCATGCTTCGACTGCTTGGTCGATGCTGGAACAGTCCGAAATGAAAAAGGACATGAAGGAAATTGTGCTGTTTGAAAGCATGAGCCTTGCGCTGGAAGCCATGGAGCAAGATTCTGTCGATGCCGTGTTTATGGATGAAGTCGCGGCCAAGTATTGGAATGTCTTGAATAACAAAGATTACGTCGTTCTGGAAGACTGCTTGCACAATGAATTCTATGCCGTCGGTTTCCGTAAGGCTGACAAGGCTCTCCGCGATACAATAAATGCCGTCCTTACTTCGATGAAGAAAGACGGCAAATTCGTTGATATTACAGTCAAGTGGTTCGGTAAGTAGTTACCGGTACTGGGCGCTCCAGCGGCGCTTGAAACGGGGTTCGTCCAGAATTTTCGCCCAGATGAATCCCTTGCGCACGTCGGCAAGACTCTTGGTTGAAACAAGGGGTGCGCGGCGCGGAGTCTGTTCGGTTCCACTTGCGGTATCATTCCCCATGAATGCGGCGGCAGATTCACGGGCCGATTTGGCGCGTTCTTCCAGAGCGTTTAACTCTCGCTGACGCTCCAGTTCTTTGCGACGCAATTCCTCCATTTCTGAATCCGTATCACCCTGAGCCTGTCGAAGGGCTTCTTTTCTCTCCTGCTCGGTGCGCTTTTCGTGACTGAGCAAGTTGTCGAGTTCTTCGAGGTCGTGCACCAGAACGTCGCATTCGCCTTCGCCCATGTCGCGTCCCACGATGCGGTGCGCCTGCAAGTCCATCAGCATTTCGGCGGCGGTGTTTTCGTCAACGTCGAATTCTTCCATCAAGAATTCCAGGTCGATATAATCCACTTCGATAACGGCTTCGGCAATGTCGCGGAGCGTCAGCTGTTCCGGGTGCTTGCGATGCACAGGCGGAGTCGGCGGCTCAATGTTCCCTTGAGTCGCCTGCCTCTGGGCGTTTTCGAACTGTCGTATCAAGTCCTGCAACGAACGCGGGGGACTGTTCGTCTCCTGCGTATCGTCGTCAACATCTCCATTTTCGCGACGCTGTTCCTGGTGACGGGGCAACTGGTTTTGCTGCTCCTTCGCCTTTTCCAGCTTCTTCTGGATAATCGTGATGACGACTGCGATTGCAATGAAGATTAGGGTTTCCATAATGCCCTACAGTCGCTTACTTTGCCTCGGGTGCGCTGCCGATTTCCTTGCGCATCTGTGTGTCGGCTTCGATATTCTTGAGGTTGTAATAGTCCATCACGCCGAGCTTGCCGTCGCGAAGGGCAGAGGCCATAGCCATCGGAATCTGGGCTTCGGCTTCCACGAGCTTGGCCTTCATTTCCATGACCTTTGCCTTCATTTCCTGTTCGGCGGCGTATGCCATGGCGCGGCGTTCTTCAGCCTTGGCCTGTGCAATCTTCTTGTCGGCTTCGGCACGGTCGGTTTCAAGAATAGCGCCAATGTTCTGGCCCACGTCCACGTCGGCGATATCGATGGAAAGAATTTCGAATGCGGTACCGGCGTCGAGGCCAGAGGCGAGCACCTTCTTGGAAATCATGTTTGGATTTTCGAGCACGTCCTTGTGGCTCTTTGCAGAACCGATAGAGGAAACGATACCTTCGCCCACGCGAGCGACCACGGTGTCTTCGCCTGCGCCACCCACAAGCTTCTGGATGCTGGCGCGCACGGTAATGCGGGTCACGGCATGCAACTGAATACCGTCGAGTGCCACGGCGGAAACCTTCGGCGTTTCAATCACCTTCGGGTTCACGGACATCTGCACAGCTTCGAGTACGTTACGACCGGCAAGGTCAATAGCGGCGGCTTCCTTAAAGTCAAGCTTGATGTTAGCCTTGTTGGCGGCAATCAAAGCCTGAATTACGCGGAGCACGTTACCGCGGCTAAGGTAGTGGGCTTCGAGCAGGTTGGTGTCTACGGGGAGTCCTGCCTTGCAGCTCAGAATGCGGGCTTCCACAATCACCTGCGGCGGAACCTTACGCAGGCGCATACCGATGAGCTGGAAAATGCTCACGTTTGCCTTGGAGAACAAGGCCTGCAGCCAGAGGCTGAAGAACTTGCCGATAAAGGCGAGCAAGATGATAACGGCAATTGCCGCGATAATGATTCCAATCATTAAAAGAGTGTCCATTGTTTTTCTCCGGTTTTTGTTTTAAACTTTATCCATCCAATTCGCTGCGGGCAACGCTAACCCAGATGTGGCCTTCCTGGATGGCGGTCACTTGAATGCGGGTGCTTGCTTCGATGATTTCGCCGTGGGTCTGCACGTCAAACAGTTTGCCGTTGATGAGCGCTTGGCCCACGGGGCGCAGGAATGTCTTGGCGATGCCTTCGTCACCGACAGAAACTTCTTGAACAGCTTCAGTGGGCGAGGCGGCGGTTTCCAAATCGGTCTTGAGCATGGGTGTCCAACCTTCGGGCAAAAGCGGAATCAGGTATTTGCTTGCGGCGATGGGGAATACCAGCGCGATTGCCGCACAGCTTAACATGTAGAGTAGCCCGAGTAGCCAGGGCGTGGCGTCAAAAGTGGTTTCGATGGTTTCGGGCACGTATTCGGGTATTTCCGAAGGTTCGAACGAAAGCGCAAGCGCCAAAATCATGCACACGATGCCGCCGATACCGAACAGGAACGTTCCCGGCATCACGAAGATTTCGACCAAGAACAGCACCACGCCGGCCACCAGAAGAATCGCCGGAATGTAGCCGTCCAGCTGTGGGGCGAACTGTCCGAGGAACACGATGCCGATGAGGATGATGCCGATGATTCCGAACAGGCCGAATCCCGGCGTCTTGAATTCGATATAGAGTGCGCCGAAGCCGAGAATCAGGAGAAGGCCCGAGATGGCGGCGATGGCCGAGGCGATATCTTCGCCGAGGGTGGTTTCGACTTCGCTTCTGCTTTCGATGGCGAGCTTGGTTTCAAATTCGTCGCGGTTCTTGAAGGTTCCTTGCGAGAATCCGAGTTCCTGCGCTTCCTTGTCAGTCATGGTCAGGAGTTCGCCTTCTTTCACGAGAATCTTCGGGGCGCCCCAGAAGGCCTTGGCGGCACTGTCGAGGACTTCGTACTTGGAACCTTCGATAATGAGCGTGGTGTCCCGCTGAGATTTTTTACCCTTGTCGAGCGTGGCGGTGAGTTCGAGAACTTCGAGTTCCGGTGTCACGAAGGCGGAACTCAGGAGCTCCGGGTAACCGTTACGCTGGGCAAGGTTTCTGAACTTGGCACGGAGCGGTGACTGGATTTTTTCTCCGACGATTTGCGGAGTGCCGTCGCCACCCTGCACGATGGGGGCGCAGTCGCCAATCGTGGTGGCTTCGAGCATGTAAAGTTTTTGGCAGGCGAGCGCGATAAGGCTGCCCGCACTGATCGCTTTCTTTTTCACGAGTGCGATGGTGGTCGGGCCCTTGACTGCCATAATGGTGTCTACCAGATCGAACGCGGCGTCGAGGCGGCCGCCGAAGGTGTTGATTTCAAAGATGACGTAGTCCGGCTTTTCCTGGAGCGCTTCATCGATGGCGCGGGCGCAGAAATCGTACATGGACGGTTCCACATCGCCTTCCAGCTTAATCCAGACGGCGTGCTTTTTAGTTTCTTGAGTAATGACCGAATCGGTTGCCGTTTTGGCGGAATCGACGGGGGCGATTGATGTGGTGTCGGCGAAACAGAACGCCGCAAGCACCAAAAGGGTTGAAAAAATACGCTCAAACAACTTCATACCTTCAATATATGAAGATTTTGTCCTAAAAAGTGCAAAATTTCGCGAAAATTGACAGAAAGTAAAGGTCGGTGTCGTTAAAAGTCTTCTGCTGTCACACGGATTATGCGCAATAATTTATTGAATTTGAATATTTTGAGAACGTTATAAATTGTAAAATCTTCAAAAATATCAAATAAATATTGATTTTTGTATTGCTTTTGTTGGGTTTTTGGTGTATATTTTGAGAAGAAATTTGAGAACAATTTCAAAAGGGATGGATGAAAATGGTTTCAACAGGTTCCAAAATGGCTTCTAGAGTGGCGCTCGGTGTTTCGCTGCTCGGATTCGCTGGGGTTTATGCCCAGGTGACGCTCAGTTCTGCCGAAGGTTGGCTCGAATCGGCTTTTGCCGAATGGGCTTCCGATGGTTCGGACAGCTACAATGTTTACTATTCGGGTGCGGGCGCAAGCAACGTCAAGGTGGATGCCCCGCTCATTCGCAAATATGGTTCCAAGTACCGTGTCGATGTGGTTGGCCTCAAGGCCGGTAGCTACACGCTCAAGATCGCGTCTGTAAAAGGCGGCAAGGAAATCGCTTCGACGAATTCCAAGTCGCTGACGGTCAAGGCTCATGACCGTGCCGGTTTTGCGTTCAGTAATGGCCGAGTTCCGGGCGCCTACAAGGCTGATGGAACCCTCAAGGACGGTGCCGTCGTTCTTTATATTTCTGAGAGCACCAAGAATTCGGTGACGATGGACGTGACGACGAGTGCCAAGGGTGCAAAGACGACTTGCAAGAGCTTCCAGGGTATCTTGAATTGCTACAAGAAAGGCTACGAGACGATTCCGCTTGATTTGCGTTTTATCGGCAATGTGACGGATTCCGATTCGCTCGTGCAGGGTGATATGATGATCGACCTCAACGGCTCCGAAAAGTCCTACGTGACGGTGGAAGGTATCGGTAACGATGCAACGGTGAACGGCTGGGGTATTCGCATCAAGAATGCACAGAACGTGGAAATTCGCAACTTGGGCGTTATGAATGTCGATTCCAAAGAAGGCGACAACATCGGCTTGCAACAGGATAACCAGTACGTGTGGGTCCACAACAACGACTTTTTCTACGGCCATGCCGGTAGCGACAAGGACCAGGTCAAGGGCGATGGCGCCTTGGATTGCAAATTGTCTACATACATTACTTTCAGTTACAACCATTTCTGGGATAATGGCAAGTCGAATTTGTTAGGTCTCAAGGAAGGAACAAGCGAAGGCTACTACATCACGTATCATCACAACTGGTACGACCATTCCGATAGTCGTCACCCGCGTGTGCGTTACTACAGCGCCCACGTGTACAACAACTATTACGATGGCAATGCCAAGTATGGCGCAGGTTCTACGCTCGGCTCGTCCGTGTTCATGGAAGCAAACTATTTCCGCAACTGCAAGTATCCGATGATGACCTCGTTGCAGGGGACTGACGTCTATGCGAGCGATACCAAGCGCGATCCGACGAACAACGGTACGTTCAGCAAGGAAGCGGGCGGTACGATCAAGGCTTACAACAACTACATGGAAGGTTCTTATACGTTCATTCCGTATGGCGCAAGCAAATACATTTTGAAGGGTAAAGAAACCGCAATTGGCGATATAGATTCCAAGGTTGATTTCGACGCTTACGTAGTGACCTCACGCGATGCGAAAGTCCCTGCTACGGTCAAGTCCTATTCGGGTGAAAATACCTACAACAACTTCGATACCGACAAGTCTATCATGTACAGCTACACGGTGGATTCTCCGGAGCAGGCCGTAGCCAATGTGCGAGCCTATGCGGGCCGTGTGCAGGGAGGCGATTTCAAGTGGAACTTTGACAACTCGGTTGACGATGCATCTTCTGACGTGAATCAGAAGCTGAAAGATGCCCTGATGGCTTACAAGGGTAGCAATGGCGAAGTTATGGAATACTCCAGTTCTTCTGTGAAACCGGAATCGAGTTCTTCATCTGTGGCAAGCTCTAGCTCTGAATCGTCTTCTAGCTCGGTCTCTTCAAGCAGCGAAAAGCAAGAAAGTTCTTCTAGCAATGTGGATAATCCGGAATCTAGCAGCTCGGCCGAAGGTGATTCGACAACAGGCTTTGCTGCGACGGTGGCTTATGCCGGAGTTCCGATGCGCTATGTGGCCCGCGATGCCCGCCTCGAAATTTTCGCCGAAGACGTTCGCAAGTTGAGTGTGGTCGGGCTGAATGGCCGCAAGGTACAGCTTGCAACTGAAACGGTGTCGCAGTCCAGCGTAGACCTGAGTAGCCTTAAGCCGGGAATTTACCTAGTGCGCCTGGTGGCGGGCGGCAAGGCTTACCAGCAAAAAATTGTGAAACGATAGAGTGCCGCATGGTTCTTGTTGCGTTTTCTGAGGTGTTCGGGACGGCAAGAACTTTGTGTGGAGTAGCTCCCGGGCGTGTTCGCCCGGGAGTTTTCCCTTGCCAAGAGGTTTGTATTTTGTTACATTATGGATATGATGATAAAGAATCTACGACTTATTAACCTACTAGGACATAGCGCTGGAGCGCAAGCCGGTTTTTAAGCATAGGTTCAAGACGATTTTAGAGTTTTAACCCAAGGATTTAAACCATAAGGCCCGCTCCAATAAGGACGCGGGCTTTCGTTTTTGAGTCAAATTTCTATTTTTTAGACGAAAAATGAGCTTGCCGCCTTGTTGGACTGGCAAGGAGATAAAAAATGAGCGAAAATAAGAACACGATTGAAAGACAACCCTTCTTTTACGACGTCACGCTGCGTGACGGTAACCAGGCTCTTCCGAAGCCCTGGAACAATGCCCAGAAAAAGGACGTGTACCTGCAACTCTTGAAACTCGGCGTGCAGGGCGCCGAAGTCGGTTTCCCGGCTTCGTCCGAAATGGATTTCGAATCGTGTAAGGAACTTGCCCAGCTGACTGCCAAGATGGCCGAAGAAGGCGACGAAGTCGCAAAGCGCATCGTGGTATCGGGTTTGGCCCGCTGCGTGGAAAGCGATATCCAGCGCTGCTGGGAAGCGGTGCAGTACGCTCCGCATCCGCGTATCCATACCTTCCTTGCCACAAGCCCGCTGTCCATGGAACATGTGCTGCACATGACGCCGGAACAGGTGAAGGAAAAGGCGGTGCATTGCGTGAAGTTTGCAAAATCGCTCGTTGGCGACAAGGGCGATGTGGAATTCAGTGCCGAACATTTCGGTGACTGCCTCGAAAACATGGATTTCGTGATTGATGTGTTGAAGGCCGTGGTCGAAGCCGGTGCAACGACTATCAACTTGCCGAACACGGTGGAACGCTACCGCCCCTTGCTGTACGTGAACCAGATCAAGCAGGTGTACGAAGCCCTGCCGAAGAATATTACGATTTCGGTGCATTGCCATAATGACCTGGGCATGGCGACGGCCGCCACTGTCGAAAGCTTCTTTGTGGGCGCAACCCAGCTGGAAGTTGCGCTGAACGGCCTGGGTGAACGCTGCGGTAACACGAACTTCTACGAAGTCGCAGTTGCTCTGCACAACTCCGGCGTGAATACGGGCCTGCACATGGAGCGCATTTACGAAACGGCAATCTTGATTTCTCAGTGGTCGGGTATCAGCATCTATAGTCGCGCTCCGTTGATTGGCGCCGAAGCAATCGTGCACCGTAGCGGCATCCACCAGGATGGCGCCTCCAAGACGAAGGACATGAAGAAGGGCGCCTACCGCCCGATCGACTACTCGATTATAGGTCGTCACCAGAACGATTCGCTCAGCTTTACAAGTCAGAGTGGCCGTACCGCCGTATATGAAATCATCACGAAGTTCGGCTACAAGATGTCTCTCGCCGAAGCCGCCGAACTGCAGCCGATTCTGAAGGCTTGCAGCGAAAAAGAAGGCGAACTGTCTGCCGAACGCGTGCTGGATGTGTTCCGCGAACATTTCGTGAATGTGAATGGTCGCCTGATTTTCAACAACATCGAAGTCGTGCCCGACGAAAACCGCTTTATCTTCCACTTCAAGAAGGATGGCGAAGCTTTGGTGAAGTCCGTGACGGCCGAAGGCCCGATCGAGGCAGCCCTCATGCTCATGCGCGAAATCGGCATGCCGGTCGAACTCGTGAAGTACCGTCAGCTCGTTGTGCCTGAAAAGGACAAGATGTGGGCGGGTCGAGGCTTAAGCCGCATCGTGCTGAAGGCGAACAACGTCGAAGTCGAAGGCCGCGGTGTGTCGAGTGATACGCTCAAGGCAAACATGCGCGCTCTCTTCGGTGGCGTGAACCTGCTGTATAAGAAGTAACCTAAACCGGGAGGCCATATGCTTGACCAACTGAAACGCCCTTTCAAAAAACGCTACGACAAGGTCCGCGAATATGCGGTCAACTTTGCCGGGCCCGTGAAGGATTCGGTGACCAAGCTAATGGCCATGCTTCCGAAGATGGATGCTTTCGCTGGCTCTGAGGATCTGGCCGAAGGCGAGGTTATTCCTGTAGAAAGCGGCAATAAGCTTTCTGGTCTCAAAGGCATTGTTGCCAAGTTCAAGGATTTCAAGAAATCCCTCAAGGGACTTACCGATTTTCAGAAGTTGCTACTCTTGACCATTGCCGTCGTGCTCCCCGCAGGGATGTTTATCTCGGTGGCTCTTCTCGGATTCTTTAATCGGAAGAAGTGATGTTTTCTGTGAAGGTTTAGGAGAAAACAAGTGAATACAGAATTGAATATGAAAAGAACGAAGCAATTCGTTGCTTCCGCTCTTGTGCTTGCATTTTCCATAGTGATTGCTGCGTGCAGTGGCGAGAGCTCGTCGAGCCCGAACAATTCAGGCAACGCGACTGGGTCGAGCGACAGTGGCGATGGAGGCAAGGTTGGTGACGGCAAGGTGGCTTCCGTGTGCGGCTTTAAAAAGTCCGAAAACGTGTGGAAGTTCTCCTACTCTACAAACATTTCCGAAGAATATACCTGGGTCGACGAATCAACGGTGGACTTCAAGGAATACATGAATGCCTACCACATGGACGAGGACGATACGACCTATACGGATGTGGTGCGTGACGAATTCTTTGACCGCATCATGGAACGCTGCCTCGATTTGAACGACTTGCTGGATGAATCCGAATCGGGCGAGGATTGATGCTCTCTTCCCGCTTGCCTAAAGATCTGTCTCCATCGCCGTTCTTTGCTGAACTGGAACGCGCGAAGGCGTGCGCGAAAAAGGGTGCTGCCGAGGGAGGCCTTTCGTTTATCGACATGACGGTAAGTTCGCCTGTGAAGGCGGGGCTGCCGGTGGACTTGAATGCTGCTGTCGATGAAGGTCGAGAATCTTTTGGATGTTGGAATCCGGATGCGGCGGGTTGGAAGTCGGCACGCGAGGCGGTGGTGGAGTATTATCGTGAACGCGGCGGTAACTTTACCGCGGGTCAGATTATCCTGACGGCGAGCACGAGCGAGGCTTACTCGGTTTTGTTCAAGACCTTCTGCGACCCGGGCGACGTGATTCTGACGCCGATGCCGGGATATCCGCTGCTCGATACGCTTGCGCAGCTCGAACATTTGGAATGTGCTCCCTATTTTCTGCAGCTGAAGCGTGAGAAGTCTTCTTTCCGTTTCGTTCTTGATTCCGACAGTTTGCTGGCGGCTCCGGAAAAGGCAAAAATCTTGTTGCTGGTTTCGCCGCATAACCCGACGGGCCATTGCGTGTCCCGCGAAGAATGGAATATTGCGGTCCGCTTCTGCGAAGAGAATAACATGATTCTCGTGGTCGATGAAGTCTTCGGCGATTACGGTTTTTCGAACAAAGTCTCGCGGACATGGAAATATGTTTTCGGCACGTGTCATCCTGAGCGCCAGTCGATATACGAAACTAGTCAACTTGTTGACTTAGTTGAGTTAGGTTCAAAGGAGCAGGATCTCTGGGATGCGGGCGGAAACGACCTCATCAATTTGCCGGAGAACGGCCCCAAGTGCCCGATATTCTGGCTGAATGGCTTAAGCAAGGCTGTGGGCTCGCCGCAGCTCAAGCTCGGCTGGATGGCTTTCTACGCCCCGCGTGAACGCTTCGAAGAAATCCGCGCGGCTCTCGAATTTGTGGAAGATGCCTACCTGAGTGTATCTGCCCCGGCACAGGCTCTCGGCACAGCGCTATTGCCCAAGGCCTCCGCTTATGAATCGCGCGTCAAGGAACGCTTGCTTGCCAACTGGCAGACGCTCCGCGATGCATTCCCAGCCAAGTACTGCCCCGAGGTTCTGGGCGGCTGGTACGCAGTCGTGCGCCTCGGCGAAGATGACGAGGAACTTACGCTCCGCCTGTTGCGTGAAAAACATGTACTGGTACAGCCCGGATTCTTCTTCGATTTCGACGAAGATGGTTGGGTGGTGGTTAGCTTGCTGCAAGAGCCCGCAACTTTCAAGGATGCGGTGCAGCGAATGAAAGAACTGCAATAGCAGGCTTTAGAGTAGAGCTACAGGTGCGCCTTTAGCTTTTCGATAATTTCAGCAGCATCGGTGAAGGCGCACACAGGCAAACTGATTGCCTTCCTAGAGACTTTAACCGAATTCGGATCGGGGTGGTCTTCTTCGATCCAAATGATGCCGCCCAGGGGCTCCTGATAAAATTGCCTAAAGCAAGGCTGATTCCGCAGGGCGCTGGGGTAGTGGATGCAGTAGGGAATTTCTGCCGCTTTCAGTTTCTGGATAAAACCTTCGCGATTCTCGGCCAAAACCGTATATTGGGCATAGGTGCACTTGCATCCGGTTTCGATTTTTTGCGGGACAATCTTTTTGTCGGCTGTAGCGGTCCGGTTGTATTCGGCAAAAAAGGCATCGTACTTGGCTGCATTTTGGCGCCTGACCACAAGTTCTTCGTCCAGGTGTCTGAGTTTTACGCGGAGAACAGCCGCCTGCAGTGCGTCGAGTCGGCTATTCATGCCGGCAATTTCGTGCTGGTAACGCCCGGCGCTCCCATGGTTTGCGATCATGCGGATTTTTTGGGCGAAGTCTTCGTTAGAGGTGAAGAGCGCTCCGCCATCTCCGTAGCAGCCGAGAGGCTTGCTCGGGTAAAAACTGGTGATGGCAATGTCTCCGAAAGTGCATGCCATCTGGTTAGTCCTGGCCCCGAATGCCTGGGCGCTGTCCTCGATCATCCAGAGCTTGTGTTCCGTTGCGATTTCGCGCAGTTCCTTGAAGGGGGCGCATTGACCGAAGAGATTTACTGCAATAATGCCCTTGGTGTGCGGTCCAATCAGTTCTTTGACGCTTTTGGGGTCGATTTGCAGGGTTTCTCGGTCAATATCGGCAAATTGGGGAATGCCACCGAGAAGGGCAACGCATTCTGCGGGGGCGATAAAGGTAAAGTCGGGGACAATAACCTCGTCACCAGGGTGTAAATCCATGGTCATCAGGGCTATGGTAAGGGCGTCCGTGCCGCTAGCGCAGGTAATTGCGTGGGTGTTCCCGCCCAAATACTCCGAAAGTTCCTTTTCGAGGGCCTGAACCTGGGGACCTCCTATGTAACAACCGCTATCCAACACCTCTCGTTCGGCTTTTTCCAGTTCAAAACGGTATTTTTCGCGTTGTGCAGTTAAATTTACAAAGGAAATCATGCGCCCAAAGATATAAATTTTTGCCCACCCCTTGAAATATTTCCAATATTTACTAACTTTGAACCAACATTTTTAAGTAGGTTTTCACCCGGAGATAATAAGGTGCCTCAACACAAATCTTGCAAAAAGCGTCTGCTTCAGGCCGAAAAGGCCAATGCCATGAACCGTTCTACCCGTTCCGCTATCCGTACCGCCCTCAAGGCTGTCCGTAGCGCAACTTCTAAGGAAGAAGCCCTCAAGGCCATGCCGGCTCTGTTCAGCATGCTCGACAAGGCTGCTGCCAAGGGTCGTGCCGGTTTCTGCGCTAACCGCGTCGCTAACTACAAGGCCAAGGCCGCTAAGGTCGTTAACGGTCTCGCCTAATTAATCGCTAAGTCGATTTAGTGCGAATTTGAATAAGCCGATACACAGTGTGTGTCGGCTGTTCGTGTATATTCAATTTTCTATATTAGCTTATGATGGATTCGATTAGGCTTTTTCTTGAAACTCGTTTTGGCGGAATTCTGGATCATTCCGTGATTCAGCGCCTGTTTGTTGCTTTGCTGCTCTTGGTGGCGGCTCGCCTTCTTTTGATGTTCTTGAAGTATGTCATTAATCATGCCGAAAACCGGGGCTTGGATTCTTCGGCCAAACCGCTGGTCTATTCGCTATTCTCGTACTGCATCTACATTGTTACTTTGTTGTTAGTGCTGCATGTGCTGGGCGTGAATACCGCGGGTATTGTGGCTCTGGTTGGTGCAGCGAGCTTGGCGGTGGGCCTCGCCTTGAAAGATGCCTTGGCAAATATCGCCTCTGGCTTGCTTTTGCTGTTCCTTCGCCCCTTTAAGGCAGGTGATTACATTGAATGCGGCAATATCAAGGGGAACATCATCGGAATCGGGCTTTTCAATACCACCCTTCGTACCATAGACGGCCTGTATGTATCTTCGCCGAATACGTCTCTATGGGGCCAGCCTATTGTGAATTTTAGCAAGAATCCTCTCCGCAGGCTCGAAATTACGGTGGGCATCGACTACGCGGATTCCCCGGAAAAGGCACTTGATATTATGCGGGACGTGGTGGCCGGCGAACCTTTGTTCATGCGTAAGCCTGAACCCCAGTTCTTTGTCTCGGGGCTCGAAGACAGTGCCGTGAACGTGACCTTTAGGGCTTGGGCCCGCACCCAGGATTACTTTAACCTGCGCTGGAAATACACCGCCGAAATCAAGAAGCGCTTTGCCGAGGAAAACATTACGATTCCTTTCCCGCAGCGCGTGGTTCATTGGGCAAATACTCCGCAAATTTAAATTTTCAGTCATATTCCGCTTTAGAATGCTTAAATCGCAGATTTTGTGGTCTACGAAATTATTTTTTTATTAGATTTGAGACAGATATATCAAGGATGTGTAATGTCTTCGATAAATTTTGCTACACGAGAGATTAGTTGTAAAGTCGTTTACTATGGACCGGGCCTTAGCGGTAAGACCACCAATTTGCAGGTGATTCACCAGAAGATGCCCCAGGACAAGCGTACCGATATGGTGTCCCTTGCGACTGAAGGTGACCGTACGCTCTTTTTTGACTTTTTGCCGCTTAATTTAGGGGATATCAAGGGGTTCAAAACAAGGTTCCAGCTTTATACGGTTCCTGGTCAGGTCTACTATAACAGTACCCGTAAGCTTGTGCTTCGTGGTGTAGACGGCATTGTTTTTGTTGCCGACTCCCAGAGGTCCCGTCAGGCTGAAAACCTGGAAAGTTTGCAGAACTTGCGCCAGAACCTGCAGGATTA
>Ga0310695_10008305_pt1 | contig 16124 bp, 10 predicted proteins | sample RumenRJG_04DNA_FD_203882 | JGI IMG/M metagenome (GOLD analysis project Ga0310695, IMG submission 203882) | Bovine rumen microbial communities from Lethbridge, Alberta, Canada - RJG_04 (v2) (version 2) | ecosystem: Host-associated > Mammals > Digestive system > Stomach > Rumen | place: Canada...
TCCTGCGCCACGGAATCGGACAACACCGCGATACGCGGAACGGCGGAATACTTCGGGAAGACGTCGAAATTCATCACGACCGCCGTGGAGCACCCTGCGGTTCTCCAGCCGGGGCGCAGACTCCGCGCGATGGGGCACGAATGCGTGGAACTGCCCGTGGATTCCCTTGGACGGCTCGACCTCGACCGCCTGCGCAGCGAGCTGAAAGGCACGAAAAACGCAATCGTTTCGATAATGTGGGCGAACAACGAAACCGGAACGGTGTTCCCCGTCGCAGAAGCCGCCGCCATCGCGAAAGAAGCGGGCGCGACATTCCACACCGACGCCGTGCAGGCCGCAGGAAAGATACCTCTCGACATGCAGGCGGTGCCGGCGGACATGGCGTCGATTTCGGGACACAAATTCCACGCGCCGAAAGGGGTGGGGGCGCTTTTCGCGCGCCGCGGAACGCGGTTCAAGCCGTTCATGCTGGGAGGCCACCAGGAAGGCGGACGCCGCGCGGGAACGGACAACGTGCCGTACATCGTAGGGCTCGGGAAGGCCTGCGAAATCGCCAAGGCCGCGATGGAAGACGAAAACAGGCGTCTCGCCGCGATGCGCGACAGGCTTGAAAAAGGCATTCTCGCGACGTGCCCCGACGTGCGCGTGAACGGCGATCCGGAACACCGCCTGCCCAATACGCTGAACGTGGCGTTCGAATATATCGAAGGCGAGGCGATAGTCTACAGGCTGTCCGACGAAGGAATATGCGTGTCTACCGGCTCCGCCTGCGCGTCCGGCTCGCTTGATCCGTCGCACGTCATCCGCGCGATGGGCGTTCCTTTCACCGCCGTGCACGGTTCGATACGCTTTTCGCTGTCGCGCTACACGACGGACGCGGAAATAGACTACACGCTCGAAAAGCTCCCGCCTATAGTCAAAGGCCTCCGCGCGCTCTCCCCGTTCGGCCCCGGGATGGACCCAACGACATTCGGCGGCTGAACCTTTCCGCCGCCCGCCGCGTTTACATCTTCGCTATGAAAATACTGAAAAACGCGGCGGCGTGCGCGATGGCGTGCGCGGCGCTCTGGACATACGGAGCAGAAGAAAAAACCGGTGCGGGCGCGGACGGCGCAGCCGTGCTCGAACCCGTAACGGTGGAGGCGTCCTCCATTTCGAAATACCGTCCCGGAACGGTGAACGGCGGCACGTTCACGGACGTCCCGCCGGAAGAGCTTCCGGTGACGGTGGACACCCTCACCGAAGATTTCATGCGCGAGCACAACCCCACGGATCTTCACGATCTGATGCGCTTCGTGCCGGGCATGGAAACCGGCGGCAAATCGCTTCTGATCCGCAACCCGGGGACGTTTTCGATCCGCGGCATGGGCGGCACCGAACCGGCGATAGACGGCGTTCTGCCGATAGGGCGCGGCGCGGGTCTTTTCATGGATCCTTTCCTGCTGGAGCGGGTGGAAATCGTCAAAGGACCGATCGGGGCGCTCGCCGGCGGCGCGGGAGCGTCGCAGAACGCGTCCGGCGGCGGCGGTTCCGTGAACATGTACATGAAAAGCGCGAAGTTCGATTGCGACGAGACGAACGTGCAGGGCAACATGTCGACCGGCAGGCGCGTATGGCGCACGCGCGGGCTGTTCGACGTGAACCAGACGGCATTCGACGGACAAATCGCGGTGCGCGTTCCCGTCACGGCCGACCTGTACAGCCCGGCATACATATCGCAAGGCTCGCAGAAAGGCGCGCGGGCGCGCGAATCGTACGCGTTCGCGCCGTCGTTCGCGGCGAAGGCGGGCGACGCGGTGACATTCGGACTGAAGACGATGTTCCAGTACACCGACCAGCCGGGCTACATCGGCGTTCCGGTGTACCGCGGCCGCCCCGCCGACGGATGGAGCTGGTACGAATCTTCGTGCAGGCGCGGCGACCGCGCAGTGTACAAAAGTTTCATGCTCAACCCCTGGATAGACTGGCAGGTGAACGAAAACTGGCTTTTGAAATTCGGCGCCGCCATGATGTTCTCCGACTGGGAATTCTCCATGCGCGAACCGTATTTCAACGCCGCGCAGGCAGCGCAATACTATGCGTCGGGGCGCTGGCCCGGCACCGGGAAATACATGATTTCCACGTTCAGCGAGGGGCGCTCCGTAAACCGCAACTACAACGTCTACGCACGTTCCATATACACGCGCGAACTTCCGTGGCAGGGTATCGAAAACACGTTCGTCGCGCAGCCGGACTGGAACTGGCGCGAATCGTCCGGCGGCTTCGGAACGCCGACGTCGCGCTACGGCCTGCTGCTGCAGGATTCTGTCAAATGGGGCTGGTTCACCGTGCTGGGCGGCGTGCGCTACGACCATTTCGAGCAGGAGGCGTACACGTCCGGCGCGGTGCGCTACGCGCACATGTCCGCCGACGCCGTGTCGCCGCGCGGCGGAATCACGGTGCGCCCGCTGGAATGGCTGATCGTATTCGGCAACCTTTCGCAGACGCGCACGCCCATGCTGGGCCTGCGCAATGCCGACGGCTCCACGCCGACAAGCCCGTGGCGCGCCACGCAGTATGAAGCGGGAGTGCGCGTAAGCCCCGCGGACAAACTGTGGCTTTCGGTTTCGGCGTACCGCATCGAACAGGAGAACGTTCCGCAGGCGGACTCGAACGGATTCTACTGGTACGACGGACGCAACACTTCGCGCGGCGCGGAACTGTCGCTGACAGGCGACATCGCGGAGAACTGGACTGTCATGGGCATGTACGCGCTGAACATGTACACGGACCGGAACGCCGCGCCGGGGACGAAAGGGCGCGACTTCGAGCGCTACCCGGAACACTCGTTCTCGCTTTCAACTTCGTACCGCTTCGCGGACGGCTGGCTTGAAGACGTGGCGATCGGCGGATGCTACAGATTCCGCTCTAAAAGCTACGGCACGATGCGCGGCGCTTTCGTGGACGAAAACATCTTCTACGCGCCGTCGCACGTGGTCGACGTGAACGTATCGATGCCGCTCTCGAAGTTCGGCGGCGGCGAGAACTGGATTCTCACGCTCGGAGTGCGCAACCTTTTCGGCGAAAAATATTTCGAGTCCGCCCGGCACTTCTACGAAGCGCTTGCGGGCGAACCCAGAACGTTTGAAATAGGGATACGCGCAAAATTCTGACGCGCGTCACTTGCCGGCGGCGGTATCGTTCGTGATATCGTCGTCGTTGCCGGGCTGGAGATCGGGGCCTGCGGAGCGCAGTTCGAAATTGCCGCGGCGCCCGGGCTTGTAGTCGATCGTGGTGCCCCAGGGATCCATCAGCTTGTCCTTGCCGCCTTTGATATAGGGGTCTTCATCGTCGGTGGACGTGACGAGCGCTTCGAGCGAATCGGGAAGCCTGCCATGGTCGGCGTAATACGCGTTGAGAGACGTCTCGATCGTCGATATGACCTCGCGGCAGGCCGTCACGCGCGCGTTGTTCAGCCATTTCGGCACGTTGATCACGGCCACGGTTCCGAGAATGCCGATGATCGCGACCACGACGAGCAGTTCCACAAGCGTGAAGCCGGAGCGCGAAGACGCGCGGCGGGATATCTCTTTTGCTGTTTTTGCGTCGGTTTGCATTTGGAGTTTCCTTTCTTTTTGCGGGCTGTCAAGCGGAGCCCACCGCGTTGGACACTTTGAAGACGGCCATGAGAATCGCGATCGCCACGAAGCCCACGACGCCTGCGATGAAAAAGATGAGAAGCGGCTCGAGCGAGTTGGTGAACTTCACGATGTTGCGGTCCATCTCGTTCTGGTAGCGCTTGCCGATGTTCTGGAGCGAAGAAACCATGTTGCCCGCCTCTTCGCCCACGGCGAGCATGTCCGTCATCATGCGCGGGAACGCGCCCGAGGAAGCGAGCGGGCCGGATATGGAAGTTCCGTCGGTCACGCGCTGGCGCGCCTTGTCGAGCGCCTTGGCGATTACGGCGTTGCCGCACGTTTCCGATGCAATCTTCAAAGCCTGGAGGACGTTCACCCCGTTGCCGAGCAGCGTCCGCATCGTGTAGGCCAGGTCCGAATACGCGCCGGAGGCGACTATCCCGTGTATGAGGGGAGCCTTCAGCTTCCATCCGTCCACGCGCAGTTTCCCGGACGGCGTTTTCTTCCAGCGCTTGAACCATATCGCCAGGACAACGCCGCAGACGGCCACGAGCCATCCCCATTCAAGGATGAAATCGCTGGCGGAGACGAGCATCTGCGTAGGGAGCGGAAGCGTCGCGCCGAGCGAATTGAACACGACCTTGAACTTCGGAATTATCCAGCCGAGCGCGAAGACGACGGCGAGGACGCCGAACCCCAGCACGAACATCGGGTATGTCGTGGCGCTCTTGATTTTCGTGCGCATGGCCTCCATGCGCTCGTAATGCTCCGCAAGACGGCGGAGCACTTCGATCATCGCGCCGGACGCTTCGCCCGCGCGCACCATGTTCGAAAATATCGGCGGGAACGAATCCGGGTGCTGCGCAAGCGCGTCCGAAAACGAATCGCCGCGCACGATGGCGTCGCACAGCTCCTGGGCGATGCGCCGCTGGGCGGAATTTTCCTCGCCCTGCCGCGCGAGGCATCCAAGCGCCGCGCCGAGCGTCATGCCCGCTTCGAGCAGGTCGGCAAGCTCGCCGGTGAAAAGAAGCACTTCCTCCGCCTTGAGCGCCGCGTTCTTCGGCTTTCCGAAAGTGATGTTCCAGCCGGACTTTCCGCCGCGTTTCGCCTCCGCGACGGTAAGCGGCCTGAGACCGCGCCGCGCGACCGCGGCGAGGGCCTCTTTTCTGTCGGCGGCGGAGAGCGTGCCTTCCACGCGGCCGCCGTCGGCTTTTAGCGCTTTGTACTGGAATACCGGCATTTCGGGAAAACGTTTCCGCTGATTTTACACAATCTCCGGGCGGTTGAACAGGGAAAACCGCAAAATGTCATATCCTTTCCGGCGCTTCAATGCCGAGAAGATCGAGTCCTTTCGCGAGAATCCTGCCGAACGCCGCGCAGAGCGCGATGCGCGCGTCGCGCACCGCAGGCTCCGATTTCAGCACGGGGGAGGACTGGTAGAATGTCGAATAGAGCTGCGAAAGGCCGAACAGATATTCCGCGAGCGCCGAAGGCTTGCCCGTCTCCGCCGCCCGCAGCACCGCCGCGGGGAACTGGAGGATGCGCAGCGCCAGGGCTTTTTCGGCGGGGGAGGACACCGCCGGAAGAGCGCCGGCCGCGGCGTCCGGCAAGGCGTCGGGCAGGGCGGAGTATCTGTCGAGCATGGAGCGCACACGGGCGTACGCATACTGCAGGTAGGGGCCGGAATTTCCTTCGAGCGCAAGCGCCTTGTCCCAGTTGAAGTCGATCGCCGTCGCAGGGTCGTGCGAAAGGTCGGCGTACTTCACCGCCCCGAATCCTATCTTGCGGGCGAGCGCCTTTTCCGCGGGGGAAGGCTCGCCCTGCGCGTTTTCTCCGCGTATCACGGCGAGCGCGCGGCGTTCGGCCTCTGCGAGGAGTTCGTCGAGTTTTATCAGGTTGCCTTCGCGCGTCGAAATCGCCTTGCCCTGGTAGGACATCAATCCGAACGGCACGTGCACGAGTTTCGTTTTCAGGCCGAGCTTTGCGCAGATTGCGAAGAACTGTTTGAAGTGGAGCTGCTGGCGGTCGTCCGTGACGTACACGATGCGTTCGGGGGCGAACTCTTCGGTGCGGACTTCGGCGCAGGCTATGTCGGTTGTGGTGTAGTTGTAGCCGCCGTCGGATTTGCGCACTATCGCCAGCGGCATTTTCTCCTCTTCGAAACGCACGACGAGCGCGCCTTCGGACTCTTCCGCCAGACCGGCCCGGCGCAGTTCCTCGATCACCTTCGGAAGACGGTCGTTGTAGTACGATTCGCCGTGCCAAAGGTCGAATTTCACGCCGAGAAGGTCGTATATGCGCGTGAACTCCGCGATGGATATGTCGATGAACTTCTTCCAGAGCGCGCGGTTTTCCGGATCGCCCTGCTGGAGTTTGACGAGTTCCGCGCGGCAGGCGTTTTTCCATGATTCGTCGGTCTTCGCGCGCGTGGAGGAATCGACGTACGCCTTTTCAAGGTCTGCCACGGTGGGCGACGCGCGCTGCGCGTCGTCAAGGCATTCGCGGTAGCCTTTGATCAGAATGCCGAACTGCGTTCCCCAGTCGCCGAGGTGGTTGTCGGCTATCACGCGGTAGCCGAGCGCGCGGAATATCCTGTCGAGGGCGTTGCCTATGACGGTGGAGCGGATATGCCCGATGTGCATCTGTTTGGCGGCGTTGGGCGAAGAGTAGTCCATCACGACCGTCCTGCCCGCGCCGCAGGCGGGAATGCCGAGCGACGGACTGGAAACCGCCTCGCGGACGAGAGAGGCGGTCCACTCCGGCGAAACGGTTATGTTGATGAAACCGGGTCCGGCGATTTCGGCTTTCTCCACGAAAGACGGGCGCGGCAGCGCGGCGAGCGCGGCCTCCGCGATCGCGCGCGGCGGCCTGTGCAGGATCTTCGCCATTCCCATGGCGTCGTTGCACTGGAAATCTCCGAATCTCGGATCTGTCGCCGGCAGCGCGCGCACGGCGGAGAAATCCGCCGCGCCGGGGAAAGCGGCGGAGAAAGAATCCTGGAGCCATTTCGCGAGGACGGCCTCGCAACCTTGCATGTTCGTTTCCATGCGCGCAAGTTTAGCAAATCCGCGCGCCGCGCGGCAGAGTCCGCTCCGGTCTGCGCGCGCGTGCGCACGGTCCGCCGGCGGAAGAGACCGGCGCGCCCGTCAAATCCGCAATGCCTCGCGCAGCAAAGGATTGACCGCCGCCAGATAGACAAGCAATGGAACGGCGACCGCCAAATGGAGGATCGCATCCGTCCGCGCGACCGTTCTCCGGACTCTGGCGAACGAAAAAACAAGACGCCACGTAAATTCCGCCCCAAGAACGCAAAACAGCCCCAGGCTCAAGGGGTTCCGCATGTTCAAATCCCCTTTCAATATGTCGAAGAAATCCCGTGTGCAACCGCAGAGAATGCATGATTCGCCGTAAAGCACGCGCGAAGAGCAGACCACCGCGCCGCGAAAGTAGACGACCGCGAAGGTGCAGGCACAAGCCGCAGCCGCGCACACGACAATTCGATTGACCGTCCGATAGACGTCAGAGTGCATGACAATAACAAAAGCCCAACCCGCCATGACCGACGAATTGGGCTTTGCCGGATGAACTCAAATCAAGCCATTACTTGGCGGGCGGCTTCGCAGCATCCAGCGCCTTCTTGACGGATTCTGCCTCTTTCTGGAGTTCTTTGTTCATCTTGTCCTTCTTGGCGGCTTCATCCATGGCCTTGCCAAACTCGGTACCAAACTCGGTAATCGCATCAGAAGCCTTGTGCAGCACATACCACTGGTAGCCGGCAATGGCCGAACCGATGATACTGCACACGAGACCGGCGATTGCAAGACCCTTGGGTGCATTCTTCTTCGCGGCGCTGGCCAGACCGACAGCACCCAGAATGACACCGGGGACAGTGAGGAAGATTCCCCAGGAACCGAGGCAGGGAATAAATGAAAACACCAAGCCTACGATACCGAGAACCAATGATGCTACGCCCATTTCATTTACCTTTCTTTGTATTTTGCGCGCAGTCCGTTCCCCGCGGCGCCGCAAGCCTGGCCAAGCGGCCGGGATACCTTGTGGACAGCTGAAACGCGGCTTACGAACCGGGCACATGAAGTATGCCACATCTTTGGCGCGGCGGCAAGCGCATAAAGCGCCTTCGCAACTTCCGATGGGCGCATCTGTGTTTTTCATCCAGGCGGTTTGAGATTGGAAACAACCGGAGCAACTGGAAAAAACAACTTTGAGCGCGAGCGCGCGCCAAAGGAAAGTTGTTTCTATAGAAACGGCAACAAATGGGGTTGATCCATTGGGAGGGCCGCGCTCCGTCGCGGCCACATATGACGGACGGGACAGAGCCCGTCCCTCCCTGATGCAACTCGAACCCTTTAATTGCCGGAGCAATAACAGTTGTTTCCCATGATCAAAAAGCCAGACGGTGAATTACGCAGATCCGCCGCCACGCGGCGCGCGGATTGTGGTATAATTCGCTTTTCCGGCCCGCGGACGCGCGCCGGAGACAGAAACAAAAAGAGGCGAATAATGAAAAGAGTGCGCAACTTTTCCGCCGGCCCGGCCGTGCTTCCCGAGGAAGTGCTCCGCGAAGCCGCGGAAGAAATGATGGATTACAGGGGCTGCGGCATGTCCGTGATGGAAATGAGCCACCGCTCCAAGGTCTACGGCAAGATAATCAAGGATGCAGAGGCCGACCTCCGTTCCCTCATGGGCATTCCGCAGAACTACAAAGTCCTTTTCCTCCAGGGCGGAGCCTCCCAGCAGTTCGCGGCCGTGCCCATGAATCTGATGCGCAACCGCAAGGCCGGATACGTGATCACCGGCCAGTGGGCGAAAAAAGCCTGCGCCGAAGCGAAACTCTACGGCGAAGCCGTGGAACTGGCAAGCTCCGCCGACAAGACGTTCTCCTACATTCCGGACTGCTCGAATCTGCCCGTCACGGACGACATGGACTACGTCTACATCTGCGAAAACAACACGATCTACGGCACGAAGTTCAAGGCCCTGCCCGACACCAAAGGCAAAGATCTGGTCTCCGACGTGTCATCCTGCTTCCTGAGCGAACCCGTGGACGTGTCGAAATACGCCGTGATCTACGGCGGCGTGCAGAAGAACATAGGCCCCGCCGGCGTTGTGATTTCGATAATCCGGGAAGACCTGATCCGCGACGACGTCCTGCCCGGCACCCCCACGATGCTGAAATGGAAAACCCAGGCCGACAACGATTCGCTCTACAACACCCCGCCGTGCTACGGCATATACATCTGCGGCAAAGTGTTCAAGTGGATCGCCGCGAACGGCGGCCTCGAAGGAATGAAGAAGCGCAACGAGGAAAAGGCCGCGATCCTCTACTCGTTCCTCGATTCCAGCACTCTGTTCAAAGGGACGGTCGAAAAGAAAGACCGCTCGCTCATGAACGTGCCGTTCGTGACGGGCGACGCGGATCTCGACGCGAAATTCGTCGCCGAAGCGGCCGCCGCCGGACTTGTGAACCTCAAAGGCCACCGCAGCGTGGGCGGCATGCGCGCGAGCATCTACAACGCCATGCCCAAGGAAGGCGTGGAGGAACTCGTGCAGTTCATGGCCGATTTCGAAAAGAGGAACGCGAAATGAAAAGGAAATACGCGACGCTCAACCCCATCGCCCCGGTAGGGCTGGACGGATTCTCCGCAGACTACGAAAAGACGGAAAACCTCGCCGACGCCGACATCGCGCTCGTGCGCAGCGCGTCCATGCACGAACTCGACCTTCCCGCGAAGCTCATTGCCGTGGCGCGCGCCGGGGCGGGCGTGAACAACATCCCGCTCGCCAAATGCGCGGAAAAGGGAATCGTCGTGTTCAACACGCCCGGCGCCAACGCAAACGGCGTCAAGGAACTCGTGATCGCAGGCATGCTGCTCGCCGCGCGCGACATCTGCGGCGGCATCCAGTGGGCCGCCGCCGCGAAGGACGACCCGGAGATAGCGAAAACCGCCGAAAAGCAGAAAAAGAAATTCGCAGGCACCGAAATCGCCGGCAAGAAGCTGGGCGTGATCGGCCTGGGCGCGATCGGCGTGCGCGTTGCGAACGCCGCCGCCGGGCTCGACATGGAAGTCTACGGCTACGACCCCTACATCTCCGTGAACGCGGCCTGGAACCTGTCGCAGAAGGTCAAGCACGCCACGTCCATCGAATCGGTCTGCCGCGAATGCGACTACATCACGATCCACGTGCCGCTGTCCGACGCGACGCGCGGAATGCTGAACCGCGACTGCATCGCGGCGATGAAACCCGGCGCGACGGTTCTCAACTTCGCGCGCGACGCGCTCGCCGACGAAACGGCGATCCTCGAAGCCCTCGCCGCAGGCAGGCTCCACCGCTACGTGACGGACTTCGTAAACCCGCTCACCGCAGGCAAACCGGGCGTGATCGCCATCCCGCACCTCGGCGCCTCCACCGAAGAGTCCGAAGACAACTGCGCCGTAATGGCGGTGAAGGAGCTGCGCGACTTCGCCGAAAACGGCAATATCGTCCATTCCGTGAACTTCCCCGACGTGTCGATGGGCGGATGCAAGACGGCGCAGCGCATCGTGGTGCTGCACCGCAACGTGCCCGGCGCGATCGGCAAGTTCACCGCCATCTTCGGCGACGCCGGCGTGAACATCGACAACATGACCAACAAGAGCCGCGGAGAATACGCCGCGACGCTGCTCGACATCGACAGCCCCGCTCCGCAGTCGGCGCTCGACGCGCTCGCCGGAGTCGACTACGTCCTCAGGGTGCGGGTGATCTGATGGCGCGCGTCCGTCCTTTCGTCTGCGTGCGCCCGGCCCCGGAAAAGGCCGCGCGCATCGCAGCGCTCCCGTACGACGTCTACAACCGCGCCGAAGCCAAGGCCGCAGTCGCCGCGAACCCGGATTCGTTCCTCGCGATCGACCGCGCGGAGACGTCCTTCCCGGATTCCACGGACACGTACGCCCCGGAGGTCTACGCCAAGGCGCGCGACCTCTTCCGCGAACGCCTCGCGCGCGGCGACTTCGTGCGCGAAGACGCCCCCGCCTATTTCGTGTACGAACAGACGATGGACGGACGCGTGCAGACCGGCGTGGCCGCGACAGTCGCCGTGGACGACTACACGTCCGGCACGGTGGCCAGGCACGAAAACACGCGCGCGGAAAAAGAAGAAGACCGCGTGCGCCACGTCGACACCGTCGGCGCGCAGACAGGCCCGATATTCCTTGCATACCGCCGCAGCCAGGCGGTGGACGCGGTTGTCGAAGCCGCCAAAAAACGCGCTCCTCTATACGATTTCGTTTCAGAGGACGGCATACGCCACCGCGTCTTCGCCGTGCGCGACGCCGCCGAAACGGCCGCGCTTTCCGCCGCCTTCGCCGCGGTTCCGCGCCTCTACATCGCGGACGGACACCACCGCGCCGCATCGGCCGTGCGCGTAGGCCTCGCCCGCCGCGCGGCCGATCCGTCCCCGGCGGGTGACAAGGAATACAATTGGTTCCTTTCCGTCCTTTTCCCGGATTCGGAGCTGAAAATCCTCGACTACAACCGCGCGGTAAAAGACCTGAACGGCCTCTCGCCGGAACAGTTCCTCGCGGAAGTTGCGAAACGCTTCGACGTCTCCGCCCCGCAGTCCGCGCCGCTGCGCCCCTCGCGCAAAGGCGAATTCTCCATGCTCCTCGGCGGCGAATGGCGGATGTGCTCGTTCCGCGCGGCTGACATGTCGGACGATCCCGTGGACGGGCTGGACGTGTCGCTGCTCCAGAAGCTTCTCCTGGACCCGGTGCTCGGCATCAAGAACCCCAAGACCGACAGCCGCATCGATTTCATCGGCGGCATACGCGGCCTCGGGGAGCTCGAGCGCAGGACGCGCACCGACTGCGCGGCCGCTTTCGCGATGCATCCCACGTCGATGGCCGAGCTTTTCGCCGTGGCGGACGCCGGGCGGCTGATGCCGCCGAAGTCCACGTGGTTCGAGCCGAAACTCCGCAGCGGACTTTTCATACACGAAATCTGACGCACCCGCACGCAAATGAAGATCATATCGGGATTCGAGGAATGGGCGCGCGCCGCGGAGGCGGCGCGCAAGCCATGGCAGAAAAACCATATCGCCATGTACACGAGCGAGTTCGACGCGATCGTCCTCGACCCGCAGTTGTGGCGCATCCCGCTCGACGACCATCTCGTCCACCGGGGCGACGGCGTTTTCGAAATGTTCAAGTGCGAGAACCGCGCCGCCTACAACATGGAAGCGCACCTCGCACGCCTCGTCCATTCCGCGCGTTCGATAGGCCTTGAATGGAAGAAAGGCGGCATAGACGACATCCGCGAAAAAACCATCGCCGCGATGAAAGCCGCCGGACGCGACAGGCAGTACGTGCGCGTTATGCTTTCGCGCGGCCCCGGCTCGTTCGCCGTGAACCCGTACGACTGCCCGGAACCTTCGCTGTACGTGATGGTGTACGCGTGGCACGAGCCTTTCATGACGCTCCACCCGGAAGGCGCGAAAACGTGCCGCTCGGACGTGCGCGTGAAAGAGCCGCGCTACGCCACGATGAAAAGCTGCAACTACCTGCCCAACGTGATGATGAAGAAAGAGGCGGTCGAACGCGGCTGCGACTTCGCCGTGGCGTTCGACGACGCCGGGCACATGGCCGAAGGCGCCACGGAGAATTTCGGCATCGTGTCCGCGGCGGGCGAACTGCTCTTCCCGGATCTCTCCGGCATACTTTCGGGCACCACGATGCTCAGGACGATGGAGCTCGCGGAAAAACTCGTCGCGGACGGGACGCTCGCGGCGGTCCGCCACGCCGACATAACGGAGGCGGACGTCGAAGCCGCCCGCGAAATAACAGTCGTCGGCAGCACGCTCGACGTCGCGGCCGGCGTGACGTGGAACGGCCGCCCTGTCGGCGACGGAAAGCCCGGCCCGGTCGCACTCGCTCTCAACGCCCTCCTTCACGAAGACATCCAGTCGAACGCGGCCCTCAGAACCGCATACTGAAGAGACCTCCGCCCGCATGTCCGCATCAAGACAACAATGCGCACGCGATTTCGCCGCATGCTGGACTGCGCGGCGCGGCAGCGAAAAGGGCGAAGACCAGCAATTCTGGAACATGCTCCTCCGCGACGTGCTGGGCGTTGCGGATTGCGAGCGGCACATCCGGTACCAGGTGCCGGTCCCGATGCGCGGCACGACGAAATTCCTCGACGCGTGGATTCCGGAAACGCGCGTGCTGATAGAGCACAAATCGCGCGGCGTGAACCTTGACGCGCCGCAGCCGGGACACGGCGGGCTTACACCCTACGAGCAGGCCGCGGAATACGACAACGCCCGGGCGTTCGATGAAAAGGCGCGCTGGATCGTGACGTGCAACTTCGACGAGTTCCGCATCTACGACCGCGCAAAGCCGCTTGCGCCGCCCCTCACGCTGAAACTCGCCAATCTCCCGAAAGAGGCGTACCGGCTCGAGTTCCTCGTGAACCCGAAGGAAAAGGCGATCGACCGCGAACTCGAAATCTCCGTCCAGGCCGGCCGCATCGTAGGAGAAATCTACGACGCGCTGCTGGGGCAATATTGCGGCGGTCGCGGGGCGCCCGCCCTACCGGACGATGGTAGGGCGGGCAGCCCTCTGCCCGCCGACGAACACCTCGCCGCGCTGAACCGGCTTTGCGTCAGGCTGGTGTTCTGCCTCTACGCGGAAGACGCCGGCATCTTCCCGAAGGACTGTTTCCGCCGCCTCATGGAAAACACGCCCGCGCCGTTTCTGCGCGAAAGGCTCAAAAAACTCTTCGAGGTCCTTGACACGCCGCGCGACAGACGCGATCCCTATCTTGAAGCGGAACTTTCCGTCTTCCCCTACACCAACGGCGGGCTGTTCAAATTCCGCCAATGTGAAAACGCCGGCGACATACCGCCCGTCACCGAAGACATCCGCCGGCTCCTTGTCGGCGCGTCCCGGTTCGACTGGCGCGACATCACGCCCACCGTCTTCGGCGCGCTCTTCGAATCCACGCTCAATCCGGCCACGCGCCGCGCGGGCGGAATGGTCTACACGTCGGTCGAAAACATCCACAAGGTCATCGGCCCGCTATTCCTCGACGATCTCGCGCGCCGCGTGAACGAATGTATCGCGCTTCCGCCGTCTCCGTCGCGGAACAGGCGGCTTCTCGCCGTCCGGGACGAAATGGCCGCGCTGTCGTTCCTCGATCCGGCCTGCGGCAGCGGCAACTTCCTGACCGAATCGTACATCTGCCTGCGCCGGCTCGAAAACCGCATCATAGCGGCGCTCCAGCAGGGGCAGGGCGAACTCGACCTGGGCGCGTCAGTCAAAGTCTCCGTCGCGCAGTTCCACGGCATCGAAATCAACGACTTCGCCGCGGCCGTCGCCAAAACCGCTCTCTGGATCGCCGAGGCGCAGATGCTTCAGGAGACGGCTGAAATCCTCCATCGCGAGCCGGATTTCCTGCCGCTGAAAGACTATGCCAGCATCGTCGAAGGCAACGCCCTCGGGATGGACTGGAGCCGTACAGGCCTGCCGCCGCCGGAAATCCCGGTTGCAGCCATCGGCGGAACCGTCCGGTTCAAGGATGCAAAGGTTCGCTTGACGGAACTGAAGAACGGAAAAGCCGAAGCCGTAAATGCGGCAGGCGACCGTTTCCGGTTCACAAAACAGATTTTCAAGGCGTTAAGCGACAAAGCACGCGACAAATCCGTGTCGCGGCCTGTGCATTGGGCTGCCGTCGCCGCAATCGACAAGCTCTGCGAAGCGTCTGAATTCCTTTGGGACGAGAAACCGCGCAACGGCTCCGCCGACATCGAACGCTACGCCAAGCACGGCGCATGCTTTACGGTCGAAGGCGAACCGTTTGTAGCAAAGATAACCTCCAAAGTCTATACGGGCGGCACGGCGCATGCGACATACTCGGTAGAGGCCGTTGCGGTAGAAAAGAATGACGCCCGGGGAATGGCTGACTCCATCGCAAAAGGACAGAGTCTCGACCCGGGCGCTGCAGAAAGGTTACTAAAGTTCTCCAAAGCGGTCAAGGCGGCATTTGCAAAAAAAACGTTCGACTTCATCATGGGCAATCCGCCGTTCGTGGGCGCGCGCAACAAGTCGAAGGAGCAGGCCGCAGACATGGAAGCGGTGTTCGGCGCGAAATGGCAGGGGATAGGCAATCTCGACTATGTGACGGCGTGGTACAAGAAAGCGAACGATTACATGAACGGCGCGCGCGGGGCGCGCGCCCTACCGGGCGATGGTAGGGCGGTCGCCCCGCGACCGCCGCTCCCCACCCGCTGCGCGTTCGTTTCGACAAATTCCATCACGCAGGGCGAGCAAGTCGCGGCGCTGTGGAAGCCGCTCATGGAGAATTACGGCGTGGAAATCGACTTCGCCCACCGCACCTTCCGCTGGGACAACGAGGCGAAAGGCGTCGCCGCCGTCCATTGCGTCATCATCGGGTTTCATGCGGTGAACGGCGGTCGCGGGGCGACCGCCCTACCGGTCGATGGTAGGGCGCGCGCCCCGCGCGCGCCGCAAAAAACCATCTACGACGGCGACCGCATCATCCACGCCGCGCACATCAACGGCTATTTGATGGACGCACCGGATGCGTGGATTGAATCCCGCTCCAAGCCGCTCTGCGACGTGCCGCCGCTCGTTTTCGGCTCGATGCCAAATGATGGCGGGTTCCTTTCCGACTGGAGCGATGAAGACAAAGCGGCAGTCGTCAAGAAATACCCCGCCGCTGAAGCGTTGTTTCGACCGTTGCTTGGCTCTGTCGAGTTCATCAACGGAAAGTCGCGCTGGTGCCTTTGGCTGAAAGGCGCATCGCCAGCCGTCATTCGCTCCGTGCCGCCAGTGGTGGAAGCGGTGGAGAAGGTACGTGAGATGCGGCTTGCCAGTAAGCGTGAAGCCACGCGCAAGCTTGCCGCCACGCCAACGCTATTCGGAGAAATCCGCCAGCCGGAAGAAGGCAACTATTTGCTTGTGCCAAGCGTGTCTTCGGAGCGTCGGGAGTATGTTCCGATGGGCTTTATGGAAGCGGAAACGATAGCAAACAACCTTGTTCTCATTGTTCCCTCCGCCACTCTCTATCATTTCGGCGTTCTCACTTCTTCTGTGCACATGACGTGGATGCGGGCGGTGGCGGGGCGGCTTGAGATGCGCTACCGCTATTCCGCGAACATCGTCTACAACAACTTCCCGTGGCCGGATATACCTCACGCAAAGTCCGCAAAGGGCGCGAAGGAGGATCCAGAAGAAACTTTGCGGACTTCGCGAACTTCGCGTGAGATAATCTCCCGGACCGCCCAGGCGATCCTTGACGCCCGCGCCGCGCATCCCGGATGTTCGCTTGCCGACCTCTACGATCCGCTGACGATGCCGCCCGATCTGCGCGCCGCGCACGAAGCGAACGACCGCGCCGTTCTCGCCGCCTACGGCCTTGCCGCCGGCACGCCCGAGCCGGAAATCGCCGCCCATCTCTTTAGACTGTTCCGCGAAATGGCAAAACTGT
>Ga0310695_10008307_pt1 | contig 16118 bp, 21 predicted proteins | sample RumenRJG_04DNA_FD_203882 | JGI IMG/M metagenome (GOLD analysis project Ga0310695, IMG submission 203882) | Bovine rumen microbial communities from Lethbridge, Alberta, Canada - RJG_04 (v2) (version 2) | ecosystem: Host-associated > Mammals > Digestive system > Stomach > Rumen | place: Canada...
CCCAAGGCGATGACCGCCAGGAACGCAGCCGCCCAGCGCCTGAGCCGCAATGGCGGCGTGACGTCGGCGGCAAAGGCGTTGCCCCGCCGGAACAGCAGGTAAACACAGCCCAGCGCCGCCAGCACTGCGACGACGGCATAAAGCATCCCAAATATCACATCTTCCAGTATCTGTTCGTACATATCGTTAAGCGTTTTTGTAGTGATTCTGACTACAAAAATAGCGAAATTTCCCTAATAACCCATCTTTTCCCCCCCTTAATATATGTTAATCGAACCAAATGCGTGCACAGCCTTGCCAAGTTTGATGAGCTCGTTCTCCATCAGGGGAACACGCTCCTTGTTGCTGCCCTTGGGGAATCTTTGAACCCACTTTTGGGGCAATAGAATAAAAAATAGTTCAAAAGTTTGGAAGTTAGTACTCGATTTAGTACCTTTGCGGCAGAATATGTGATCAAAAGAAAAATATCCATCGCCCTCATCCAGGTAGCATCATGAAAGAATGGATGATAAAGGCGATTTATCAGCACCTTAAAGAATGTGGTCACATTAAATAATATGAAGATATGGATTATTTAGAGTATAAAGGCTATAAAGGCAGCGTTGAATATAGTAAGGAAGACAACTGCCTGTTTGGAAAAGTTCAGGGAATGAGCAAGGCACTGATTCTCTATGAAGGCAATACACTTGAAGAATTGCGCAAGGACTTCGAGGAAGGTGTTGACAGCTATCTTGAAGCATGTAAAGCTGATGGCGTGGAGCCTGTCAAGCCATATAGTGGCAGACTGAACCTGCGTATGTCATCAGAATTGCATTCTCGCGTCGCAGCATTTGTTGCAGCCACTGGCACCACCATCAACGACTTCATCAACGAAGCCATTAAGAACGAATTGAAGCACGCAGCTGTTTCATAATAGAGTAATAGTAACAGCATCAGTCTGCCAAGCTAATAAGCAGCTCTATCTGAAATGTAGAGCTGCTTAATTTATAGAAACGATTCCGCTATTTCAGCTTTTGTCTATAACTACACCATAGTTAAGTTAGCTAGCTATATTGCATCTTTCGTGTCGTAGATAGCCTTGATGTCCTTCATCGTCATGTCGTAGGCCTCTTCGGGCGTGTAGAGTTCCTTGTCCATGTCGGAGAATTTCTCTTCAAACAGTTTGTCAATCTCAGCGCGGCGCTTGCGAATCTTTTCAGCCTTCTCGGCCAGCACCACTCCCATCTTTTTCTGCCACTCTTGCTTACGTTGCTTGGCGGCACGGAACATCTGCACGAACTGCTCATGCTCAGTCCATTCCTCATCGGTAAAAGTCCTTGTCGTTGCTTCCATAATACTCTTACGTTTGGTTCTGCGAGCAAAGATAGTGCAAATCGAGCGAAATACCAAATAAAACTCGTTTTAATTTGTTTCGTCGAGCGTATGTTTCTTAACCCTTAACTCTTAACCCTTAACCCTTAACCATTAGTAGGAGGCGGTGCAGGGAATGCCCGCTGCTATCACCCGGTCGCGAATGGCGTCGAGCTGTTCGCGAGTGGCTTTCTCCAATCCCTGTGCCGGTGTCTCGCGGTCGATGGTATAGACCATTACCTGTTGGGGCCTGATGCTTTTTACCGCCTCCAGCCAAGGGCCTACATATTCTTCTCCGGTATTGTCCACCGACACCATCTCTCCTTCTCTCCTTTCTCCTTCTCTCCTTTCTCCTCTCATGAACATGGTTTGGATGATGATGTGGCCGTTGAAGGCTTTCATGCGTTCTATGATGGTCTTCACGTCGTAAGTACCATTGGGGCGGTCTACCTTATTAATATAGTCGGAACTGACGGTGTCCAGCTTCAGGATGTTGTCATCCACCCGCATCAGCGCATCGTGTACCTGCTGCCGGTGGATGAACGTGGAGTTTGACAGTACGCACACCTTGGCTTTCGGGCAATACTGGTCGCGCAGACGGATGGTATCGTCGATGATTTCGGCAAAATGCGGATGACTGGTCGGCTCGCCATTGCCCGCAAAGGTCAGCACGTCGGGCAACTGCCCCTCGGCCTGCATTTCCTGAAGCTTTGCCTCCAGTTTCTGTGCCACCTCCTCACGCTCCGGCAAGGGCAGGGTGGGGCGATGGTCCTTGTTGAAACCACACTCACAATAGATACAGTCGAACGAACACACCTTGCCATCGGCAGGCAGCAGATTGATGCCCAGCGAGATGCCCAGGCGACGACTATGAACGGGACCGAAAATCGGTGAAGGATATATTATTGTACTCATAACGGTTGCAAAAATATAAAATTTCTCTGATATCTCGTCTCTTTTTCATTTTTTATTATTACTTTTGCAGTCGTATTACGTAATATGAGTAATGAGTAAGAAAAGAAAAAGAGCCCGCAACCACCGTGGTATGCAGGCTGTTACGTTGTGTATAAGCACTACAATGGTGCTTGTCTTGTTGGGTATGGTGGTGTTCTTCGTGCTGTCGGCACGCAACCTGTCTGCCCATATGAAGGAGAATCTGACAGTAACGGTGATGCTGAAGGACAGTGTTACGGTGAACGATGCGCACTTGCTGTGTCGTGACCTGTATCATCGCCCCTATGCCCATAACATCGACTATATCAGTAAGGAGCAGGCTCAGCGCGAGCAAATCAAGGAGTTGGGGAGCGACCCTACGGAGTTCCTGGGCTTTAATCCCTTCCCTGCCACCTTGGAGATTCAGTTGACGTCCGACTATGCCAACCGCGATTCACTGAAGTGGATTGCCAAGGAGTTGCGCAAGGATGCCAGGGTGAGCGACTTGTCGTATATGGAAGACCTGATGGACAAGGTAAATGCCAACCTGAGTCGTGTGAGCATCATCCTGTTGGTATTGGCAGTGCTGCTGACCTTTGTGTCGTTCTCGCTCATCAGCAACACGGTGCGCCTGAGCATTTATGCCCGAAGGTTTGTCATCCACACCATGAAGTTGGTGGGAGCCTCGTGGGGCTTTATCCGACGTCCGTTCCTGAAGCAAGCCATTGGGGTGGGCGTGGTTGCTGCCTTGTTGGCTAACGGTGTGCTGGGAGCAGGTGTCTATGGACTCTACCTCACGCAGCCAGGTATGTTGGACATTGTGACGTGGCAGGTGCTGGCCATCACTGCCGGTGCCGTGTTCCTGTTCGGCATCCTGATTACTGCCTTCTGCGCATGGTTGGCCGTGAACAGGTTCCTGCGCATGACCGCAAACGAACTGTATAAGATTTAGCGCTTCGCTAGTGAAACGCTTCGCTAGTGAAACGCTACGCTAGTGAATAGTGAACAGTGAATAGTGAATAGTGAATAGTTAAATAGTAAATTGTAAATCGTCAAATTGTAAATTCACAATATGGATAAGAGAGATTTCGCATTCGATAAAGTCAACTACATCCTGTTGGCTGTTGGTATGGCAGTAGTCATCATCGGTTTTCTGCTGATGAGTGGCGCCGGTTCTTCGGAGACAGCCTACAACCCCGATATTTTCAGTGCCCGTCGCATCAAGGTGGCTCCCGTAGTCTGCCTGCTGGGTTTTGTGTCAATGATCTACGCTGTGGTGCGTCGCCCCAAGACAGACGCTGCAAATGACGAGAATAAGGAGGTAGAAGCATGAGTTGGTTTGAAGCCCTTATCTTAGGTCTCATTCAGGGACTGACGGAATATCTGCCCGTGAGCAGTAGTGGTCATCTGGCTATTGGCCAGGCACTGTTTGGTATGAACGATGGTGCTGACAACCTGATGTTTACCGTGGCAGTGCACGTAGCTACGGTCCTGTCGACCATCGTTATCCTGTGGAGCGAGATCGACTGGATACTGAAGGGACTGTTTAAATGCGAGTTGAATGCCGAGACAAAGTATGTGTTGAACATCATCGTGTCTATGATTCCCGTAGGCATCGTGGGCTTGTTCTTCAAGGATTATGTCGAGGAGATTTTCGGTTCGGGATTGCTGGTCGTAGGCTTTTGTCTGCTGATTACCGCATCGCTACTCCTTTTCTCCTACTATGCCAAGCCTCGCCAGAAGGAGCATATCTCATGGAAGGATGCTCTCATCATCGGTATCGCACAGGCCATCGCCGTACTCCCTGGTGTTTCACGTTCAGGCAGTACCATTGCCACCGGTCTGATGCTGGGCAATAAGAAGGAGTCGCTGGCGCAGTTCTCGTTCCTGATGGTCATTCCCCCGATTCTGGGCGAAGCGCTGCTCGACGTGCTCAAGATGACGAAGGGTGAGGACGTGATGGGAGGCATTGAGACCCTGCCCCTAGTCATTGGCTTCCTGGCTGCCTTCCTCTCAGGTTGCGTAGCCTGCAAGTGGATGATAAACATCGTGAAGAAAGGTAAGTTGATATACTTTGGCATCTACTGTGCCATCGTGGGCGTAGTAACCATACTTTGCTCGCTGTAAGCATGAATTTCACAGAGGGAGAGTACATATACATCAATAAGCCTTATCGGATGACCTCATTCGGTGCGCTGGCCTTTGTCCGTACCCGTGTGTCCCGTAAAGTGGGTGTGAAGCGGGTGAAGATAGGACATGCCGGAACACTGGACCCATTGGCTACGGGCGTACTGATACTCTGTACGGGCAAGAAGACCAAGGAGATAGAACGCCTGCAACTGCATACCAAGGAGTACACAGCCACTCTGCAGTTGGGTGCTACGACGCCCAGCTACGATATGGAGCACGAGGTGGACCAGACCTATCCCACGGCGCATATCACCCGTGAAATGATAGAGCGTGTGCTCGCCGGTTTCGTCGGTGACATCCAGCAGGTTCCTCCCGAATATTCAGCCTGCAAGATAGGAGGCGACCGCGCCTACGAGCTGATGCGCAAGGGTAGGGATGTGGAGTTAGCCGCCAAGACCATTCACATCGATTCCGTCGATGTGCTGGATTTCAACCCAACCACCATGCAGTTAAGCATCCGCGTGGTCTGTGGCAAAGGCACCTATATCCGTTCGCTGGCGCGCGATATCGGCAGGGCACTGGATAGTGGCGCCTATCTTACCGCCCTCTGTCGTACAAGGGTGGGCGATGTCCGCATAGAGGACTGCATCACCATCGACGACTTCCCCGCATGGCTGGAAAAAGTAAACATAGAGTTCAAAGATCAAAGTTCAAAGATAATATGAAGCTGTCACAATTCAAATTCAAATTACCTGAGAGTCAGGTGGCCATGGAGCCACCCCACCGCGTGTTCAACAACGAAGACGGTACGGTAGAGAAAGTTTATCGTCGTGATGAATGTCGACTGATGGTGCTGCACCGCAAGAGTCAGACCATCGACATGTTCGAGAAGGACGAAGAAGGCAACGACACCGACCGTTTCCTGACCTTCCGCCATATCATCAACTATTTCGACGATGGCGATGTCATGATACTGAATGACAGCAAGGTGTTCCCTGCCCGTCTCTATGGTACCAAGGAAAAGACCGATGCAAAGATTGAGGTGTTCCTGTTGCGCGAATTGAACGAGGAATTGCGATTGTGGGACGTGCTGGTAGAGCCTGCGCGAAAGATACGTATCGGCAACAAGCTCTTCTTCGACGAGGACGGCCCCATGGTGGCTGAGGTCATCGACAATACCACCAGCCGTGGACGTACACTCCGTTTCCTCTATGACTGTCCTCACGATGAGTTCAAGCGCGAGTTGTTCGCCCTCGGCGAAGCTCCATTGCCCCGCTACATCGTTGACAAGCGCGACGCTACGATGGACGATATGGAAAACTTCCAGACCATCTATGCCAAGAACGAGGGTGCTGTGACGGCTCCTGCCTCTGGACTCCACTTCAGTCGCGAATTGATGAAGCGCCTGGAAATCAAGGGCGTAAACTTCGCATTTATCACCGTACACTGTGGACTGGGCTGCTTCGACCCGATTGAGGTGGAAGACCTGACCAAGCATAAGATGAGTTCTGAGCAGATGAAGATAAACGGAGAGGCTTGCCAGATTGCCAATGAGGCTAAGATGGCTGGTCACCGTTTGTGTGCCGTTGGCATCAGCACAGTTCGTGCCGCTGAGTCAGCTGTAGGAACCGACGGTATGCTGAAGGAGTTCGACGGATGGACCAATAAGTTCATTTTCCCGCCTTACGACTTTGGTTTCGCCAATTCGCTCGTCACCAATTTCTACCATCCTGAATCGACGATGGTGATGGCTACTGCTGCCTTTGGTGGTTACGACTTGGTGATGGAGGGTTACCAGAAGGCACTGGACAACGGCTATATGTTCGGTTGCTATGGTGATGCGATGCTCATTCTCGATGACTAAGCATCAGGTGTACCTCAGTCTGGGCTCCAACCTTGGCCAGCGTGAGGAAAACCTCCGCAAGGCCATCAGGATGATCCACGAGCGGGTAGGCGAGGTTGTCAGACAGTCTTCGTTCATCGAGACGGAGCCCTGGGGCTTCGAGTCTGACCATCCGTTCATGAATGCTGCAGTGCTCTGTCTGACGGAGAAGTCGCCTCGCGAGGTGCTGTGTCTCACCCAGCAGATTGAGCGCGACTTGGGCAAAAGCAAGGAGCATGCCACCCAGCGTGGTGAAAGTTCAAAGTTTCATGACCGCCCCATCGACATCGACATTCTGCTCTACGACGACCTAACGGTTGACGAGCCCGACCTGCAGATACCCCATCCGCTGATGTATGAGCGCGACTTTGTGATGATTCCATTGAAAGAAATTAGATATTAACTTAAAAAACAAACTGCGTATGAAAAAACTGATTTGTCTGTTGCTGTTAGGCGTCACACTGACTGCCTCGGCACAAAAGCACAACTGCGAAAAAGGTAAAGCATGTGCAAAATGTGAGATTCCCTACAAGCGTTTTACCCAGAATCTGCCCTTCCAGATGCCGGAGGTAAAAGCTCCTCAGTTCCCTGACCGTCAGGTTAACCTGCGCGACTTCGGTGCCGTTGACGATGGTGTGACTTTGAACACCAACGCTTTTGCCAAGGCTATCGACGCTTTGTCAAAGCAGGGGGGCGGTCGCTTGGTCGTTCCTCAGGGCGTGTGGTTCACAGGTCCTATCGTGCTGAAGTCGAATATCAACCTGCACTTAGAGGTAGGCGCTGTCATCCAGTTCTCGGGCGACGAGGCGCTCTATCCCATCATCAAAACCTCTTTCGAAGGACTCGACACCCGTCGTTGTCAGTCTCCGCTGAGTGCCAATGGTGCTGAGAACATCGCCATTACGGGTCGTGGTGTGATTGACGGTAACGGACAATACTGGCGTCCCGTGAAGAAGTCGAAGGTAACTGATGCCCAGTGGAAGGAAATCCTGAGTCGTCCTGGTGGTGTGGAGATGAAGAAAGGCTACTGGGTACCCAACCAAGGTTATGTACAGGGCGAGCAGGGTGCCAACATGAATGTGCCCAATGCTCAGACCGAGGAGGAGTGGAACGCCATCAAGCGTTTCCTGCGCCCCGTCATGATTTCGCTGGTTAACTGCAAGAATGTGCTCCTGCAGGGTGTCATCTTCCAGAACTCCCCCGCTTGGAACATTCATCCGCTGATGTGCGAGAATATCATCCTGGATAATATCCTTGCACGCAATCCTGCCTATGCCCAGAACGGTGATGCGCTCGACCTGGAGTCGTGTAAGAACGCCCTCATTGTCAATTCTAAGTTCGATGCGGGCGACGATGGCATCTGTATCAAGAGCGGTAAGGACAAGGACGGTCGTCGTCGCGGTCGTCCGTGCGAGAATGTGGTAGTCGATGGTTGTACCGTCTTTGCTGGTCATGGCGGTTTCGTGGTCGGCTCTGAGATGAGCGGTGGCGTTCGTAACATCCTCGTAGAGAACTGCCAGTTCCTGGGTACCGATGTTGGTCTGCGCTTCAAGTCAACGCGTGGACGTGGTGGTATCGTAGAGAACATCAACATCAACAACATCTCGATGACGGACATCAAGACCGATGCCATTACCTTCAACATGTACTATGGCGGTAAGTCGGTTGCCGAGATGCTGGCCGATGGCGACAACCCCGACAACCAGACCAAGATGCCTGTGAACGAGGAGACCCCCATCTTCCGCAATATCAACATCAAGAATATTGTCTGCAACGATGCCGGTCGCGCCATGGAGTTCAACGGTCTGCCCGAGATGCCTATCGATGGCATTACGCTGGAGAACGTCATGATTCAGGCCAAGAAGGATGCTGTGTTCAGCAATTACAAGAACCTGACGAAGAAAAATGTAGTCATCAAGGTCGTCAAGTAATTTTGCAGCTTGCCATGTGCGGCACCTTGTGAGGTGCTACGTGGTTTTGGGCTAAAACCCGTTTCCGATGCACTCATTTGGGATAAGGACCAAATGAGTGCATATATTTTCTTTTGTAATTATTCTTTTTTGTATATCTTTGCAACCGTAAAGCTTGCGAGCCTGCTTGTGCTCGGCAAAAGATGCAAGCATCATTGCTCTCGCTTACTCGCAGCCTTGCACCACGAAACTGTAAATCTCATGGACAAAGAAGAATTTGAGAAGATTGATAAAGTGATCCGACGTGAGCGGCTTTACGCTAATGTGGGCTTGATGCGCGAGAATGTGATGGCACGTTTCAACATCAGTCGTCATCGCCTGAACTATCTCTTGACAAGGTATGCAGACGGCATGTCATTTCCTCAATACATTAATGCTATCCGTTTAGAGGAAGCGTACGATTTAATTACCTATCATCCCGAAATGTCAATTGCCGAGGTTGCTTCCGAAGTGGGCTTAACACCCCCGAATCTGCGTGGACTGTTTAAGCACCGATATGGTATGACCCCTTCAAAATATCGCACGCATTTGGGATAAGGACCAAATGCGTGCATTCTTTTTGTTGCAGGATTATATTTTTTTTGTTACTTTTGCATTCGGATATGGATGAGAATAACTATTTACCGAAAGAGAATGAGAGCGTCATGGCGTTCGTGAAGCGTGTGGTAGCCAGTCAGGTCGACCGCGAACCATTGCGCATTATTGTGCATCTGGTGGAGATTGCTTTGGGTGAACTGCAGAACCGTCCATGCACGGTGAGCGCCACCGCATCGAAGAAGCGGTTTACGTTGACGCTCCGCCATGAGGGTAAACCCATCGACGAGCGTATGGTGTGGCTGATGGACGATCAGATTGACCGTGCGAAATACCAGCCAGACGGCGATAGTTGGGTGTTGACGCTCCGTCGTGACATCCCTTCATTTTACATCAACCATGATGACGATTAAGAAACGAAGACTATATATATAAAGATGAAATACGCTGTCCAGATTCTGATGTTTGTGTTGATATTCGCTTTTGCCGGTTGTGGTGGGAGCGATTCTGCCAGACATATCCATAACTTGGGCAATACGCCTTATCAAGAAGACACTGTCCTCGTAACGCTTTCCACCAATCCTGACCGTGCATTGGTGCTGCTGGACTCCGCCGTGCTCCTTGGCAACATCGGTGAGTACCGCGAGCAGTACATCCGCGCCAGCATCTTCACCAAGTCGCTTAACGCGCAGCAACAGGATTCAGCACTCGCCATCTGCAAGGCGTTGCTGAAGCACGATTCCGTGCGCAACGAACCTGCTAACCGTGAGTCCGTGCTCAACCTGCTCATCAGTGTCTGCCGTGCCAAGACCGATTTCAACGGATATCTGCGTTGGGCGTTAGAGAAGGCCGAGCTTTGTAGAGAACAAGGGGAAGAGGTAGAACAATGGCGCACCGAGGCCGAGATAGGCATGGTGATGACGCACTTGGGGCAGACGGACAAGGGATTGGCGAAACTCGACGAGGCCATCCGTCATCTTGATGAGCCAGGCAGTGTCGACCGTATGGATGCCTTTATCATTGCCGTGAAGCGTAAGATTTCCGCCCTCAACGACCAAGGTCGCTATGACGAGGTGATTCCTTTGGCACAGCGTATTCTGGAACGTCTTGACCACTATGAGCAGCATGCCGAGGACTATGCAGAAGATAGCTACCGCCTGTCGTGGAGCGACAATCCTTCCGACCGCGACCGTTATATCGACTTCAGCCGTGCCCAGGCCAATGGTTTCTTGGCCGGTGCCTATGCCATGACGGGTGATGCAGCCCGTGCCCGTGAGTGTCTTGCCCGCTTCGATCAGAGCGGTTATGGCAAGACGTTCAGCGCCCGCAAGATGATTATTCCGGCACAGATGTCACTGGGCATGTATGATGAGGCCATGGTGACCTGTGACGAGATAGTGCGCCGCATGGGCAGCGATACCATCAATGACAACTATGCAATAATTCTCCGCGACCGTGCCGTCGTTGCCCGTGCCAAAGGCCATGCTGCTGAGGCTTACGACCTGATGCACCGTCACGCTCTTTTAGCCAGGGTGCTCAGCGACAGCCTGCACGCCAGCGAGGCCCACGACTATGCCGCCCGCTATCATGCGCAAGAACAGGAACAGAAGATTCAGGAGGCCGAGGCTGCCAGTCGCATCAAGACGATGATTATCGGTATCATTGTGCTGCTGTTTGTCATGGCTGGTGCCGTCTCGTTCTACTACCACCGTCAGCGTCAGATTATCACAGAGAAAAACCGTGCTCTGGTACGTTTGATCAACGGCACACCGCTGGTGGAGCCCGCAGACGAACCGGAAGATACCGATGATGACGAACAGGAGACTGAAACCAATGCTGCTCTCTTTGCGACGATAGATACAGCTATCCGCACGGAGCGCCTCTATTCCAATGCCACCCTTCAACGGCAGGACATCTGCGAGCGCTTCGGCATCACCCGCCATACACTCAACAACTTGTTGGCGCACCATGTCGAAAACCTCTCATTTCCGCAGTACATCAATACCATCCGCTTGGAGGAGGCTCTTCATCTGCTTCGCAACAATCCCGCGATGACCATCACCGCCATCGCCACTACCGTCGGCTTCACACCCGCCAACCTTCGCGAGCAGTTCAAGCGCCAGTATGGTGTCACTCCGCAGGAATACCGCCAGAACTTATAATCAGTTTATTTCACCAACTTTGTAGGCATCTGCTCTATTTGATAAGGCTGCTGAGTGCCCTCTATCTTGAATGTCAGGAGAGAGCCCTCTGGGGTGACATCAAGAGAGCAGGGTGCACCTTCAATGAGTGGCAAACAGCTGTTGCTGCCGACGGGGAAACCACAGCATACAGGAATGTCCAGGTCATGCAGGTGGGCTATCAGCATCTGTTCTACGCTACCGTACTGCAGATCGTGTCTAATGGAATTGAATGTTCCGAGGATAACGCCCTTAATCCTATGGAAACTGTTCTGCAGAAGAAGCGTATAAAACAGCCTGTCGATGGCGTGCAGTGACTCTTCCACCTCCTCAACGAATAGAATGATGTCTTGATTTTCCGGCATCTGGAATTTTGTACCTGAAATCACGGCAAAGCTTGAAAGATTGCCTCCCACAAGGATGCCTTCAGCATGACCACAACGGTTATGCTGGTTGGCAGGAATACTGTATTGTGGCAATATACCCATCAGCATATTGCGCGTGATGGTGGTGGTAGGTTCTTGCAGACTGGCAATCTGAAATCCCATGGGACCATGGATGCTAAGCGTCCCTGTGGTTGCCGCGGCATAAAGCAGCATCGTGATGTCGCCGTGTCCTATCAGCCATTTGGGATGTTGCCGATAATAATCCATGGGTATTTGGTTCAGTAAGTGCATGGAACCATAGCCCCCGCGCGTACATATAATAGCTTTAATGGTGTCATCCTCCAATGCCCATAACAAATCAGCTGCTCGTTCATCTGCCGTTCCTGAATAGGCATCCAAAATCAGATTTGTGGTGTGCGCTCCTATAACCGGTTCTAATCCCCAGCTCCTGATTACTTCCGCAGCTTTCAAAATAACTTCTTCCGGCACCCAATAGGCAGGAGATATAAGGGCTACCTTGTCTCCTTCCTTCAAATACTGCGGTTTTACAATTTCTTTACCTTTTTCTATCATACTATCATGAATTGTTGAATTTGCTTGCAAAGTTAGGCATAAAAGCGCTGTTTGCCAAGAAATAGTATACACACATTTGGTATCAACCCAAATATGTGCACGTCACACCGGGAAAGTACTGGACGGTGTGACTAGTGGTTCAGAGAAGGTCCCTTAATCCACAGACTGGAAGAATTTACAAAAAAAGTGGAAAGATTAACAAAACATGGGCTCCTCCACATATTTTCAGCGCGTATTTGTCGAAAAATTAGTAACTTTGCAGATAAATTGGATTTAAGATGTATGAACAACATGGGCTTTCAGACCCGTTTTTCCTGATGCTCTACGGTGGGGCAATGATGTTGGCACTGACCTCGTGCTGCTATATGCTGGTGGCTTTTAGAAGCACATTGGCCGCTCAGGTCGTACCACCGAGAGGACTACGATACTGGACTGCAGCATTTTATGCTGCTGTGGCAGCGAGTCACCTGTGGTGGGCAACACTTAGTGTAGTATGGCTGAGAGATGACAGGCTGACAAGGGATATTGTGGCTATCATGCTCGATTATATAACACTCGTTCCACTTGTGATGGCAGTTCTCCTGAGATTATTGCAAGATAGAAAGCGAAAGCTGTGGCCTTTCTTCGTTGCCCATATTCCAATCATCGCGATAGCTATTTACGGCATCATGGCGCAAAATCATGAGGCAAAAGTTTATATGTTCTATTATCAGGTGGCCATCATTGTTGTCTTTATAATATATTATGTTCGCGCGTTGATACAATATGACCGATGGCTTCATGAGAACTATGCTGACTTGGAATATAAAGAAGTATGGCAAAGTCTGCTACTCCTGGCAGGAGTTCTGGCTTTCTATTACGTCTACACCTCAAATTCGGGAGAGCTGTTCCATGAATATCTTTCCCAGGTGAATACGCTGCTTATCCTCGTATTCCTGAGTTGGCGAGTGGAAACTTTGCAGACGCTGTTGCCATCCGATACGGATGTGGTGCCTGCAGATACCAGTCAGATGCCATCCATCCAGTTATACCGTGAAGCAGTGAGTCAGTCACGCCCCGTCACTGCACTGGAGCTGTCACAGCAATGCGGATACCGTACTTATCGCACCTTCAGTACTGCCTTCAGACAGCACATGGGCGTTGCGGTAACGGAATGGATGCAGTCTGTAAGAGTCGTATTACAACCTTCCTGAGAGGAACCAGATGTTTTTAAAATAATACTTTATTAATGAGAAAGAGAATCACGCTAATCGTCTCGTTGCTTTTGCTGGCCACTTCATACTGCCATGCACGGGCATTGACACTGGCCGAGGCCGACACCGCCATCATGATACTGTTATTCGTTGTGATATTGCTCATCGTGCTTGGAGGCTTCGGCCTGCACTATAATAGAGTTATCACTCGAAGAAACGAGCAGCTTCTTCGAATACTCAACGCACTGGATGACTATCGGGCCATTGTTGCAGATGGGGCATTGTCGCTTGACGAGCAGGAAAATGTGTTGAAGTTACAGCAGTCGAAGTCAAAGGCTGCCAAGGCTGTACAGACGGATGATTGTCAGGCTTTCTACGTGAAGATGGATGCCCGAGTGAACAAGGAGAAACCCTTTACGAATCCTGATTTCAACCAGCAGTTGCTGGCTGAGTTTATGGGTGTCGATGTGGAGACGTTCCGCAAACTGGTTCCGCGCTATCAGGACCCTGAGAGAACACTTGAATATATCAACTCTTTAAGGGCGGAATACGCCGCAAAGATTCTTATGGAGCATTCGGATTCGGACTATTTGATGGACGATATGGCCTTTAAGTGTGGCTTTAATGATTCTGCTTCATTCAACAGCGCCTTCAAGTTTGCTTTCGGCATTACACCGACGGAATACCTGCGCAGCATGAGCCAGATGTTTAAGAAGAATGAGTATAACAATAACCAGGAGTAACTTGGCTGACGTGGACGATAATCAAAATCTCATAAGTAATGATCATAAGCTTCAAAAATATCCGTGCTTCGCGATGAAGCGTTGATATTAAAATGTTAATAAAACCACAAGGAAACAAGTTAATGTTAGAAGCTAGACATTTTGACCTCCCTGCGCTGTGAAGCGCGGGGAGGTCTTCTTATTGGGACTTAGCTTACTTTCCCACATTGATGAATTCTTCCAACGTAAAGTGATTACTAAGTTTTGTGTTTTCCATCGATTTTCTTGGTGATAAGTTTTACATAATAGTCGAGGCCGAAGATGCTGGCGACGAGCAGGAAGGCTTGGGCCACATAGACCAGCAGACCGTTGGACACGTCGTCGATCATGATGACCTGATAAGCCACCAGCGCAATGCTGCTCACGATGAGCAGCACCGCACAGGCGTACTGAGAGATTTTGAAACCTTTGTGTTCCATGGTAATTAGATTACATCTTACATCATACATCTGCCATCTTACATCATCACGGCCTCACCGGCAGCGCCAAGGATGGCGGCAATGATGTACCCGATAACCTGAAGAATTGTTTTCCATGTCTTGTTCATAATGTTGTGTGTTTTAAAGGTAAATAAATAGGGTTAATTTTGTGGTCTTGACCACCTTTCTTATACATTGCAAAGGTACAAAAAAATATCGAGATATGCAAGTTTTTCGGCTGCTTTCTTTGCCGTTTTGAATTTAATTTCTATCTTTGCAGACGAAGAAACGAAATTGTACTATGAGTCCAGTATTTCGAAGAGAGAGTGAATATACGTTCAAGATATACTCCAATGAGGAAGAGCGCCGTCAACACGTTGGTAAGCGTATTGATGATTAATGCTCAGGGTATCATGATCTCTGTTCAGGGTCATGACTACTTCCTATCTTATAACCGCATTCCCTGGATGCAGGACGCCCCCATCCGTAGTGTGCTTAACGTCCGGATGTCAGGACCGGAGGCTATCGAATGGCCCGACCTTGACGTTGACCTTGAAATAGACAGTCTTCGCCATCCTGAACGCTATCCGCTTCTTATCAAACGTAATGAGTTGGATTATGTTTAAGCATACCGTTTTGGTTTGTTTGTGCCTTGTGGCATTCTCATCTTAAGTGCACAGCGGAAATCCCGTTGTGCGATTCAAGAATGAATCATTCAGGGTTTGAGCAAGGAACTGATCTCATATGAAGATCAGACACTTGACGAGTTGCGCAAGGATTTAGTCCTCCTGTGTCAGGTCCTCAGGCTTTTAATAAAAAAGCGAATAGCATCCTTCAACGGAGAAATCTCGTTTTTGATAATCCATAGAATTTGCGAAGCATCAACATCAAAATAGTGATGTGCTATGATGTCTCGCAGCCCTTTCACATTCTTCCAAGGAATTGAAGGATAAGTTGGGAGAAGTTGACCATTGGTTGTCTTATCCAAATTCTTCAGACTTTCACCAATAGCTATCAGTAGCATGCACGTTGCGTCCAATAGTACCATGCCTGATGAAGAATTCTGGAAGTCATCAATAGAGTTGATATCTTTAGTTCGCTCCTCAAGCCTTTCGATGGCAGAAAGGATGTCCTCAAGAATATCCAGAGCTATGCTTTTGCTTTCAGAAGATAAAGATTCCATCCTTCAAAATGCGTTTTCTTAATCGGGGATTCAAGTTCTGATGATTACGGACGATATCAACGGAAGAGCCTGTTGCACTCTCCAGAAATTCCTTTGCATCCATTAACAGGAATGGATTGGGCGTTTCTGTATCAACAAATAAATCAATATCGCTGCCTTCCTTTTGCTCCCCTCTTGCCGTTGAGCCAAAAAGGGACAAAGACGTAATGCCATACTCGTTTTTAAGTATGTCCATATACTTCTTTAAAAGCTTGATACACTCGTCTTTTTTCATATCTAATGTTATATATTGCGTTGCAAAGATACGAATAAGCGAGTAAAAAACAAAATAAAACTTGATTTATTTGTTTTGTCGAGCGGAAGTATCTAAGAGACAAAGTCTCAAAGATACGAAAAGATTTCGAAAAGACAATGATTTAGCCTATTGGATCACGGGGTCTTGTGGATCACGGGGTCTCTAAGTTTGCACTCGATATAGAATATCAGTGAAGAATTTGCTCAATACCGGCCAATTCCTTACCTTTGTTGTCAGAAGGAGGAAAAGGCCGACAGGAAAGGGAAACTATCACGGGGTCAAAAGTCCTTAGAGTCTATGAACCGCCT
>Ga0310695_10008308_pt1 | contig 16118 bp, 15 predicted proteins | sample RumenRJG_04DNA_FD_203882 | JGI IMG/M metagenome (GOLD analysis project Ga0310695, IMG submission 203882) | Bovine rumen microbial communities from Lethbridge, Alberta, Canada - RJG_04 (v2) (version 2) | ecosystem: Host-associated > Mammals > Digestive system > Stomach > Rumen | place: Canada...
CTTTGTGACCAAGACATCAAAAAAGCAAAACAGGTTACACTGGATTTTACCACCTATCTGCGTAAGAATTTTGCCGCCATTGCAAGTGAAGATACCGTTCCTTTTTCGGCAGAATTGGAACATACACGGGCATATCTTGCCGTTGAAAAGGCACAGTTTGAGGACAGTCTGTTTGTGAACTTTGATATACCGCACACAATGTTCCGTGTACCGCCGCTGACATTGCAGCCTATCGTAGAAAATGCCGTCAAGCACGGTATGAAATCGAGCGGTGAGCCTGTTCACATCTCCGTCATCACCCGAAACACAGATACGGCAAGTGAAATTATCGTAGAGGACGACGGTCCCGGCTTTAATCCTGTCAATGACAATGAACCGCATATCGCCTTGGATAATATCCGTGAAAGGCTTGAACTGATGTGCAAAGGCAAATTGGAAATTTCGCAGCGTGAGGGCGGAGGTACATTGGTAAAAATAACAATTCCGATAATGTAATATCCCTTAAAACCGACAAAATCGACAAAAAATAATAATTTGTTGACAGTCCGGAACACCCCCTTGAAAATAGAAAAAAAGTATGAGAGAATATTAGAAATTTCGTAAGGCAAAATATGAAATTTTAGAAAACAGAGCTGACATCGGTATTCATCGGTGTCAGTTTTGTTTTGATACACATTGCATTGGAAATTTCACAGCGTGAGGGCGGGGGGGGGTATTGGTGAAAGTAACGATTTTTATAGCGTAATATCCCCTAAAATTGACAGAATTAACAAAAAATATGATATTTCTGAATGTCATCTTAAAAACCATAAAAATATGATAAAAAATCGCTGAATAGAGTGAAAAACAAGAAATTATCAATTCTTTTTGAGAAGTTGTTGACAATCTGGAACACCCCCTTGAAAACAGAAAAAGATTATGCGAAGATAATATTGACCGTATTGTTTTATTTGTTCGGCTGTATCAGTCGATGTCCGGTATTTTTCACAAACAAATATGCGGTTAGCGGGCAGAACCAAATAAACAAAGAATGTTATCAATCAATCTTAATTTTTAAGGAGGACTTTTCAATGAAAACAAGTAAAAAGAAATGGCTGTCACGTGCGTTGTGTACGGCACTTGCAGTCACACTCACGGCAGGCACGGCAGTTATGACACCCGTTGCCGATATTGTCGGCACAAACATCACCGCAAATGCGGCATACGAGGGCTACACCGCATGGACAGGTACAGGTACTGACGCAGACGGCAATTCCGCAACGGTAACTTGCTACTGGAAAGTTGACAACGGCACACTCTACGTTGCAGGCACTGCCCCCAATACAGGAGGCAATCAGCTTAGTGTTCCGTGGTGCAAAGATAGCAATATAAGCCCAAGTATAACCAAAGTGTGTGTTGAAGAGGGTACTAAAACAAGTGCAGATGCAGGCTATCTGTTCTTTTCTTTGCCCAACGCAGCTTCAATGGATTTGTCCAATCTTGATACAAGTGCTGCTACCAATATGAAAAGTATGTTCTACAACTGTAAGAAACTTACAACACTTAATTTGAGCAGTTGGCATACCTCCAAGGTTACAAATATGACGAACTTGTTTAGTAACTGTACGGCACTTACATCACTTAATTTGAACGGTTGGAAGACCTCCTCTGTTACAAGTATGGAGTCTATGTTCAACACTTGTGAATCTCTTACATCACTTGATTTAAGTGGTTTGGATACATCCAGTGTTACAAATATGACTACCTTGTTTACGAGATGTTCGAAGCTTACATCACTTAATTTGAACAGTTGGAAGACCTCCTCTGTTACAAGTATGAGAGCTATGTTCCAGTTGTGTAAGGCACTTATATCACTTGATGTGAGCGGTTGGAATATCTCCTCTGTTAAAGATATGAGTCTTATGTTCGGCAGTTGTACTGCACTTGCATCACTTGATTTGAGCGGTTGGGATACCCAAAATGTTACAAATATGAGCATGATGTTCAACAATTGTACTGCACTTGCAACCATTTATGTTGGCAATGGCTGGAATACGGATAAAATAACCAGTAACAATTCCTATTCTATGTTCAGTAAGTGTACAAGCCTTGTCGGCGGTAAGAGAACGACATACGACAGCAGTAAAATAGACAAGACCTATGCACACATTGACGGCGGTACAAGCAACCCCGGCTACTTTACACAAGGTGTCGTTAAGCCAAAAACCTACACAGTAACATGGAAGAACTACGATGGTACAACTCTCGAAACCGACCAGAATGTTGAGGAAGGCACAACACCTTCTTATGACGGTGCAACTCCTACAAAGACAAGTACGGCACAGTACAGCTATACATTCAGCGGTTGGGACAAGGAAATTACAACCGTTACGGGAGATGTGACCTACACCGCACAATTCACCGAAACAACAAACACCTATACGGTCAATTGGAAAAATGAGGACGGCACTCCCCTTGAAACAGATGAAGATGTACCTTATGGCACTCCCTCCTCTTATGACGGAGAAACCCTCACAAAAGACGGCTGTATTTTTGCAGGCTGGAAAAATGAAAACGGTGATTTCTATAAACCCGAAGATTTGCCGGCAGTTGCAGGAGATGTAACATATACCGCCGTGTTCGACAAAGAAATAACTGTCGGTACAGTGTTCTATCCGGGCGAAACCTTTAATACCAACGGCAATAAGTATATTTGCTACAACTTCCCTTATAATTACTCATATGATTATGACTGTCGCAATACCATTCCCGAACCCCAATATTACATCAATCCTTCCGGTAACGGTTGTTGGTATTTTGAAGATTTGATGGGCAGTTGGGACAGCCTGTACTTTGATAATGATTTCTATGACGATACAGTGCCCCTTTTGGGCTTCAAATGTGTAAGCGGTGACGGTTTATCCAACGAAACCGCATATAAATTTGAACCTGTCTATCAGGGAATAGAAAGCTCCGATATAAATTTTTCTGCCGTGACAGAAAACCTTGTTTCGATACAGGACGATAACGGCAATGAAGTTTCACTGACCGACGGCAATGCCGTAATTAAAAACGGTTATGTCATCACCTCACGGAAACCCCTTATCATGCCGCAGGTTTACTGCACTTTACAAGAAGACCAAGACGGCAATTTTGTCTATACCGTGAAAAATATGGTGGAAACTCCTGTAACGGTTTCCTGCGACACGAGTGCTTTCAAAGGTAAGATATATTCGCACTTGAATACAGAATTTTCCGTGAGCGGTTATAACGGTAAATCCGAAGATAAAACAAACAAAAAGGTTTATGGAAATCAGTCTGTTTCTTTCGATTTTTCAAGAGGTACCACAATTTCGGCAACAACTTATTCTTATTATGCTCCGGTAGATGAATTTTTTGACATTTATGATTCTAACGGTACAAAGATAAATAATTTGTTTGATTTTGTTGTCGGCAAAGACTACTATAACGGCAACCTTTACACATACACACTCAAACAAAATCTCGAATCCGACATTCATGTATTCGATGCAGGTCATCAGTTCACTGTTACACTTCCCGATGGTGTTGAAATCGAAAATAAAGATGTGATACTGTCACAGGACGGCAATGTCTATACAATAAGACCTCTTGCAACAGTCACACTGATGTCCGACAGCCTCATCAATATTTACGACAATGATAAAAATGAGTTATTGACTGCGGATATAGATTACAGTGCGGTCAAAGACCATAAGTTTGTTTATGAAGTTGATGTGACAAATCCGCTTAGTGCCGAAATTTCCACCGCCAGCATAATAACCACACAGGAAGAATTTAAAAATGTAAAAGTCGGTGATTATATCATACCGTCAGAAACACTGAGCCTTAATGCTGAGGGATACCAATGGTATGATAGGGATGACTATCTCTCTGACAGTGGTAAGTATTACACCGGAAGCGGATCATACATAGGCAGCACTGCAATAACTATCGGCACGGATTTGGCGATTTATGCAAACAGCAATGTGGTAGGTTTCCCTGCCAATCCCGATTTGTGTACACAAATGTACCAGACATATGATATTGACACATATAAGGGCAATGCCTGGAGAGTGGATTATATAGGCAGCCAATATGGTTACAGCAAAGCGATTGGATTTACCGGTGTTTGCTATACAGAGCCTGCCGAATATGTGTTTACATGGTCTGACGACAACCGCACCGCAACGGTTACTTTCAACGGCGGAGAACCTGTTGAGGCAGTTGTGGAACGTAAAGCCGATAACGAAAATAACCAGTGGATATATACCGCAACCGCAGAATATAACGGCGTTCCCTACATCGAAACTAAAGCTGTAAACGGATACACAGTAGAATGGAAAAATGATAACGGTACAGTTCTTGAAACAGATACTAATACAGAACCCTTTACAACTCCCGTTTATGACGGCGATACCCCCGTAAAACAGACTGATAACGATTATGTTTACACATTCAAGGGCTGGACAAGTGACGGCGGTGAAACTGTCTATACAGCCAATGATACATTCCCCGCAGTATCGGAGAATGTCACCTACACAGCAGTGTTTGATGAATTTGTCATCATACACGAAGATGACGTATTTGTAAACAGCACAACAACTACTCCCGAAGTATTTGTAGCCGACTGCCGAACGGGTGCCGTACTGACAGAAGGCACGGACTACATACTTGAAATTGCCGACGACACTGTTACAATTACAGGTAAAGGCTCTTATACAGGCAGAGTTCAAAAAGACTATATCGTTCTCGACAGGAAAACGGTATCTTCCGTAGCCAACCGCAGAAAAGCCGGCGTCAATGCAAAAGCAAGTCTTTCGGGTGAATGGTATCTTCCCAAAAATGCAACCAACATTAAAGCAGGCATTGCAAGAATTTCAACAGATGATACAAATGTTACAAACTATGATGTCTATAAAAAAGGAGTTAAAAAATCCTGTGCTCTCAAAACTACCAGTGGAAAATATTCTTTCTCCCTGTTAATGAACAGCACTAACGCAAAACAGAATCTCTATGTAATCACCTATGTGACATATGAAATTGACGGCAAAAAACTTACAAGCATATCAAAGGTATTTGCCAGCTATTCCAATCCCGTTGCATAACACCATTAAAAGCTGATTTGAGCGGTATGCATTGAAAGATTAGTTGCCATACATCAGATTATTCCCGAACTTGTAACAGGTTCTGAACACTTTTAATAAAAGGCAGAGGAAATATTTATATTCCCTCTGCCTTTTATGTAAAACAGAATAATTCATAACCAAAAAACAGCGTCAGCTTGTCTGACGGCTGTTTTTTGTTGTATCAGAGAGAATTTTAAATGTGAATATTTATCAGTTTTACTATGAATTTTAATTTTATATATCAGTAATCCGAAAACCTTTTTATGACCGAAAAGTGCAGAAGTCCGCCTTCAATCACTTTGAATTCAAAAATAAAATGATTGGAGAGCGTAAAAATGGAAAATACACCCAAAAAATGTTTTTATTCCGGAAGATGGCAAATATAAGGAAATTACAAACACAGAACATTCCAGAAGAAGAAAAAACGAAAATGCTTATAAAAAGAGAAAGTTTATTCGTATGGGTAACTGTTTGATGGAAGTTACCTATGAAAATTACAAAAAATACTACAAAAGCAAAGAACATGAAGAATATGTAGAACAGCGTGACAAAGATCATGGTGTGATACTTGTACCGGAAATCCCCGAATTCTGCAAACTGAAGATTGATGTAAATGCCTTGAATGAGGAAGAACAAAGAGAAATTCAGAGATATATCAGGAAAGTTTTTGAAGTTCTTTCATATTTTGATAAAAAAGATCAGGAAATCATCAGAGCGATATACATAGAGGGACTTACCGAACAGCAGCTTGCCGACAGGCAGGGTGTCAGATAGCAGACCATAAACAAGAAAAAGAAACGCATACTGAACAAGTTAAGAGCTATTATGAAACTGCTTGAAGATGAATAATATTGCACAACAACTTGTATGAATTTAGTTTAAATATTTGTTTATAACGCTGAATTTTTGTGAATTTAAAAAATATTTGTGAACGGAAGGCTGTTAAAATACAAACTTTTTCCTTTAGTTGTCAGAGGGCGAAATTAAAAAGTTCTCTGTTGCTCTTTGACAACTGAATATACAGCACATCTGATACATTCCTTCTGTTGTTCGGAACGGACAAGCCACACAAGCGGACGCATTTTATATGCCTTCAGGACTTGGACACTGCAGAGGCTCTGCAGTGAGGGCGATGACAGGCAGAAGGGACAATGATACTTCCGTCCAGCCACAGACTCACGCAATGGGGGCGGTCACGAGAGAACCTCGTGATGGTGGGATTCCAATGAGATTGCATAAGCCGACAATCGTCAGATGTGTTCCTTTTGCTGTGGGGTATCGTGGATAAATAACAGCAGAGTTTAAAATGATTGAAAAAGCGAACAGCTTTTTTAAGATAACTTGGTTATGATTGTTGAAAAGAACTGCGGCAGGCAGTCGGCTTGTCGCAGTTCTATACATAAAAACGGGAGGTTAAATTGAGAGAAGTTAAAAAGGGAGAAATGTACTATGCAGACTTGTCCCCCGTTGTCGGCAGTGAACAGGGCGGTATACGACCTGTTATTATTTTGCAGAACGATAAAGGAAACCGTTACAGCCCGACAACGATTATTGCATCTGTGACAAGCAGAAAAAAGAAAAGCCATTTGCCGACGCATATAAAAATAAAAATTCCCAATTCAAAGAGAAAATCCGTTGTAATGCTCGAACAGGTCAGAACGATAGACAAAAGCAGACTGTCAGAGTATATCGGGAAATTAGATGACGGCACAATGAAAAAAATAGATAACGCTGTGAAAATCAGCTTTGATATAGATATAAACGATGAAAAGAGGAATAACGATGAATTATACGGAAAAAACTAAAAGTTCGGACAGTGCCTTTTATTACGAGGTCTGTATGCTGAAAATGCTTCAAAAAATGGGACTTATCAGCCAAAAAGAGTTTGACGGAATTTCCAAAACAGCCGAAGAAGATTATCATTCGGATATACAGATAATTATGTCTTGAATGTTAAATCTTTGGATTTGGTCTGGATAAGTTCGAACCTTTGCAGTATTGTATAACTGCACCGCAGAAATGCGGAAAAAATAAAACGAAAGGAGAAATTCCAAATGGCAAGTAAGATAATTACCATTGAGCCGTCAGCCGTTCAGAAAAAAATCAGAGTGGCTGCATACTGCCGAGTGTCAAGCAGTTCGGAAGATCAGCTTCACTCATTTGCTACACAAGTTCAGTATTATACGAAATACATCAACAGCAACGACAAAATGGAACTTGTTGACATCTATGCAGATGAAGGTTTGACGGGAACAAAAACCGAACACCGTGACGAATTCAACAGAATGATTGCCGATTGCCGCAAGGGAAAAATCGACAGAGTGCTGACAAAATCATTGTCACGATTTGCAAGAAATACGGCAGATGCCTTGATGTATGCAAGACTTCTCCGTGAAAACGGTGTGAGCATACTGTTCGAGAAAGAAAATATCGACACGGCATATATGTCAAGCGAACTGTTACTTGCACTGTCGGGAGCTCAGGCTCAGGAAGAATCAATATCCATCTCGAAAAATATGAGGTGGAGTATTGAAAGAAGAATGAAGAACGGCACATTTCTGGCAGGTTCCACACCATACGGATATAAAATCGAAAACGGTGAATTTGTGATAGTCGAGGAAGAAGCCGAAGTAGTCAGACTGATATTCAAAAGCTATCTGTCGGGAATAGGTAAAAAAGAAATTGTCGATATGCTTTGTAGTCAGAATGCCCCGAAAAGATTTGGAAATTCAGAATGGAATGCAGGAACTATAACTTATATTCTCAAAAATACAAGATATATGGGTGACGCACTGTTCCAAAAAAATATACGACTGATACACTGCCTTTCCAAAGAAAAATCAATTATGGCGAAAAACCACAGTATTATGTTGAAGAAGTTAATGAAGCAATCATATCAAGAGCGGATTTTTATGCTGTACAGGAAAGGCTGAAATCGGAAAAGTATGAACGAAATATGCTCGAAAACACCCGTCCTCTGCAAAGAAAAATAGTATGTTCATGCGGAAAAGTATATAAGCACACATATATAAACCAAAAATATTATTGGGAATGTCGCAGAAGAAACAGCGATATAGATAAATGTCAGTCGAGAAGAATCCCCGAAAAGGATATATATGAGGCTTTCATTACGATGATAAATAAGCTGAGAAATAACTGCAAAAGTATCGTTACTGTGGCAATATCCCAAACGGAACGCTTGAATATGAAATATGGAAATACGGCAGGCAAAATTAAGGAAATTGACAAAAATATTGCGGAACTGAGTAACAAGCAACTTGTACTTGCAAGGCTGAACAGCAAAGGAATGTTCAGGGCGGCAGAATATTCCGAAAAAAGCGGAAAGCTTACGGCACAAATAAAAGAGCTTAGAGCCGAAAGAAAAAGACTGCTTCAGGAACAAGACGAAAACAACATTCTTTCAGGTCTTGATACACTTGAGAATGTTCTGACGAATCTCAAAGAACCTCTGACAGAATTTGATGAAGATACTTTCAAAGCTGTCGTTCAAAAGATAACCTTTCCGTCAGATACGAGCATATGCTTTGAATTGGCAGGCGGTTTGAAAATAACAGAAAAAATTCCCGAACAAGTGAGGTGCAGACGAACATGAAACACAGAACTCTCCCCTTCGGCTATGAAATACAGAATGGAATTGTTCAAATCAACAAAGCCGAAACGCAGGCGGTAACATGGATATTTACGGAATATCTGAATGGCAGTAATCTGAAAGAAATAGCCGAAAGTCTTACAATACAAAGAACAGAATATATGCCCGATAAATATGATTGGAACAAAAACCGTATAAAGAGAATAATTGAGGACAGGTGTTACACAGGTGACGGAAAATATCCGAAGATAATCAGCCAAAGAATATTTGACCAAGCGAATGTTGTAAAAGAAGAAAAAAGGACAACCAAGAGTTATATGGTAAATGCCTCAAACAAACCGCTTGTGTATGCCGTCAAATGTTCCTATTGCGGAAAAACAATGATACATAATACCAACAGAAAAGCAAAATACACTGAGCAATGGGTTTGCGGTACGGAAAACTGCGGAACAAAAATTTATATGACGATAGAACAAATAGAGCAGGCTGTTACAAATTTGATGAATGAAATAATACGCAATCCCCTACTTGCCGAGCAACAGGCTGATGAACAGGAAATGCCAACCGAAATAAGCATTATGGAAAGCGAGATTAGCAGAATGATTGAACAGACGGATTTGGATAAAAATGAAATACAAAATAAAATATTGGAGTGTGCTGCAAAAAAATATGAATACTGCACCGACAAGGCACACATTACGGAAAGGCTGAAAGCGGATTTTCAAAAAACAAGTCCGCTTTCAGATTTTTCTATGGACATATTCACAAGAACCGTATCAGCCGTACTGATAGACGAAAGCAATAAAACCCGTATCATACTCAAAAACGGAAATATTATAACAGAAAAGAGTGATGAATGTGGAAACGACCGTACCGAAAAGGAAAGTCAGGGAAATTCCGGCAAAGCCCGAATTTTCAGGCAGAAATACCCTTGATTTGCGACCTAAAAGGGTAGCCGCATACTGTCGAGTGTCAACAGACAGAGAAGAACAGGAACACAGCTTTGAAACCCAAAAGCAGATGTACACCGACATGATCATGATGAAACCAAATTGGCAGATGGTTGGAATTTATGCAGACGAGGGTATCACAGGCACGATAGCCAAAAAACGTCCCGGATTTATGAAAATGATAGAGGACTGCCGAAAAGGAAAAATAGACATCATCATAACAAAATCGGTATCAAGATTTTCAAGAAATAATCTGGACTGTTTGATGTATGTCAGAGAACTCAAAGGAAAGGGAATTCCTATAATCTTTGAAAAAGAAGGTATCAATACACTTCAGGTATCGAGCGAACTTCTGATAGCCTTGTTCGGCGGATTGTCACAGGCGGAAAGCGAATCCATAAGCATGAATGTCAAAATGGGTATCCGCCACAATCTCAAAAACGGCAAAGTACACTTCTGTTACCGTTCATTTCTCGGATATAGAAAAGGTGCGGACGGCAATCCCGAAATCGTTCCCGAAGAAGCCGAAATCATCAGGCGAATATACAGAGATTATCTTCTCGGCAAAACCTTGCAGGCAATAGCACAAGAACTGAACAATGACGGCGTTCCGAAAGCAAACGGAAAAACCAATTGGAAAGGTGCCAATATCATGTCGATTCTCCTAAACGAAAAATACAAGGGTGACGCACTTCTCCAAAAAACCTATGTAGTGGACTGTATCAGCAAAAAGACGAAGAAAAACAACGGAGAACTTCCGATGTATTATGTAGAAAACAGCCATCCGGCAATTATTGAGAGAAGTGTATTTGACAAAGTACAAGAGGAAATCGCCCGAAGAAGCAGTAAACCAAAAACCAAAGAAACGGGAACCAAGACCGCACTTGGAAAATATTCCGGAAAATATGCCCTGTCGGAAATGCTGTACTGCGGAGAATGCGGAAAACCATACAGACGAATCACATGGAATATTCGTGGAGAGCATAAAGTTGTATGGCGATGTGTCAGCAGACTTGACTACGGCAAAAAGTACTGCAAATGCTCACCAAGCGTAGAAGAAACACTCCTGCACAATGCAATATCCGAAGCCATTACCCAAAAATCGAAAATCGAGGGAGCCTCACCCGAAAAAATCATTCGGCATATCCAAAGCTATCATGTGTCGCAAGATACCGAAGGTATCCTTGCCAAACAGAACAGACTGAAAGAACTTCAAAAGAAATTCGACAGCCTTACAAGCATAGATATAGAACAGGCTGATACAGGAGAATTTGATGAACAGTTTGAAAGTCTGATGTGTGAAATACATAGATTGGAAGATGAACTTGCCGAAATGGAAACAGAGAAATCCAAATGGGAAAAATCATCGGAAAATCTCGAACAAATATCAGCCATTATCGAGGGCTTGAAAAATCACCCCGTTCCCTATGATGACATAATCGTAAGACAGCTTATATACTGCATCAAAGTGGTATCGAAAAATATGATACAGATATATTTCAAAGACGGCACAACACTTGATGCTGAAATATAAAAAAACGGCAAAGCCCAATCATATATGTCGGAAATGGTATGATTGAGCTTTGTTGTTTTCAAAAAAGTTTTAAATGCTGAAGATTTATTAAAATGCTTGCGGTAAAATAACTTGATTTTTCAAATCCGTATGCTATAATTTAAATAACGAATGGAGAGTGATACCCATGAATAAAGATGAAAAAATCGTGAAACTGAAATTGGATGTTATTTTCAAGCGTGTTTTCGGAAATGAGAAAAACGAAAAAATAATTGCCGCATTTATTTCCGACTTGCTTGAAATTCCCCGTAAAAGCATCAAAAAAATCTATATCAACAATGTTGAACTGACACCGGAATATCTTGAACAGAAATTCAGCCGTCTTGATTTGAAAATGGACGTTGACGGCAGAATCATAAATATTGAATTGCAGGTGAACAAAGAGAGCTTTTTCAAGGAAAGAACATTGTTTTACTGGTCAAAACTTTACAGTGAGGAACTCCTTGCAGGTGATGAATATACCGAATTAAAGCAAACAATATGTATCAATATCATTAATTTCAATCTCTTTGAATGTGAAGATTATCATTCCAATTTCAAAATTCTGGAAAGTGAAAGAAAAGAACTGCTGACAGATAAATTTGCAATACATTTCTTTGAACTCAAAAAAGTCGGCAAATACAGAAAGAATAAGCGTATGGAAGATTGGCTGAATCTGATAAATGCAGAAACGGAGGGTGATCTTATGGCAATACAGCAGTCAACGACAATTCCCGAAGTTCAGGACACGATTGTAATGCTCAGACATCTCAGTGCCGACCAGCAAGTCCGTCAGGAAGCGTATTACCGTGAAAAGCTCCTGCACGATGAAGCGTCTGCATTAGGAAGTGCAAGGCGTGAAGGCAAAGCGGAAGGCAAGGCAGAAGGCAAGGCAGAAGGCAAAGCAGAAGAACGCAGTGCCATTGCTGAAAATATGCGTAAAAACGGTTTTACCGAGGAACAAATCAAATTGGCATTGGGAGGAGATTATCATGGCTGAAACAAATAAGCGTATGGAGGACTGGTTAGCTCTCATTGATGCAGAAACAGAGGGTGACCTTGAAGAAATAGAACAATCTACAACAGTTCCCGAAATTAAAGAGGCGATAGCATTACTTCGTGAACTCAGTGCCGATGAGGAAGTGCAGAAAGAAGCGGATAATCGTGAAAAATTACTGAACGATCAAGCTTCTGCATCAGGGTATTCCGATAATGAATGAAAATAATTGGCGGTACAGTATTAAAGAACAGTGGTTCGAAGTTTATGGCGGATAATATAAAATATCATTTTTATATTCTGTTGACATCTAAGGTGTATAAAAAAGATGTCACCGAAAAAAGCCTGATTTTATTAGGCTTTTTTGCATATTTCGGCAATGTATTTCAAGCCGATTTTCAAAGATGTCAAAAAGGCATTTTTCCCTAAAATGTAGTTTGAACCCCTGCAAAACATATTTTAACCATATTTCGAGAGCAGTTTTTCAAAAATTGCTCTCTTTTTTGTTGCCAAAATATTGCCCGATGTAAATTAAGGCATATCAGGATTTGACCAAAAACAACTGAATAATTGCTGTTCCCCCAATCGTTTTGAATTTTTTTCAAAATGGTTGGGGGATTTTTTTATTTTACGCAAGAGGTGATTACATGAATAGCAGACAGCCTAAAATCAGAAGTCCGACAAATATATTTTTTATCGGACAAAACTTTTTAATGCGGAGGAAGAACAAAATGAACAACTCGATTTTACCCAAAGCAATGGTGGATAACATCAAAAAAATGTATCCGCCCGGCACAAGAATTCAGCTTATCGGCATGGACGATCCCTATGCACCCATACCGTCAGGCACAAGAGGTACTGTCATGCTGGTGGATGATGCAGGAACTATTCATCCGAAATGGGACAACGGCAGAACTCTGGGAGTAATTCCCAATGTAGACGATTTCCGCAAGTTGACCGAGTCGGAGATTGAAGCCGAAAAGATGGATTTACAATCAGAAGAAAATGGCGGTATGAAAATGAATTTGTAAGGAGCGTGATAAAAAATTCTGCAGGCGGTCGAATGAACTATGCCGATCAGATATTTTGATATGTTTGCGGGGATCGGCGGTTTCCGTTCCGCACTCGAAGCCATAGGCGGATTTGAATGTGTGGGTTACTGCGAAATTGACAAGTATGCCCGACAAGCGTATGAAGCTATGTATAATACGGAAGGTGAATTGTTTTTTGAAGATGCAACCAAAATCGTACCCGAACAGCTGCCCGATATCGACCTTATTTGCGGAGGATTTCCTTGCCAGTCATTCTCTATCGCAGGAGCCCGAAAAGGATTTGACGATATTCGCGGAACATTGTTTTTCGAGATCGCAAGAATTGCTGCCGTTAAAAGACCTGAGTTTCTACTCCTTGAGAACGTCCAAGGAATTCTTAACCACGACAAAGGCGGGACATTTGAAACGATCCTCTCTGCACTGGATGGACTGGGGTATGATGTCGCATGGCAGGTGCTTAACAGCAAAAATTTCAAAGTTCCTCAATCCCGAAATCGTGTGTACATTGTCGGATGTCTTGGAGAAAAGTGTCGAGGAGAAGTACTTTCTTTTATGCAGGCAAGTGCAGAAACTCCTGTACAAAGGAAACTTTACGCAGGGCGTGAGGGTTTACTCAGCTGACGGCACAAGCTACTTGGAAATTCCGAACAACCAATATAAATCAACTTTCAATATTTCTGAAAATCCAAGCAATTCATAATCGGCAACAAATCTTTCACCTTTTTCAATACGGCTGATAACTTTTTGACCGACAATAATATTTTTGAGTTGAAGTTTTATTGCAAGTTCTTCTTGTGAAATGTTTTTAGCAATACGAGCCTCTCTTATTCTTTTTCCAACTATATTGGCAGAACCATTATAATCATATATTTTCATAAAAATACAGCACCCTCAACTAAATTTTACCTTAAAGATAGGATTTATATGTTGACATTAGCATATTTTTATGTTATGCTTACCTTAAATATGACTAATACGAAAATAAGTTTTATGGAGTGTTTATAATGTGTAAATTGCCATTGATTAAAAAAGTAAGAGTGGTTATCGGTATAGTTATGTGTTTTGCTATGACAGCGTGTAGTCAAGGTAATCAAATAAATAATTCAACAATTAGTGGTTTTAGTACCGTATATAACCAAAAAGAAGAAGTATATAATCAGCCGAATGAAAGTGATATAGCAAAAAGTTTGGCTGATGAAAATATCAAAGGCTTGAATAATACAAACTATAAAATAACAAATGTGGAAATAAGCAAATACAAAATAGAAGATAAAGGTGTACACTATTGGTGCATAGTAACTTCTGAAAATGATGATTTGAAAGCGACTGCCGAATTAGATGTGCTTTATGACTATTATGAAAAAGGCGGTTGGCTGATAGAAAACGTGTCTAACTATTCAAATATTCATTATATGCCTAAAAGAGGTGTCACTGAAAGTCAGTTATTATCTGACATTAAGGATTCTTCAGCGGAATCATGGCATCGCATTGACTATAATAATATATCTATCATAAGCCATGACACCGATATAGAGAGAGGTTTAGATCATTTAGTATTTTCATATACAAATCAATTTTATTTTTATGATGAAGTTGGAACAGTTACAGTGGATTATACATTTAATGAATCTCGTGGTTGGATATCAAGCGGAAAAAATGAAAATGAAAAACAGTATGAGTTTCATTTTAAGGAAAGTAATTGGTATTATGCTGGGGGCAGTATGTCATCCTATTATAAAATTAAACCAGCAGAGGAAGATAACAAAATATATGTTGATAGATATAGTTTTGATAATTCATATATGTCATATTCAATTTATCATTATGCCTATAAAGCAATTATAGAAAACGGAATTATTATATTGAAAGATTTTTATGATGAATTAGCAGAACATCGTGGAATGATTGGTTATAGAATATACGAAAATGATATAATTATGAATCCAGAAGAGCAAAATAGAAGAGTTTGGGAGATGTTGGATCGAGATGATTCTAATCATTACACATGGAATAGGTATATGGAGTACCATAAATTTTCAGGTAAAGAGTATATAGTAAAAGGAGAAATAGAATTTCCTGTACAACAGTAAAATAAAAAATAATAAAACATCAGACCGATATCAATCGTAATAAATGCGATTATATCGGTCTTTTTTTGTTGGGAGGAGATAGCTATAAGGACACCCATCAGTTGGGTAGGCAACAAAACTTCAATACTGCCTGTCATTTACGGAAAATTTCCACTGCACTATGAACGATATATAGAGCCGTTTGGCGGTTCGGGTGCGGTGTTGCTCGGCAAGCAAAAGCCCGATAAATTCGAGGTTTACAACGATTACAACAAAAATCTTGTAAACCTTTTTCGCTGTATGAGAGAGCGACCGATGGCATTCATCAAAGAACTCGGATTTTTAACGCTGAATGCAAGGGACGATTTTATGGTTATCCGTGACTTCTTCAAGAAAGAAAAATTCGATACGAGATTTCTTTCAGAAGAAACGGAACTGACAAAAATCATTCTCCCCGAAATTCTGTCGGAAGAAATTGCTCAACTTTATACAAAAAGTGTTCAGGATTATGATTTGCGTAGGGCGGTCATGTTCTTGAAACTGCTCCGTTACAGCTATTCAAGCGGCGGAAAGAGTTTCGCAAGTCAGCCGTTTTCGGTGGCGACACTGTTTTCTTTGATAGACCAGTTGAGCAAAAGGCTTGAATATACCGTCATTGAAAATCGGGATTTTGAAGTGCTGATAAAGCATTACGACCGTGAAAACTCGTTTTTTTACTGTGATCCGCCATATTTTGAAAGCGAATATATGTATGACTGTGAC
>Ga0310695_10008311_pt1 | contig 16115 bp, 13 predicted proteins | sample RumenRJG_04DNA_FD_203882 | JGI IMG/M metagenome (GOLD analysis project Ga0310695, IMG submission 203882) | Bovine rumen microbial communities from Lethbridge, Alberta, Canada - RJG_04 (v2) (version 2) | ecosystem: Host-associated > Mammals > Digestive system > Stomach > Rumen | place: Canada...
AAAATAGTTTAAAAAGTATTTTAAAAATACAGATATAATTTAGAAAGTGTGAAATCATGATACGAAGAGCAGTAAAAAGCGACGTTCCTGAACTGGGACGAATACTGTATCAGGTGAATAATGTTCATGCGGAAGGCCGTCCTGATCTTTTTTTAAAGGATCACAGAAAATACAGTGATGAGGAGCTGGCTGATCTGCTGGGAGATCCCGGCAGGCCGGTTTTTGTGCTGACAGAAGATGACAGGACACTGAAGGGCTATGCCTTTTGTATGATTGAACAATACGGGGAGGGCGGTAATATGGTTCCCCGCAGAACTGTCTACATTGATGACATCTGTGTGGATGAAATATGCCGGGGTCAGCATGTGGGCCGGCAGCTCTACCAATATGTCTGCGACTATGCCCGGTCCATCGGAGCCTACAATCTTACGCTGAATGTCTGGTCCTGTAATCCCGCTGCAGCATCTTTTTATGAAGCCATGGGCATGACACCCTACAAGGTGGGAATGGAGTATGTTCTGGGACATGAAGACAAGAGTAAAAGTGAAAAGTAATAGTAATAAACAGGGTTATCATGAATAAATTGGATTTGTTAAAACAAGTAAAAAATGGGGCGATTTCGCCGGAGCAGGCAGCTTTGATCCTTGAATCTTCTCAGGATTCTTCTTCGCAGATTGTACTGAGTCAATCCATAGAGTCCTCTGATGGGAATCAAAGCGGACAGTCATACCTTGACATGGATTTTGCCAAACTGGACACCTCCAGAAAAAGGAGGACCGGCTTTCCCGAAGTGGTCTACTGCCAGGGAAAACCGGACAGCTATCTGGTCAGCATTTACCAGAAGATTCTGGAGAAGGAAGGGGAAGTTTTTGGTACCAGGGCAGATTCCCGCCAATATGAATTGGTCAGGGAGGCAATTCCGGATATTTCCTATGATGAAGTATCCAGGATCCTGAAAAAAGAGAAGCCGGGCAAGACCCGGGTGGGAAATATTGCCGTTTGTTCCGCCGGGACAGCAGATATTCCTGTGGCAGAGGAAGCCGCCCAGACAGCAGAATTTTTCGGAGCCAGAGTCCAGCGGATCTATGATGTGGGCGTCAGTGGAATACACCGGCTTCTGTCCAAAACACCTGCCCTTCAGGAGGCAAACTGCCTTATTGCCGTCGCAGGCATGGAGGGTGCCCTGGCCAGCGTGGTGGGCGGACTGGTGAAAAACCCAGTGATCGCCGTTCCCACTTCTGTGGGTTATGGAGCCAGTTTTCAGGGACTCTCCGCCTTGCTTACCATGATCAATTCCTGTGCCAATGGAATTGCGGTGGTCAATATCGATAACGGTTATGGTGCGGGATATCTGGCATCCCAGATCAACCGTCTGGCAGTGGGAACACTTCTCTAAGGCACAGAGTTCTCTAAAAAACCATTTTTTAAGAATAACAGAGTTTTCCAAGAGACAACTGATCAAGTCAGTAAAGATAATTGGGAATGAAAGATGAAAGTAACCGATTTAAAGGATAAAAAAATACAAAAACTGGTTTCTATCCTGAAAAGCTTCGACAGTCTGGCTGTTGCTTTTTCAGCGGGGGTGGATTCTACTTTTCTTCTGAAAGCTGCCCATGACATTTTGGGAGATCAATGCCTGGCACTTACTGCCTGTGCTGCCTTTCAGCCCGGAAGAGAGCGGCAGGAAGTGCAGGATTTCTGTGAAAAAGCAGGAATACGATCTATGGTTTTTTGGATAGATGAAGAGACGATTCCTCATTTTTCGGAGAATCCGCAAAACAGATGCTACTACTGCAAGCATGCCTTATTTCGGAAAATGAAAAGTCTGGCTGCCAGTCAGGGAATAAGCAGACTGGCTGAGGGTTCCAATACTGATGATCTGTCTGATTATCGGCCAGGCATGCAGGCCATCAAAGAACTGGGCGTTCTAAGTCCCCTAAGGGATGCAGGCCTTAGCAAGGAAGAGATCCGCAGCTTTTCCAGACAGCTGAACCTTCCCAGCTGGGATAAGCCGTCCATGGCCTGCCTTGCTTCCAGGATTCCCTATGGTCAGACCATCACGAAAGAAAAACTAAGAAAAATAGAAAAAGCAGAAGCCGTGCTGGCAGATCTCGGTCTGAGACAATACCGAGTCAGGCTCCATGAGGATATGGCAAGAATCGAGGTTATGCCCTCAGATTTTCCGAAGTTAATCCTGGAGGAAAACCGGATGCGGATCCTGACAGTGTTTCAAAAACTTGGTTTTTCCTATATCGCTATGGACCTTAAGGGTTTTCGCAGCGGCAGCATGAATGAGGCGATGAAAAGTCCTGAAAGGGACGAAGAATTTTTTCCTGATAAAAATAATAAATAATAAAAAGCCTGGCAACAAAGAAAATGATAATTATGGGAGGTAATCATTGATGGGAAAGAAAAAAATTACTGCCGGAAAGGGAGGAGATCAATATCTCCCATTCGAAGAGAGAACCGGAAGATGTTCAGTCGTGTATTTTACCAGAGATTTGTCACCGGAAGGCTTAAAGCGTATCTATGATAAGGTGGGATGCGCCCTGAAGGGTAAGGTAGCCGTCAAACTCCACACTGGAGAACAGTATGGTCCAAATATCATACCCAGACCATGGGTAGAAGAATTGTTTGAGGAGAAGCTTTCCGATGCCTCCATCGTGGAGACCAACACCTATTATGAAGGAGACCGCTATACCACAGAAGACCACAGGAAAACCATAGAGATCAATGGATGGACTTTTGCCCCGGTGGACATCATGGATGAGAAGGGCACTGCCTTCCTTCCTGTGGAAGGGGGAAAATGGTTCTCTGCCATGTCAGTGGGAAAGAATCTATTGAACTATGATTCCCTGCTGGCTCTCACTCATTTTAAGGGACATACCCAGGGGGGTTTTGGAGGATCCAACAAAAATCTGGGTATCGGATGCGCTGACGGCCGCATTGGCAAGGCCATCATCCATACCACTCCGGGGCAGCCGGACCAGTGGGATATTGCCAAAGAGGAATTTATGGAGAGAATGACGGAGTCTACCAAGACAACCATTGATTATTTTGGAGAGAACATCACCTACATCAATGTCCTTCGTAATATGTCCGTATCCTGTGACTGTGAAGGGTGTGCTGCCATGCCTGTGGTGACGCCGGATATCGGCATCCTGGCCTCCGATGATATTCTGGCCGTGGATCAGGCTTCTGTAGATCTGGTTTATGCACTGCCTCCAAAGAGCCATGCGGACCTGGTGGAGCGGATGGAGTCCCGCCATGGACTTCGGCAGCTCTCTTATATGAAAGAACTTGGAATGGGCAATGACCGTTATGTCCTTATAGATATCGATCACGGTGATACTGTGATTAGTCAGGATGAGGCTGTAGCCGGGACCAAAGAGTTCTGGGAACCCGACAAATATGCCAGAATCACAAAGAAATAGATACCTCTTACCAGTCTGATCAGTAAATAGGATCATTGGTTAAAATATAAGAAAGGGAAAGAGGATATGAATATAGAAGAAAGATGCGAAAAAGCCGTAGAGCTGAAACATGGCAGTAATAATTGCGCACAGGCGGTGGCTGTAAGCTGCAGTGATCTGGTGGGAATGGAGAAGGACCTGCTCTGGAAACTCAATGCAGGTTTTGGCGGAGGCATGGGAACCATGGAAGGAACCTGCGGTGCTCTGTGCGGCGCAGTTCTCATCGCCGGCCTGCTGACCCAGGGGGAGAGGACCGGTGCCAAGTCAGGAAAGATTCTGCGCAGGTTCAAGGAACTTTCCGGTGCTACTGCATGTGGTGATTTGAAAAAGAAGATTAACGGCAAACCTGTGTGTGACTGTGACGACTGTGTCCGGCATGCCGTGACAGCGCTCAGTGAAGTGATGGGGCTATAAAAAAACGAACTGTACTGTGATTTGATGGGGCAGCTGCTTTTGTGCAGCAATCCCTATCATATTGCAGTACAGTTTTTTTATATAAACACTGGATAAACTATATTTTTAATCCAAAAAATATTCTTAAAAAAACAAAAATTGCTTGACCGATATACCGGTATATTGTAAAATGAATTTAAGGATATTAATGATAAATATTGATGATTATGGTAAAATATAATAAATTGATTGAAAATTGAGACATAAATCAATCCTGTACCATGTGTCATCATAAAAAAGGGATAACTAATCTATAAACAATGAAAGGGGTGCATGTATTATGAGCAAAGCTGGTTTTATTGGTCTTGGTATTATGGGTAAACCCATGGCGCTTAACCTGCTGAAGGGGGGCATAGATCTTCTGGTCAATGACCTGAATGTGGATGCAGTGAAGGAAGTTGTGGCTGCAGGCGCCAGGGAAGCTTCCTATGAGGAGATTGGAAAAGAATGTGATGTGGTATTTCTGATTGTTCCTAATGGTGATATCAGTAAATCCATCCTGTTCGGCGAGAATGGTGTGGCCAAAAGTCTCACTGCAGGAAAAGTGGTATGTGATATGAGTTCTGTCACTCCTGTAGAGTCAAAAGAGTGTTATGACGGCCTGGCAAAGATTGGCGTCGGTTTTGTAGATTCTCCCGTTTCCGGTGGAGAACCCGGTGCAATTAATGGAACCCTGGCCTTCATGGCAGGAGGAGATCAGAAAGATTTTGACGCCCTCCAGCCATATTTTGAGATCATGGGCTCATCCTCTGTTCTGATTGGCGGCAGTGGCAGCGGCTCTGTCACCAAACTGGCTAACCAGATTATCGTAAATAATACTATCGCTATTGTATCAGAAGCTTTTGTTCTTGCTTCAAAAGCAGGGGCAGATCCAGTCAAAGTATACCAGGCAATCCGCGGAGGACTGGCAGGAAGTGCCGTTCTTGATGCAAAGATTCCTATGATCGTAGAGCGCAATTTCAAGCCGGGCGGCAAGATTTCCATCAATCACAAGGATATCAAAAATGTTGTGAACACGGCCCATGCCATTGATGTTCCTATTCCTTATTCTGCTCAGCTTTATGAGATCCTTCAGACCCTGAAGATCCATGGCCATATGAATGATGATCATGGCGGCATCGTTCAGTATTTTGAGATGCTTGCTGATGTGAAGGTTCAGAAGGTAGACGAATAGACAGTCAGGAGGATAAAAAATGGCATTAAATATCAGCGTATTTGACAAGTATAAAAAGATAGATGAGGCGGCAGTGGACGCCCTGCTTCTGGAGGAAATTAAAAAGAATAAAAAGAAGATTGTTGTTCTTGATGATGACCCCACCGGTGTGCAGACAGTCCATGATATCTCGGTCTACACCAACTGGACCAAGGACAGTGTCCGCAAAGGCTTTGACGAGGAGAACAATCTCTTCTACATCATGACCAACTCCCGGGGATTCACGGCAGAAGAGACCACCAAGGCTCACCTGGAGATTGCTGCAGTTGTGGATGAAGTTTCCAAGGAAACCGGAAAAGAGTACATCTTTATTTCCAGAAGTGATTCCACACTCCGTGGTCATTATCCCTTGGAGACAGAAATTCTGGCCGCTGAGTATGAGAAGAATACCGGAAGTATTATTGACGGTGAGATTATGTGTCCATTCTTCAAGGAGGGCGGACGTTTTACCATTGATAATGTCCATTATGTAAAATACGGAGACGAACTGATCCCGGCTAATGAGACTGAGTTTGCCAGAGATAAGACCTTTGGTTATAAGGCTGCCAACATGAATGACTACATTGAGGAAAAGACCGGCGGCAAGTTCAAGGCAGACTCTGTGATTGGCATTTCCCTGGAAGATATCCATGATGTCAATATTGACAAAATCGAAGAACAGCTGATGGCTGTAAAAGACTTCAACAAGATCATTGTCAATGCCATTGACTATGTGGATGTCAAGGTGTTCTGTGTAGCTATGTATCGCGCCATGGCCAAGGGAAAAGTATTCATGTTCCGCACCGCTGCCGGTATCGTCAAAGTAATGGGCGGCGTTACAGACCAGCCCCTGCTGACCAGAGAACAGATGATCGTGAAAGATACCGACAATGGCGGCATCATCGTCATCGGGTCCCATACCGACAAGACAACCCGTCAGATGGAAGCCCTAAAGGCTATTGATAAGATCCGCTTCGTGGAACTGGATGCTTCTCTGGTGAAGGATGAGGCTGCCTTTGCCAAGGCTGTGGATGACTGTATCAAGATTGAGGAAGAATGTATAGCTGCAGGACAGACAGTCTGTGTCTATACTTCCAGAGTTCTGATTACAGCAGATACCGGAGACAAGGAAGATGAGCTTCGCCTGTCAGTAAAGATTTCTGATGCTGTACAGTCTCTGGTGGGACGGCTCAGTGTGGTTCCCAGCTTTGTCATTGCCAAGGGAGGCATCACATCCTCTGACGTGGGAACCAAGGCCCTGGCAGTGCAGAAGGCCAATGTTCTCGGACAGATTAAACCAGGTATTCCGGTATGGCAGACCGGTCCGGAGAGTAAATTCCCACAGACACCATACGTCATCTTCCCGGGTAATGTGGGAGAGGACACAACATTAAAAGAGGCAGCAGAGGTTCTGATGAAATAGAGCAGGGAATCTGCCGGCCCATTTAAATGATGATTGTTGATTTGAAAAAGAATACATTTAAATAAAATCTAATTAAAAAAGGAGGATTTCATTATGTTTATGTTTTTATCTCATCCCCTGGATCCCAATGGTTATGCATGGCCGGGTGAGCCGGTAGTATCCATCCAGCAGTGTACAGATGTTACTGAAGAATGCCCATTCTGCAGCTTTGTTTCCACACTGCCCAATCATTTCGGAACCCATATGGACGCACCGAGACATTTCGTAAAGGACGGCCTGGATATCAACCAGTTGGGTATCGAGTATTTTGCCCACAAGGATGTTGCCCTTCTTGAGATTCCCAAGGAGCCGGCACAGGGTATCTACAAAGAAGATCTTGAACCCTACGCTGACATCCTTTCCAAGGTTTCTTTTGCTCTGATTCGTACAGGTCTTGAGAAATATCGTGACACAGACCAGAACATCTATCAGAACGAAGGCGCTTACATTGCTCCGAGTGCAGGAGACTATCTGACAGAGAATTTCCCGAATCTTAAGGGAATTGGTATGGACTTCCTGGCAATCGGTTCTGCTTCCTCAACCTGTCCGGAAGGCGAGCTTCCGCCGGACTGCCACCGTCATATCCTTGGATATTACACAGGTAAGTTCTGTACAGGCGTTGAGGATATGCATCTGTCCGAGCTGCCAAAGGACGCAAAGATTGTCCGTTTCTTCAATGCTCCATTAAGAATCCTCGGTCTTGACTCCAGCCAGGTTGTATGTATTGCTGAAATAGAATAAACGGATTATCCTGCTGCGACGGCTGAACAGGATATCAGTAAAAGTCAATGAAAATAAAAATCAGGACTGCTGGAATACCGGTGGTCCTGGTTTTTGTCTATATATAGCATGCGGCTGCCTGTTTGCAGGAACTCCTTTATAGATATCACAGGAGCTCCTGGTTGATCTCCATGGGAATCCGGAGATGATGCTCCAAAAGTGCTTCAATCCCTGCCGTATTGCCCTCGTGGATGAGAGTCAGCATCTGTTCATGTTCTTTTAAGGTATCCTCCATACGGCCCTCCCGGGTGAAAGAGGAGACATTCAGCCAGAAGATCCGGTACATAAAACTGCGGTACATCTCCAGCATGGTCTCATTGCCCACATACTGAACGATGCTGCGGTGAAATTCATAGTCTTTGCGGCCGAAGTCTTCTGTAGATCTGCTGGTGGAGAGAATTTCTCTCATGATCTCCACTTTGCCTGTGATCTTATCGAAATACTGTCTGCCCCGCTCGGTATCTATATTGCGGGAGAGCTGCTTGAGACAGAAACTTTCTATGGCATTACGGATCTGGTAGGTTTCCACCATATCTTCAGAGGTCATCTTGTGGAGAACAAAACCCTTGCTGGGCAGAACATCAATGTATCTCTCCTGAGCCAGCTTCATCACAGCGTCACGAAGAGGCGTTCTGGATATACCAATCTCTTTGGACATCTGATTCAATGAATAGATTTCATCTGCCTCCAGGTCCCCCTTTTTAATTTTATTGATCAGATAATCATATGCTTTATCCTGAAGCATCTGTGGACCTTTCATATTCTAACTCCTAATACTGTTTTCCCTTTTTATTACATTTTCATCTTATCATGTCCTCATTTTCCAGTCAATAAAGACAGTTTTTAAGATTAAGTCTGACAGTGGATACAGCTTTCGTATATTTATTGTTCTTTCCAATTAAAATATGGTATACTTTTTTTAAGATAAGATTTAGGAGATGGGCTGGGATGAAGGTCATTTTTTTGGATGTTGACGGGGTGCTGAATTCCATGGATTATCTGGAAGAGAATTATGAGGATTACAGGCTGCATCCCATCAATAGAATATGTGTAGAAAGGCTGGCAAGAATCGTCCGCCAGACTGATGCCAGGCTGGTTCTTTCTTCTTCCTGGAGGACCGGCTGGAGTCCGGATGAAGAAAAGATTATGCCCGCATGCAAGATCCTGACAGATGTCCTGAAAGAATATGGTCTGGAGATCTACGACAGGACACAGACGTTGAAAATCAGTAAGAGGGCCTTTGAGATATACAGCTGGCTTCAGGACCACAAGGGTCAGGTGGAGAGTTTTCTGATTCTGGATGACAATAACTATGATTGGGAAAGTCATGGTCTGGGAAGCCGGTGGATTCAGACAGACTTTGAATATGAAGGCCTTAAGGAGGAGGATGTTCCTGATGCCCTGGAAATCCTGAACCGCACCTATGGACTGGGAGAAAAGATTAGCCAGTTCCTCTATAAATAAGCCGGATACTATTGTGAAAGATTTAAATCTAAGATAAAATAAACTTGTAGTAGAAAACAATTTTTATAAAAGGGGATTATTACTATGAAAGAATGGACATTAGAAGAACGTTATCGCGTCCTGGAAGGTCCGGAGGATATTAAAGACCTCTATGAGAGGATCTCCACTTCCAATTACAGGCAGAAATATCATGTACAGCCTGTGACCGGCCTGTCCAGTGATCCCAATGGTTTTGTCTACCATAACGGAACCTGGGATCTCTATTATCAGTGGTGCCCATGGGGGGCGGTACATGGATTGAAGTACTGGTACCATGTATCCTCCAAGGACCTGATCAGCTGGAAGAATGAAGGTGTGGGTATGTACCCGGATACCTTCTATGACAACAAAGGCTGCCATTCCGGTTCAGCCTACGCCAGTGGAGATGATATGTATCTTTTCTACACCGGCAATCACAGGGATGAGAATTGGATAAGAACGCCATACACCTGCGTGGCTACTGTGGATCCCAATGGGAAACTGGTCAAACTCGACAAGCCTTTATTCGGGCCGAGGGATGATTTCAGTGAGCATCAGAGAGATCCCAAAGTAGTCTATGTGGAAGAGAAGAATAAGTATTATATTTTTATCGGGGCTCAGTCCAGTGACCTTAAGGGAACCGCTTTGATCTACGAATCCGATGACCTGTTGAGCGGCTGGAAGTTTGCCGGTCCCCTGAAGGTGCCAGGATATGAGGACTTCGGCGGAATGTGGGAGTGCCCCTGCATCGTTCATATCAGCGGCAAAGATGTCCTGGTATTCTCTCCGCAGTATACCAAGCTGCCTGACCGCGGGGAGAGCACCAACCACAATGTATATCTGATCGGCCATATGGATTACGATACACTGACCTTCACACCTGAGACTGATTTCCACCATCTTGACTATGGTTTTGATTTCTACGCAGCTCAGTGCGCAGCCAATGTCAAGGATCCTGAGAAGGCCATTCTCATTGCCTGGATCGGACTGCCTGACAACCATTATCCCACTGAGCCGGAAGAATGGGAGGGAAGTATGTGTCTTCCCAGAGAACTCCGTATCAAAGGAGACCACCTGGCTCAGACACCTGTGGCTGATATCATCAAACTCAGAGACGGGCAGGCACCGGCTGACGGAACCCTTCCTGAGATCTGTGAGCTTGAGGTTGAAGTTGGTCAGGGAGATTTTGACCTGAATCTTTACACGAAGGTTGATGGAAGCGGCGGCTTCACTTTCCATTATGACAGCGGGACAAAAGTATGCACCGTGGACAGAAGAGGAATGGACAAGCGATTCAATGAGAAGGTATTTGAAGTGCTGGATATGCCTTTGGAGAATGATCTTAAGAACCTTCGTATCTTTATTGACCGGAGCAGTATTGAGATTTTTGTCAATGACGGAGATGCGACATTTACTTCTCACATTTACCCGACAGCTGATGAGCATCATTATACCATCAGTGATAACGGAACCATCACCATCTGGAATCTGAAAGCTTCTGTAAAAGATGACTTTGTCATCTAGAGATCCGGACACAAATGCATCAATGAAGTTCATAGTGTTTTTTAGAAAATCATATATTTGGATTTGAGATTAATATTTCAACAAAATTATAATTAATAAAAGATAATTATAAAAAATTTATCCATTTTCCTGTGTTCTGTGGTATGATAAAGACAGGGCCAGATAATTATTTAATGATTTGCTGTGCAGGAGGTAGCGTTTATGGATTACAAAAAATCGATACTTGCTATTCTTGATCGAATCGAAGACAGGAATAAATTGGAAATGATTTATAATTATCTACGACACTGGATCAAGTAGTAGTAAAAAGATATGACACAAATGCCGGCTGTTTTTCAGTCGGCATATTTTTGTTGCTGTTTTTCAGCCGGCATATTTTTGCTGCACTTTTACAGCAGGTACAAACGAGGCTGATATCACTTTTCAGCAGCAGCCGCCCAGACTGAAAAATCAGTGGAAACATGATATTTGCTTTCTTTCTCTATCTTATATACAATATGTAATTAGAAGAGCTCGTCTTCAAAGTGTTATCATTTTACAGATCGTACGCATTTTCTTTTGAATCAATATAAATGGGGTGAAAAAATGGCAGAGAAAGACTGGACAGAACTGTTTTCCCCGATTGTTTTGTCCCGGGGACGAAATTTTTATGCCGTCGGAAAAGTAAAGCAGGTGACGGCAGAGGACAGCGGTCTGGAAGTGACAGTCCATGACCAGGTTGACCAGCAGGTTTCCGTCATCCTCTCCAATCAGAAGCTGCTTGGCATAGGATGTACCTGCAAAGAAGCTGAACAGGGGAAATACTGTGCCCATATGGCTGCCGCACTCTGCAGGCTGGAGAAGGATTATGGCAGGATCCTGATCGATGACAAAGACCAGAAGGCTGCTTGCAGGGCACCGGATCAAGACGGAGAGAATCCTGTTTTTCAGAAAAAGGAGCCGGGCGGAGGCCCGAGTTCGCAGAAGAACAAGCTTAGTTTCTCTTCAGATCAGATTGCACAGCTTCAGGAAAGGCAGCAGGAGAAGTATCTGCAGACCAGGCATACCGCCAAGGCAGACCAGGGCAATTTTACAGAGTACCGATATTTCCAGGGAGATCAGTTTACAGAAGGTCTCAACCTTTCAGAGGAATCTTTAAAAGAAGCCATGGATTTGATAGCGGCCAAAAATTACGAGCCGGTGAAAATCAGTTTGAGCCGTTCAGAGGATTTATCCGGGAAGGCCTCCCAGTCGGGCACTTTGATTGGAAATGCTATGCTGAAAAGTATAGAGACAGGCTTCCGGTCCTGGACGGCTACTCTGACATTCAACCGGGAGAGAATCCTGGATTCCTACTGCAGCAGCAAACTGTGCCACTATCGATATGATAGGAATTCTTATCTGGAAAGAACCCTCTGCCGCCATCAGATCGCGGCGATCCTTCTGACCCAGGACTATCTGAAACGCTTTAATCCCGGGGACAGTACCAACGATTCCGGACAGCTTTTGATGGACAGGCTGGGCAGTAAATATCTGTCAGATCAGTTCAGTGATACTGCAGGAAATGAATCTGTGTCTGCCGGACCTGTCAGGAAGGATATCGGCATAGAACCGTATCTCTTTTTCTATGATTACGGCATTGAGGCTTCCTTCCGGATCGGAACCGATAATTATTATAAGATTAAAGATATACCAGATTTTGTCGAGGCGGCGAAACTTCATAAGAGCAGACTGTTCGGCAGTAAAGCCCGGCTCCAGCTGGGAGAAGAGTTTCTCATGGAATCTGCCAGACCCTGGTTTTCCTTCCTCGAGCAGGCCGTGGAAGCCAATCGGCAGGCGATGGAAAGCTATCAGAAACGCTACCGGGGAAGCAGCAGGGATCAGGATGGCCCCCTCCCCATCACGGGAAGCATTCTCCTTTCCCCGGATATGCTGGACTCTTTCTTCCTGCTTGCCTGTGACAGTCATAAGCAGGTGGAAGCCAACTTCCGCCTTGGCGGTGTCAAAAGTAAGAATCTTTTGTCCTTCCGACTGAAAGATCTGCGGCTTCTTCTGGAAATCCATGCAGACCTGCATCCGGCTTCCAATATGTTCCATGGAATCACCATGACAGGCAGCTGCCCAAGGATTTTCTATGGGCGGACCATGGCCTATTATGTGGAAGAAGAATATTTCAACGGAATTGATGAGAGGACCAGCAAAGAATTAAAGGCTCTGTTTGATGCGGCTGACCAGGGAAAGATCTCTGTCAGAATCGGAAGAAATCACCTGGCCTATTTCTACAGAAGAACCCTCCCGAAGCTCATGGCCATGGAAAATGTGGATATTATAGAATATGATCAGGAACTGATCCGGTCCTATCTGCCGCCATCACCGGAATTTACCTGTTACCTTGATGTGGAGGACGGAGTCATCTATTGTCGGCCGGAGGTCCGCTATGGGGAAATGATCCACAGCATCCTTGATCTGCCGGCAGAGGAGCGGGGTGAACTTCGAATCGCAGGCTACCGTGACAGAGACAGCGAGTATGAGGTTTATGATCTTCTTCATCATTATCTGAAACAGCAGTCAGAAGAAGACCAGCTGATGTACTGTCACAAAAAGGACGAGGCTGTCTATGAGTTCCTGAGTGAAGGAATATATCAGCTGATGGAACTTTCCGCCGTCGAGACCACAGACCGTTTTAAAAGACTGCGCATCCGCCGCAAGGCACGTTTCCATGCGGATGTCTCTGTGGGCAATAATCTGATGGATCTGAGGATCAGCTGCGATGATCTCTCTAAAGAGGAACTGCTCTCTATCCTGCATCGATACAAACAAAAGAAACATTTTGCCAGGTTGGAAAATGGCGATTATTTCAAGATTGATGAGAATGAGACGGTGGAAGCACTGGGAGAGATGATGGAAGCGCTGCAGATCCCGCCGGCGGAATTTGTGGAAGGGAAAATGCAGATCCCTGCCTACAGGGCCCTCTATCTTGACAAGATGTTTTCCCTGGCACCTGACCTTTACAGTGACAGGGATCAGCGTTACCGGGATCTGGTATCTCATTTTCAGAATATCAAGGACAGCGGTTTCCAGGTTCCGCCCAGCCTGCAAAAGATCCTGCGTGGATACCAGGAGACAGGGTACCGCTGGCTGAGGCTGCTGGATGAAAACGGTTTTGGCGGAATCCTGGCCGATGATATGGGGCTGGGGAAGACATTACAGACCATAACTCTATTTCTGGCTGACAAGCTGGAACATATGGAAAGAAGCGAGGAAGCCCCGGCGACAGCTCTGGTAATCTGTCCGGCATCCTTGATTTATAACTGGCAGGAGGAACTGGAGCGATTTGCGCCTGAACTGGTGACGGGCGTTATCGCCGGCGATCTTTTACTTCGTCAGAAGACCATTGATGATTACAAGGAATATGATGTCCTGATCACATCCTATGACCTGCTTCGAAGGGACATTGCTTCTTACGAAGACTGTCTCTTCCGGTTTATTATTCTCGATGAGGCCCAGTACATCAAAAACCACAGGACCGCCACGGCCAGGTCTGTGAAACTCCTTAAGGGAGTCAGCCGCTTTGCCCTTACCGGAACCCCCATTGAGAACAGACTTAGTGAGCTCTGGAGTATCTTTGATTTCCTCATGCCCGGATTTCTCTACGACTATGGCAGCTTCCGCGAAGAACTGGAGATTCCCATCACCAGAAAATGGAACAAAGAGGCTCTTGTCATGCTGCAGCATCTGACTTCTCCTTTCATCCTTCGCCGGCTGAAGACCGACGTGCTGGAGGAACTTCCTGAAAAAATGGAAGAAGTTCTGTACGCCAGAATGGAGGAGGACCAGCAGCAGCTGTATGATGCTCAGGTCACAGAATTGATGCAGACGATCTCTTCAGAGACTGAGGAAGAGTTCCGGGCCAATAAGATTAAGATCCTTTCCCAGCTGACCAGACTGCGGCAGATCTGCTGTGATCCAAGGATGTGCTTTGAAAATTATGAGGGAGGTTCTGCCAAACTGGAACTTTGTATGGAATTGATCCATAACCTCATTGAAGGAGAGCACAGGGCTTTGATCTTCTCCCAGTTTACCACCATGCTGGATCATATCAAAGAAAGGCTTGACCAGGATGAAATACCCTACTATGAGATTACCGGTGCCACACCCAAAGAGAAGCGGCTGGAACTGGTCCATGCCTTCAACCAGGCCCAAAGCATCCTGCCCCATCAGGAGGAATCTGCCTATGGTGCTGAAGATGAAGAGAACAGAGATTCCATGCAGGCAGAAGATGCAGCTGACGAAAACAGCCTGACAGGTTCTGACAGCAAAGAAAACCGGCCGGCCGCCGTATTTCTTATTTCTCTGAAGGCAGGTGGAACGGGTCTTAATCTGACAGGAGCGGATGTGGTAATTCACTATGATCCCTGGTGGAATCTGGCTGCCCAGAATCAGGCCACAGACAGGTCCTACCGAATTGGGCAGAAGAAGATGGTAACCGTCTATCGATTGATTGCCAAGGGGACCATCGAGGAGGGAATCCTGGATCTGCAGAAATCTAAAAACCGGCTGGCGGAAAATATTCTTGGTGCAGAGGATGTTTCCAGTGCAAATCTATCCAGAGAAGATCTTCTCAGACTCCTGGAAGAAGAGAAGAAATTCTGGGAGGCACCTGGGCGTTAATCATCTTATGAAGTGATTAAAGAGACGTAAAAACTTCAGGGAATGATTGCGCTGATGACGAGGCAAGGAGGACACAATGTCTTTACTATGGAATTTTCACACACATACAGACTTCTGTGACGGAAGAGATACGGCGGAAGATATGGTAAAACAGGCACTGGCCCTGGGGTTTAAGGCCTTGGCTTTTCCGGCCATATGGATCCTGACATTCACATGGACATGGAAAAATATACTGCGGAGATTTATCGGCTGCAGGAGAAATACCATAATGAGATTGAAATCTTATGCGGGGTGGAACTGGATACCCTATATGATCCGGCGAGTGCCAGGGGCGCTGAATACCTGATCGGGTCCACGCATTTTCTGGATGTACCGTCGGAGACTCCCATGTCCGTCGACAGCTCTGAGGCCCATATGAAAAAGCTTTGCCGGGAATTTTTCGGAGGTGATTATTACAAACTGTCCAAGGCCTATTATGATCTGGAATCCCAGGTTTACGACCGCCTTCATTGTACCTTTATCGGACATTTTGACCTGGTAACCCGGTTCAATGACAGTATGCATTTCCTTGATGAAAACGATCCCCGCTATTGGAAGCCGGCTCTCCTGGCCATGGAGTATCTGGTTTCCCAGGATGTCCCCTTTGAGATCAACTGCGGGGCTGTCAACCGAAACAGAAAAAAAGAATTCTATCCCAACCACTTTCTCCTTAAGAATCTGCAGAAGATGGGCGGGCAGATTCTGATCAACTCTGATGCCCATCAAAAGGAATTATTGAATGGAGCGTTTGATCTTGCTGTCAAGGAGGCCATAGCCTGTGGCTTTACACATGTAAATGTTCTTAGAAAAAATGAGCGCGGCCACATTTACTACCATCAGGCGGCTCTGGATTCCCTGTAATGTTCGAATAATTACATGGTGGTGCCAGACATCTTAAAACAGAGCTGTCGAATTAAAGCGGATCAGAAACTTGAGGATAAGGCAAGGATCCCTATATGGTATGCACCCCGTAAAGTAGACAATTGAAAAATCAAAAGAGTTTTTCCTGCCCGGGTATTTTCCCGGGCAGTTTTTATGCCGACTCCAGCAGTTTTAATTC
>Ga0310695_10008312_pt1 | contig 16114 bp, 6 predicted proteins | sample RumenRJG_04DNA_FD_203882 | JGI IMG/M metagenome (GOLD analysis project Ga0310695, IMG submission 203882) | Bovine rumen microbial communities from Lethbridge, Alberta, Canada - RJG_04 (v2) (version 2) | ecosystem: Host-associated > Mammals > Digestive system > Stomach > Rumen | place: Canada...
TGGAGTCCACCTACGGCAACCGCAACCATGAGGGCGAGTGGAACTATGAGGGCCGCCTCGCCGAGATCATCGACGAGACGCTGGGCAACGGCGGCAACGTCATCATTCCGTCTTTCGCCGTCGGCCGTGCGCAGGAGCTGCTGTACTTCATCCGCAAGATCAAGGACAACGGCATGGTCAAATCCGTGCCGGACTTCCCGGTCTACATCGACTCGCCTCTGGCAAAGGCGGCGACCTCCATCTTCTGCGGCAACGTCCACGGCTACGTGGACGAGGAGTCGCTGGCGCTGGCGACGGACGACAAGCATATGTTCTCGTTCAGCAACCTTCACATGGTGGAGGGCGGCGAGGAGTCCAAGATGCTCAACGCCGATCCGACACCCAAGGTCATCATCTCCGCCTCCGGCATGTGCGACGCGGGCCGTATCCGCCACCACCTGAAGCACAACCTCTGGCGCTACAACTGTGCTATCGTGTTCGTGGGCTATCAGGTGCCCGGCACACTGGGCCGCCGCATCATCGACGGCGCGGAGAGCGTCAAACTCTTCGGCGAGGAAGTCGCGGTGCGGGCGAAGATCATCAACTTCAAGGGCCTCTCCGCCCACGCCGACCACGATCATCTGGTGCGCTGGGTGCAGAATTTCGATCCCAAGCCCCAGCAGGTGTTCGTCGTCCACGGTGACGAGGACATCGCCCCCGCTTTCGCGGAGGAGCTGCGCGGCCTCGGCTTCGCCGCCCACGCGCCGAAGTTCACCGCGGTGTACGATCTCGCGCTGGGTGTGCCTCTGGAGGACGGCTACGTCCCCGAGCGCCGCAAGAGCGAGGCGCGCCGCCGCGCGGACGTCATCTACAACAAGCTGGTCACGTCGGCGGAGGAACTGCTCATGTTCATCAAGGGCAGCCGCGGGATGCCGAACAAGGATATGGCGTCCCTCACGTCCCAGATCCACGCGCTGCTTGAGAAATGGAAGTGACCGTGTTTTTTCCTGAAAGAGAAAGCAGGAAAAAAGAGCTTGAATGAAACCCAATAACGGGAGACGGATCATCATTGGAAACTGTTCAGGAATTAAAAAAGAATCAGATCCATACCGTCCGCATAGAAGGCTATGCGGACGGCGGCGCGGGCGTCGCACGAATCGGCGGCCGCGTCGTTTTTGTGCAGGGCGCGCTGCGGGGCGAGACCTGCCGTGTACTGATCCTTAAAGTAAATAAGAGCGTCGCCTTTGCCAAGATGGTGGAGATCGTGTCGCCCTCGGCGCACCGTATGACGCCGGACTGCCCGTACTTTCCCCGCTGCGGCGGCTGCACCTACCGGCACATGGAGTACGCCGAGGAAAAGCAGCTCAAGCGCCAGCGGGTGCAGGACGCGTTGCAGCGACTCGGCGGCAGCGACGTAGAGGTGGAGACCATCCTCGGCGCGGACACGATCCAGCGCTGTCGCAACAAGTCCATCTGGCCGGTGTCGCCGCGCGGCGCGGTGGGATTCTACCGCGCGCGAACGCATGAGGTGGTCAACGCCGAGCGCTGCCTTTTGGTGCATCCGGCGGCGGAGGCCGCGGCGGACGCCTTGCGGGCGTGGATGGCGCGCTGGGACGTGCGCGGCTACGATGAGACGACGGGGGAGGGGCTGGTGCGCCACCTGTTCACCCGGAACAACGCGAAAGGACAGATCCTGCTGTGTGTGGTCGCCAACGCGACGACCTTGCCCCATGAGCGCGAGCTGGTTGAGGCGCTGCGCGGCGCGTGTCCCGACACCGTGGGCATCCTGCTCAATACCAATACCAAAAAGACAAACGTGGTGCTGGGTGACAGCTATCGTATCCTTTGGGGCAGCAACCGCATCGCGGACACGCTCTGCGGATTTACGTTTCTGCTGTCGGTGCCGTCGTTCTACCAGGTCAACCACGCCCAATGCGAAAAGCTCTACGCCAAGGCGGTCGAGTACGCGGAGCTCACCGGGGAGGAAACCGCCCTCGACCTCTACTGCGGCGTGGGGACGATCACGCTGCTGCTGGCGCGGTACGCGAAGCGCGTCATCGGCGCGGAGATCGTGTCGCAGGCCATCTCAGACGCGCGGGACAGCGCGGAGCGCAACCATGTAAAGAACGTGGAATTTTTCGTCGGCGACGCCTCAGCGGTGGCGGCGCGGTTCGCGGAAAAGGGCCTGCGACCCGACGTGGTGACCGTCGATCCGCCGCGCAAGGGCCTCGCGGAGGATGTGATCCATGCTATCGCGGACATGGCGCCGTCGCGGGTGGTGTACGTCTCCTGCGACCCGGGGACGCTGGGCCGGGACGTCAAACGCTTCGCGGCACTGGGCTACATGGTGAAACGCGCCTGCGCCGTGGATATGTTTCCCCGTGCTGACCACGTCGAGACGGTGGTATTATTGTCCAAACTTCATTCGGAGTAGCATTAAGATGATTTGGTTTTCATTTTGAGCAGTACAAAAACGAATGTCAACGAAAGAATGTTTTGTCCGATAGTATGTGGGCGCGGATAGCAGATAGTGCTATTAGCGCCCACATTATATTACTCAGTTTAAGGAGGGACGCTTCAGAATGAAACTTTTTTTGACTTTTCTATTGTGTTTTGACTGCTTACCGAATATAATTGATGCGAATGCATATAACTGAAGTCCTTATCGCACCGTCATCAGGCGGGAGCAGAAAGCGCTCTCCCAGCCCAAATATATGCTGAAGGAGTTCGCCTGAAAAATTTTTGAAAAAATTTGGCACACATTGCCGGCTCGTTCGTATAAACAGATAGAAGCGCCGATAAAAAAAGGAGGCCGCAGTCATGGCATACATAGTTGGTTACAACATGGACGAGGAGATCAGGCGGTATCAGGACATCAAAGAATTGCCGGAAGATCAGATGACTATGGAGGGGGTCACTGAGCAATCCATAAAAAGGCTCAACGAAAGGCTGAACCTTGGAAGTCTGGGGTACGAGCTGAACAAGCAAACCAAATCGAGGCTGTTCGTGATGCGCAAGGACGAGAACGGCGCGTTCCTGAAGTGGTCGCTGGATCAGGCGAACATCGAGCTGGGCAGCAGTAAGTTCTGGGCGGAAGCGCAGATGGGCGGCGTGTTCGCCTATCCCTCCGGCAGCAAGGAGCCGGTCCAGATCCAGGCGAGCAGAGAAAGGGGGAGCGGGCGGCCCTTGTTCTCCTTCAGCAAACCGCTCAGCGCGGAGAAGCTGGTGCCCATCGCGAAGAAGCCGAACTTCTTCAAGCGACTGCTGAACCGGATCAACAAGAACTGGTTCAAATCGGAGGTCGAGCCATACGAAAAGCAGGTGAGCGCCCGCGAGAGGATGAGAAACGAGATCAAGGCCAGAGACGAGAAAACGTGCCAGGCGGAGCTGGACAAGACGCGAGAAATCGAAAAGTCGAAGGAGGCGGAGGTCCGGGAGAAGGAAATGAACGATCTGGTGGCGGCAGCCGAGGAGCGGGCAATGCGTACGCAGCTCGGCATACAGTTTTCCGAGGCGATCTTTGAGCCGGAGCCGAAGGTCTTTGGGACGCCGGAGACCGAGGAACGGTTCAAGGGCAGGACGGCGAACGATGAAGTACACAGCAGGCTGCTCAACCGCCATGAAAATGGGAAATACATCGAGGGCTTTATGAGCGCGGAGCAATACAACAATCTGACGCAGATCGGGAAGGACCGGCTCGATCTGGACGCCATCAAGCTGGGCGACAGCGGCATGAGCGTCAGCAAGAGCGATTTCTGCTCGCTGGCGATGTTCACCTGCATGTGCAACGACATCGCGCTGAAGACAGATCAGGAGGGCGAAATCGCGCGGGATGGCTATGACCCGACGTGGCACGAGAGGCTGGAAACAGTGGCGGGCTTTTCCAAGGAGATGGCGGACGAAATCGTCGCCGTCACCGGCACCAGTATGTTCACCACGGACACGTTCCGCATCCCGCCGCGGAACGCCAGCGGCAAATTCATCAAGGACATCATCGACGTCGCCCGCCAGAGGACAGCGGACGCGCTCAACGCCTACAAGAACGGCGACCTTGAGCCGCTTGCCAGGCTCCTTGCCAACGGCGTCAACAAGCAGGCGGGCAACGCCGCCGCGGAGGAGAAAAACTTTGGCCAGGAGTTCGAGGGAGGCTGCGCGTCCTCGCGCAGGCTGATCGGCATGATGAACGCCGACCCGCGCCTCAGGGAGGCGGCGCTGAAGGCGGGGATGGAGCCGAAGAACCTGCAGGTCGTCGAGGGGCTGGGCAAGCTCTGCGAGCTGGACGAAAAGGCGTGTCAGGCAAATCTGAAGCTGGCTCAGGCGGCGAAAAACGGCGAAGAGCTCAGCGCGGAGCAGAAGCAGCAGCTCGCGCAGGACATCGTGACGGCGGAGCTGGCGTTCCAACTCATGGCGAAGGAGAACGTAAACAAAGACATCGACAAGACGCAGAGCATCATGGAGTTCACGAGCCCCGATCTAATGGTGAAGCCAGAGCAGGGAGAGGATCCTCTGGATCACATGAGAAACAAGCTGCCCGAAGGAAAGATGTGGTATTTGAGCGCGGTGAGCGGCATACTGTCGATAAACACCGTCGTGCGCGGGAAGCCGGACAGCATCACGACCCTCAACTCGCCCACGGGGATGGAGAACCTGCAAAAAACGGCGGCGGAGCTGGTCAAGCAGCAAAAGCTGGCGGAAATGGCGCCGGAGCAGATCAGTAAGGCGCTGAAGCTCGACAGCCCAAATTACGGAGGCGAAATGAAACTCGGCGACAAGGGCCTTAGTATCATGAAGGAGATGGGCATGCTTGATCCCGAGGTCACGAAGATCATCCAAAAGGAACTGCGCAACGGCGCAAAGGAGAAGCTCGCGCCCGAGGCGCAGCAGAAGGCGCCGGAAAAGCAGCTTGAGACGGAAAAGAAGGTCAATGCGCCCGAGGCCGCGGCGCCGAAGGCGTGAGCGCGCTCGCGGATACAAACGACGCCGCCCGAACAGGGTGAGGAGGATATGAGCATGAAGCGGAAAAACGTAAGGAAACGCGCGCTGGCGGCGGTGCTGGCGGCGGCGCAGGCGCTTGCCCTGGCGATCCTGCCCGCGCCGAAGGCGGAGGCGGCGGATTTCACCCTCGGCAGCGGCTTCACCGACCCCACCATCACCGTCGCGACCATGTACTACTGGAAGGAGGGCGTGCCGCCCGTCGTTCAGAACGCTGACGGCAAGACGGAGGGCTCTACCATCGGCGTGGAGTATCCGATCATCATCACGTGGGACGATCAATATGCCTTTAACGTATATGATCCGTGGTCAGCGATCGATGTGAGCGATAACAGCCGTGTCGATCAAAGCCCGGCCTATTGGCGCTACTATGCGGAAGTTGCCGACGAGAACGCCTACAACCTGCCGAGCTCGGTCGGATATTATGACCGCGGCCTGCCCGCGGGATATCGCGCCCGCTGGCGTACCTATAACGAGTCCTGCATCAATCTGTTCAACAGGATGGACATCGCGGAATCTCTCAAGAAGACCGGCCTGGCGTCCAGCATGGACGTCCCCACCAACATGTACGCGGTGCCCGCCGAGAACGGCGGTTACGGCATTGAGATCGGGAAGGGCTCGGACAGGTGGCTGCTCGGTGAGCTGAGTTTCCTATGCGAATCCCGATCAGATCGCGGTTTCCTGAACACCATGGACTGGTACCTCCACACCAGCCACGTAGACAGGAAGGACTTCACCAGCGCGGTGTACGGTATGCCGGTGCGGAGGGGGCACGCCGACACCGTGGACGGTTATGACAGCAATGCATGGTACACCAAGGTGGATCTGGATCACCGGACATGGACCTTCGGCAGGGCGTCCGACGGGACGTACAGCATCAGCACCGCCGGCGCCGCCTCGTGGTTTGTGCGGGATTGGAATTCCTCCGGCGTGACCGGATGGAAAACGACGGCAAAGGATTTTGTGAACGGCGGCATCTGGAACTGGTCGGAGGTGTGGCTGTGCCACGACATCGAGTGGTTCGACTGGTCAAAACCGAATTATAACCGGAAGGTTACGATGGCTGATGACAAGACTAATGTGATCTATGTCCCCGATAATCTCACCTATGGGCTCCAGACGCGCGGCGTCCACAAGGACGACCTGAGCCACGAGAGGCTGGCCGGCAGCGGCTACATCAATTACCACTTCCGCGTCTTCTACGGCGAGCCGAATATCGTCAGCTTCCTCCAGTCCGACACCGTGGTGCAGAGCGGGCAGGTCGTGAACCTCGACGGCCCCATCGTCATCGGGGAGAACGCCACCATCACGGTGGAGGAGGGCGGCGTGCTGGTCGTGTCCGGCTGGGTGATGAACGGCGGCTACATCATGGTCAAGCCCGGCGGCATGCTGATCGTGCAGGATCAGGAGCGGCTGGACGGCACCCATCAGTACGGCGTCGTCAACTGCTATAAGCAGACGCCGAACAAGAACAACGGCAGGATCTCCTGCGACGGCATCATGATCGTCAACCGCGACTGCAAGGTCATCGGCGCGGGCGCCTACGGCCTCCAGTTCGGCGAGGGCGCCCAGTGCGTCAACTACGGCCAGCTCATCTCCGAAAACTTTGAGGTCTACGGCGACCATACCATCGAAAACCGGGGCGACGTCTCCGCCGTGTACGCGGGCTGGGGCCTGACCGGCGACGCCTACGTCCTGGTGAACCGGAGGCTCGCAATGGGCGCGACCTTCGATGGTCAGGGCACCATCGAGAAGGCGTCCGTGGTCAGAATGGCGAAGGACGCGGTCTACGGCGACGGCGCGAGCCGCGTCTACATCAACCGCGCGTCCAAGGTCAAAACACAGACCGGCATGGCGAACCGCAAGGGCCATACCACCGACGTCGATCCGAGCATCGCCTCGTATCTGCCCAGGCTGGACGCCGAGAACAACGTGTTTTACTTCGTCGACGGCGGGAACTACCGCTACGACTGGTACGACGGGCTGGGCGCCTTTGTGCGCTTTGAGTACGAGGACGGGGCGTTCAAGCGCTACGACTTCGCCGGACGCAGCGTCGCCCCGGCGAACGGCGCGCCGGTGCCTGCGGAAGGCGTGGCGATCTACGATTCGGCAAGGAACAACTTCTATATCCGCTCCGGCGGCACGACCTACTGGTACAACGGCGCGAAGCAGGGCTTCCTCGATGAGAGTGCGCTCACAGACGTCTATTATACGGGGACGGCGAGATTCCCCGGCGGCGTCACGGGCGCGCCGCTTGTGCAGCACGGCGGCAGCACCGGCGCCGGCGCGGCAGAGGTCGTGCTGGAAGACGGTGCGGTCTATGCGATCGAAACCGGCTTGAAGGCGGGCGTGGTGCTGGATGTGTACGGCGCGAGCAAGGACAACGGCGGAAACATCCAGCTCTTCGAGAACGACGGCAGCACGAGCAAGCGGTGGAGGCTGCAGTCCGCGGGTTCGGAGACGAAGAACGGGCAGACGGTCAACTACTATAAGTTTATCAACGTGAACAGCGGCAGGGCGCTGAGCATCGACGGCTCGACCTACAGCAGCGGCACCAACGTCGCGCAGTACACGCTCAGGGACAACGGCGACCATCAGAAGTGGCGCCTGATCCCGAACGGAGACGGCTATACCATCGTGCCGAAGTCCAATGAAAATCTGGCGCTGGACGTGTCCGGCGGAAGCTCCGGCAACGGGGTCAACATCCAGCTTGATACGCGCAGCGCCGATAAGGCGAACCAGCGGTGGAAGCTGATCAAGGTCGGCTGACAAACAAGAAATGACAAGGGAGGCCCAGGGCGGCATGAAACGAAATTGGAAACGATTGGCGTTCGCGGCGCTGCTCTGCGCGGCGCTGAGCGTCGGCGCCTACGCCGCGGACCCGGGCTATTCGGGGCGCATTGATCCGGAAACGGGCGAGGCGCTGGACGTCCGCGGCCCCCTGGACGGCAGTGAGGGCACAGGGCGGGTCTATGTCAGCAGCGGCGTGAATTACGACTACAACGCGCACGCCTTCATCTACTCCCTCGGCGGAAGCACGGGCGAGGTGTCGTGCGGCGCCGCGGACGGCATGGTGCTGAGCGGGGAAAAGGTCTCCATCGGCGTCTCGCGGGACGCGCCCGTCACCGTTTACTGGAACGGGCAAGAGTTCAGCGGCATACCGGACGAGGTCGCCGACGTGGGCGAATACACCGTTGTCACACAGGCGGAGGGGAGATCGCGCCAGCTGTTGAGGTTCACCATCGTCGGGGCAAGCACCAACGCCCTGGAGACCTTCAGTGTGCCGGACGGCTTCTACGTGCAGGAGGCGACCCGGGATGAGGAGGACGTCACCCTCGACCGCTACAGCGTGAACATGTCGAAAGAGGGAGAGTACCACATCGTCTACACCTGCTCCGCCACCGGCATCAGTTACACGCTGGACACCGTCATCGACCGTACGCCTCCGGAGCTCACGCTCGGCGGCAGATTTGACGATGAAATGCGCACACGCAGCGCGGTCACGTTCGACGGCTTGCAGCCGGGCGACACGATCCGGGCGACGAATATGGGCGAGAGCGTATCGCCCGAAATGAACGAAACAAACACCGGCGGCACGTTTTATGACACGGGCAGATATACGCTGACGGTCTACGACGCCGCGGGAAACAGCGCGACGTATGAGTTCATCATCCTGACGTACTTCAACGCCACAAGCCTGATGTTCTTTGCGCTGGTGCTGCTGTGCGCCGCCGCTGTATTCGTGTACATGCGCTTCAAGAGAAAGAACCTGAAGATCGGATAAGACCGGGTAAGAGAGGAAAGGAGACCAAGGAGAATGCTGGACGGAATTCTTGATGGCATCATGTCTTTTCTGGGAGACACGCTGACCTCTGTACTCGAGGCGATCCTCAACGCGACGCTTTTCAAGGTCCTGTATTACGCGGAGACCGCGCTGTGCTGGATCATTTCCCAGCTTTACGATATGTTCGAGGTCTTTGCGGGCATTGTTCGCATCCAGTATGGGGACGAGAAGCCTGATTACCTCATCAACGTGTTTTTCTCCAATCCCACCGTCAGCAATATCTACTGGGCCATGGCGCTCATCGGCATCGCGCTCACGTTCGGCTTTGCGATCTGGGCGGTGGTGCGCAAGATGCTTGACATTGACGGCAAGCAGCAGCAGTCGCTGGGGCAGATCATCGGCGCGGGACTGAAAAGCTTTTTTCTCATTATCAGTATGACGCTGATCATCAGCGTGGTGCTGAGGATGACGAATACGCTGATGGAGCAGATCGATTACACCTTCAACAACGCGTATCATCTCAACTACTCGGCGGAATACGTTTTCTCGGAGGAGGAATACGCAGCAATGGGACGCGTGCTTGCCACCATCGGCAACGCGTCCGTGGTTCCCAACAGCAAGAACCGCTATAACGTCAATCTCTGCTACAACGAGATCCGGGGGGATATGCTCTATCTTCAGAATCGTGGTGTATTCCTGTATTCCTATTATCAGACGGATCAAAACGGGAACGAGCTGAAATCCTGGCAATCCGTCCTCTCGCAGATTGCCCACAGCACCGATCTGCGGTATGACGTCAAGATCGACGTCTATAACCAGGGTGTGATGAGCAGCGTCACCGCAGCGATGGATTACCTGCAAAGCGGAGGGAACATCGCGCCGGTTTCGTATGTCAGCGATTATTATGAATCGGACGGCAAGGCGCACCTTGACCGCATGGTCTTCCTGATGGGAACCATGCGGGCCGCGCGAAACACCGCGTATAACCGTGAACCGTCTTTTTCGGATGCGCTCCGGGCTCCCTATTATTATAATCAGGGCAAGAGCATCTATAATTTTGACGACGTGGACAGCGATTTCAACATCGGTTTTGCGACGGATTATATCCTTGTCTTTATGGCGGTGTTCGCGCTCATCATGGATCTGATCACCATTCTTCTCAACTGTGTGGCGCGCATTTTCAATATGCTGTTTCTCTACATCATCGCGCCGCCGGTCATCGCCGCGGCTCCCCTGGACGGAGGCGGCAAATTCAAGCAGTGGACGACTGCGTTTGTGGTGCAGGCGCTGAGCGTCTTCGGTACAGTGATTGCCATGCGCCTGCTGATGATCTATCTGCCGATCGTCGTCAGTCCGGAGCTGGTTTTGTTTGAGAAGCGGCCGCTGCTGAATGTACTCTCAAAGTTCGTGCTGATTTTCGGCGGCTTTGAGGCCGCGAAGAAATCCACGTCCCTGCTGACCGGCATCCTGGCCGACAGCGCCGGCTGGCAGGCGGTGCAGGCGGGCGACATGAGCGGCAGCGCCAGCAAGCTGGCCGGTGCTGCCACCGGCGTGGCGAGGAGCGCAGCCGGACTTGGGCTCAAGGCCGCCGGCGGCGTGGCGGGCTTCGCCACAAAGCCGGTGCAGAACCTCGCCAAGCGCGGCTGGGACTCCACCGGCGGCAAGTGGAGCAATCTGGGCAAGGGCGACGAGGCCAAGAAGCAGGCGAAGCAGAGCATAGCCGTGGACGAAGCAAAGCAGAAGCTCTTGTCGGAGCGGGCCGCGAAGAACGGCGGCGATTCCGGCAGCAGCCCAAGTCTGCCGAGCAGCCAGAGCGGTTCCAACGGCGATTCCGGCAGCAGCTCAAGTCTGCCGGGCAGCGAGGGCGGTTCCGCTGCGCTTCCGACCAATAGCACCAGTAGCAGCGCCCCGAAGGGGGGCGGCGGCCCAGCGCCCGCGAAGACGCCGCCACCGCAAAAAAATAGCGCACCGAAACAGCCGCTGAGTGAAAAGGCGCAGAAGCTGTTTGGCGTGGATGCGAGCGGAAAGCCCAGGGCGCCGTCCCAGTCTGAACTAAAAGCTCCCCCGCCTCCGCTGGGCGGCGGTCTGCCCAATAATCAGGGTGGAAAGAAATAATCGATTTAGGAACGTGTAGTTATGACAAGACTGATACCCGGAAAAACCAAGGTTTCCGTGGAGCTGTTCAAAGGGGTAACAATTGGAGACGTCATCGTCGGCGGCATTGCCATGGCCATGCTGCTTCTCGCGCTGGTCTCCAACCTTGCATGGAAATTCGGCGTCTGCATCGGCGTTCTGCTTGTTGCCGCACTGTTGCTGATCCGAATGGATGAGCAGCCGAACTATATCTATATCCTTCATATTCTAAGCTATCTTGGCTACAAACGGAGCTTTGCCCGCCACTATACTGACAAGATGCTGATCGAAGTCGGCGAAGGGCGCATCAAGGATGCCGCTTTTGACGAGCTGTTCAGAGGCGATCCCGTCGACGGTGACGTGAGGCCGAAAAAGAGCAAAAAGGAATTGAAAGCTGAGGCGCGCGAGCGAAAGAAAGAGGATAAGCTGCTCAAGAGCCGCAGGACGCCCGAGGAGGTCAAGCAGGCGATTCTGGAAAAGCGCGCGGAGGAAGCGGAGGAGGAACAAAGCGCAAAAAAAGCAGCGTCCGTCAGGACAGACGAGCAGAGCGTGGCAGAGCCCAAGCTGAGCGCAAAGGAGCGCAAGGTGGCTCAGAAAGAACGGGCCAGGAAACGCAAGGAAGAGGATAAGCTGCTCAAAAGCAAACGTGTCTCTGACGAGGAAAAGGACGAGATCCGTGCCCGCCGCGACGAAGAAAGCAAGGCCGCGGCGATCAAGATGGCGGCGTTCAAGGAAGAGCAGAAGCACCGCGAGCGCATGGAGGACATCATTGCGTTCACGGGGATCAGGGATGGGTGCATCGAATACCTGAACAAATCCTATTATGGTGCCGTTCTGGAGATCGACCCCGTGGAATTCCGCTTTTTCAGCGAACATCGCAGGGCGAATTCCATTGAGAACTGCCTTGGCCGCATCCTGCGCTCCATCCACGCCGGATACAGCGCCAATATCGTCAAGCTTGAGCGCCCGATCATGTACGACAGCTATCTGGATCGTGAGTACACGAAGCTGGAGGCATTGAGAAGCAGCTATGAAAACGGCGTATTGAGTGAAGAGGAGCTCAAGGCGCGCGTGGAGATCGAATACGACCGCATCAACGAGCTTCTCGCGCTGTGCAACGATACCAAGGTCGTCGCGCCGTTTTACTACCTTGCACTCTTTGAGAGTGACAAGCGCCAGCTGGAAATGCAGATCCGCGAAGCAGAGGGCTTGCTCCGCAACGGGGAGCTGAACGTGCGCCGCCTGGACGACAAGGGACTCGCGATTTTCCTCAAATACTCCAATCAAATCGACTTTGACGAGCGGGATGTGGAAAAGATCCGCCCCGAGGATCTGCACCTCTGGGCGCAGCCGGATACCGTGGATATTAAGGTGCGCCGCGTTGAGGTCAATCATATCATTACCCACAATTTCCGTGTGGTGAACTATCCGACCCTGGTGGGCGATGCCTATCTTGCGGGCGTCATGAGTATTCCCGGAACGAAGGTTGTGGTGAAATGCCGCCCGATGGATCGGGCGAAGGCGATCCGAAACATCGACCATTCCCTGCAGGAACTGCGCGGCCAATGGAGCGCAACAGGCGTCGATTCCAAACGCTTGGAGATCGAGACGCATCTTTCGACCCTACAGGAGCTGCTTACCACACTCCAGAGCGACAGTGAATCCCTGCTGGAATGCAATATTTACATCACAGCATATGACATCGTGTCGACACGAAAGGATTACCGCATCCCGCAGCCCCCGGAGAGCGAGCTTCCGAACGTCAACGAGATGAAAAAGAACGTCCGCAGGAGCTGGCAGGAAAGCGGCTATCGCCTGAACAATATGGAGTTCGACCAGGTGCAGGCGTTCATCGGCTCGCAGATCAGCGCGCTCGACCCCATGGCGAAGCAGGGCCGCGGAATCTCGAGCAATACCGTCGCCGCCTGCTTCCCATGGATATTTGCGCACATCAGCGACGAGGGCGGCATCAAGCTCGGTGAGAGCGACGGAATACCGGTGTTTATCAATTTCTTCCGCCGCGACTCGGAGCGCGTCAACTCCAACATGGTGATCGTGGGCAAATCCGGTTCCGGTAAGTCTTACTCGACCAAATCCCTGTTGACGAATCTTGCCGCCGAGGACTCGAAAATCTTTATCCTCGACCCCGAAAACGAATATACGGAGCTTGCCCACAATCTGCACGGTCAGATCATCAACGTGGGCAACGCGCAATACGGACGCCTCAACCCGTTCCATATCATCACCGCGCTCGACGATGACGAGGTGGGCGAGGGCGGGCCGAGCGGCAGCTATGCCACGCATCTGCAATTTCTGGAGGAGTTCTTCCGCCAGATCATGCCGGACTGCGAGAAGGATGCAATGGAGTACCTCAACACGCTGGTGGACCGTATGTATCTGGATCGTAACATCACGCCGGAAACGGATCTTTCCAAGCTGAGTCCCGAGGACTACCCCATCTTCGACGACCTGTACGATCAGGTGTTGGCCGAGTATCAGCATGTGGACAACCAGTTCACGCGCGATATGTTGCGCGCGCTGATGAACTACATCGCCAAGTTCTCCACCGGCGGGCGCAACGCAAATATCTGGAACGGTCCGTCCACCGTTACGACGGACGAGAACTTCACGGTGTTCAACTTCCAGTCGATGCTTGCCAACCGCAATACCACCATTGCCAACGCGCAGATGCTGTTGGTGCTCAAGTACATCGACAATGAGGTCATCAAGAACCGCGACTACAACACGAAGTACAAGGCGCAGCGCAAGGTCGTGGTCGTCATCGACGAGGCGCACGTCTTCATCGACGCGAAATTCCCGATTGCGCTGGACTTTATGTTTCAGCTGGCGAAGCGTATCCGCAAGTACAACGGTATGCAGATCGTCATCACACAGAACATCAAGGACTTCGTCGGAAGCGAAGAACTGGCGAGAAAATCTACGGCGATTATCAACGCCTGCCAGTACAGCTTTATCTTCGCGCTTGCCCCGAACGACATGCAGGATCTTGTGAAGCTGTACGAGAAGGCGGGCGGCATCAACGAGAACGAGCAGGAGCAGATCGTGCAGGCGGCGCGCGGACAGGCATTTGCCATTATGGGTCCGACCAGCCGTTCAACCTTCCAGATCGAAACGGCGCAGGGCATCACCGATATGTTCCAGGAGCGGGAATATCAAAGCCAGTACTTCTCGGGCGAACAAGGGGCGATAAACTGGGAGGACTTTGTCGCGGGCAGTCGCGAAGCCCACGACAAGGCTATCCTGTCCCGTTGGGATCAAGAGGAAGACATAGAGGAAATGGCCACCGTTTCCCGCTCGTCCGTCGTGTTCGAGGAGGTCAACGAGGAGGAGCTTGGGGCAGCGCCGAAGAAGCCGGGCGTCGTCCTGTTCGAGGAAGAGGACGAAGATGAAGAGGACGCTGACGACGCAGCTAAGCGCCACAACATATTGGACGAGGACGATGGCACCGGCAGCCACGAAGCGGACGACGATGCTGCGCTTAGGGGAGCTGCGAGCCTGCGTACTCTTGACAATCAGGGAGCGGACGCTCTGGCGGGACTGGATCCCGTTGCGGGCGGCGCGGCGGTCGGACGGATCGTGTCAGCTCTCGGCAGAGTGGCGGAGGCGCTGGAGCGCGGCGGAGCGATTCCCGCCCCGGCTGCTGCTTCCATACAGGTTCCCCAGCCGGCTGCGGCGAGCGCTATGACAGGAGTTCCTGCCGCGGAAACGGACGCGTGGGAGAGTACGGCAAGCACAGAAATGGAAACGCGTTTGCGCGAGTTGGAAGAACGCCTTGCGCACATGCAGGACATACAGGAACAGAAGGACGAGATGATCCGCATCCTGCGCGAACAGAACGACCAGCTTCGCTCTGCGCCGCCGGAGAGCGCGGAACTGGAAGAATCGTCCGACAGCGAACCCAGCTTCGAGATCGATTGGAGCTCGGACGAGATCCAGAACACCGATTTTGCCTGGGACGAGGACGAGGACGCCGGTGCCGAGATCGCCTGGGACGAGGGCGAGGACGCCGGCGCCGAGATCGACCGGGACACCGACGAAGAGAGCGGCGTCTTCGAGGAAGAGAACGACGAGAATGTGGATTTCATGAGCGCTCTTATCAGCTACGCGACCGCGGTGTCGGATATGACCGTGTTCGAGCGTATGCGCAACGACGGAGAAACGGTGCTGCGCATTACGTTGGATGATCTGACCAAGGCAATCAACGTGAAGCGTGAAAAGGGCAGCTATTTCTGAAAGAAGCTTGCTTCGGGAATCCCTTAAGACAGGAGAGTGAGGTCATGAACCTGACAAAAGAAAGAACAGGCAAATATCCGAGAACAGTCACCGCGAACCGTCATGTGCGCAGGTGGGCATCGCTTGTTCTCAGTCTGGTCCTTTCCCTGCAATTGCTGCCGGTCGGCGCACGGGCGGCGGACGATACGCCGTTGGAATGGCGGCCGTTTGGCCGCGTGGAGTCGCCGATGACACAGGGCACAGCTACTCGGAACACCTACATATTTGAGGTCAGCAGCGGAACGCGGTTGGGCGGCGGCGCGGCGGAAAATGTGCTTTACTTTATCGTTGGCTATACGACCACGGACGGCGCAAAGCGGTCGGTCGTGCTGTCGCCGTCTGAGGACGCGATCTCAAACGGCTTTGCGCAGGCGTCTGCCGTAGGCAGCAGATCGGACCGGAGCGCAACCGTGGAGGCAGTCTTCGGCTACCAGACTCCGGCGCTGGACAAGAGGGTAGCATTATCGTCGGTTCAGACCGATCAGATGATGTTCACAACACCCGCGCAGGTACAGTCCATCGACAGAGTGCAGATCTTCGGCAGAAAAGCGGACGGGTTCAGCGATTGGGCCTGCCAGGGGATGCGCTTTTATCGGGTCGATATGATCTACGGACTGGAGATGTATGGCTGGTATTCGAGCGCGGGTTATATCGACTTCTCCGGCGAGGTCATCGCGGAGGCGGCATTGGGCGGAGAGGGAAATTTCCGCTGGAACAACAGCGCGGGAATGTTTACCATCGTCAGCTATGGCGCGTCGGGCGGACTGGGCGGAGTTTCTCTGGTCACGACTGCGACGAAGGAGAGCTACGAGGCGAGCCATGAGGCGACGCACGTCGGACTCAAGCATGAATCCCAGGTTACCAGCCGTGTCCTGTTTCGCATCGATTTCGCGGACGCCGCATTCGCGGGTTTTGAATCGCTTGCCGGTTCTT
>Ga0310695_10008313_pt1 | contig 16114 bp, 14 predicted proteins | sample RumenRJG_04DNA_FD_203882 | JGI IMG/M metagenome (GOLD analysis project Ga0310695, IMG submission 203882) | Bovine rumen microbial communities from Lethbridge, Alberta, Canada - RJG_04 (v2) (version 2) | ecosystem: Host-associated > Mammals > Digestive system > Stomach > Rumen | place: Canada...
GGTGGTCATGATGTCGATGCCATTACGGAAGTCGATGGGCAGGTTCTTCACACCAGGACCGGCAAACTCCAGAACTTTGTTCTTGACAAAGCCCGACTCAAACGTAGCCTTAACAAGCGAGATTGCCACATCGTGCGGACCGACACCCTTGCGGGGAGCACCTTCCAGCCATACGAGCACAACCTCGGGTGCGTTGATGTCCCAGGTGTTGCGCAGCAATTGCTTCACCAGTTCGCCACCGCCTTCGCCGACACCCATGTTACCGAGCGAACCATAACGCGTGTGGCTGTCGCTGCCCAGAATCATGTTGCCGCACTTCACCATCTCCTCACGAGCAAACTGGTGAATCACAGCCTGGTTGGCAGGAACGTAGATGCCGCCATACTTCTTGGCTGCCGACAGACCGAACACATGGTCGTCCTCGTTGATGGTGCCGCCCACGGCGCACAGCGAGTTGTGGCAGTTGGTCATGGCATAGGGCAGAGGGAACTTCTCCAGACCGCTGGCGCGAGCCGTTTGAATGATACCCACATAGGTGATGTCGTGCGACATCATCGCGTCAAAGCGGATGCGCATTTTCTTGCCCTTGCTGCCATCCACATCGTGGCTGCGCAAGATGCCGTAGGTGATAGTGTTCTCACGAGCCTCGTCAGCTGCGGGCATGCCCGTTGCGTCCATACGAACCTCGGTTCCGTCGAGTAGATAAACTCCTTGTTTGATAAGTTCTACCATAATAAAGTTTTTAAGTAAAAAAGATTTTGTTATTAGTTTTTATTTAATTCGTTATTGAGTCAATAAAGATGGTGAGCGACAACATGTCGGCAGCTCCGCCAGGCGAGATGTTGCGTGAGATGAAACTGCGATTCATGGCTTCGAGCTCTGCCAGGCCGAAGTTGTCGAGCAATGCGCGCGCCTCGCGTTTGACCTCTTGTGCCGTCTCGTAGCCCACGCGGTGTATCACATTGGTGTCGTCCAGTTCGCTCATGATGTGTAGCAACGTCTTGACATCGCGATAAGGGTCGCCCAACAGGCTGGCGTAAAAGGGCAGCCATTCTTTGAACAGACGTTGATAGCCATGCTGTGCCATGCTCAATGCGCCCTCAACGTGATGTGCTGCAATGGCACGACTGCCATGCGAACCATTGTCAACAGCCACAATCCCGTGCGATAGTTTCATGATGCAGTGTCGCAAGGCACTGGGCTTGACAACATGCTCCTTGTGCCAAGTGTAGGCGGCGGCCAGCAAAGTCAGCCCCATTGAGAACAGGGCACCGCGGTGGGTGTTCACGCCACCGGTGGCCGAGAGCATGCGTTGCTCCATGTTCACACCCAGTTGTTGTACATATTCGGCAGGTGGAAGCACACGTGACAATCCCAATTGCGCCAGTTGGTCAAATGCCGGACGCAGCGATTCGATGCTGCGATGCATCAGTTCTAAGTCCATGTCGGTGTGCGCACCGTTGTCATGCTCATCAACTAAGCCTGGTTTGGGAGTGGCGTGCAGTTCGCGCTCCAGGGCTTGACGAGCAAGGTCGCTCATCAGGTAGGGCACTGTGGTGGCAGGCACCATCTGCAATGCTCGACTCAGGCAACCTTCTCGCAGGGTCGAGCGCACGAGTGATGCACTCACTGGTTGACCGTCTTGTCCCACACGAGGCATGACCACAACTTCAATGCCATTCAGCGGCAGTTGCTGCTCCATGAGTTCGACATAGCGAGCCGTCACAGCATCGGTAGGTTCGCTACCCACCAGGCGCATCGTTGCGCCAAGGGCAGGGGCAAGATGCCTGTTACACAGATCTAGGTCGAGCAAAATCTGGGTGTCACTGGCATCACTCAGTTGTTTCAGAAAGTAGGTAGGGAATGTTGCGGCCGAGATAGCATAGTCGCTGCCTTCACACACAACTACATTGTGCATGTGTTGAGTGCCGCTTTTGACCATGTTCATGCGGGCCTGATAACTAAAGTGTGAGCAGTCCTCGCGCACAACAATCACATATAGCGTCTGCACTAGCGATGCGCCGTATTCCAGCAATGCCAAGTGACCCAGTGTAAATGGATTGGCATTCATGACCACCATTCCACTCTTGCCCGGACGACGCAGCCCCTTGAGGTAGTTGCAGTAGTCGGACAAGCCTCCCATGGCATTCTCCATGAAGATGGCTTGTGGGGCTTGGGCCAGGAACTTGAATCCCAGGCTCTCAAAAATATTGCGATTGTCAGGCTTGGTGAATACGCGCACTTGCTCATGACCATGCTCGCGGGCTGTGCTCAGCAAGTGTGAGATCAGTGTCTGCATCATGCCTGTGCCGCGCAACTCATCACTCACGGCGACACACTTGATCAGGTTGCCTTTCAGGCCGCCGCCAGCCAGTATCTGGTCATCGTCGACGCGGGTGACTGTGGCATAATAGTCAACTGGGTCTAGGCGCAGTCCGTTGTTGGCCAAGAATTGCTCCACTCGCTGGCGACTCATCTTGAGGCTCAGCGGCAGTTGACGTATTTCATATTCACCCGACATATTCTTCAATCATTCTGGCGATGCACGTTTGCAACTCGGCTTGCGTGTGCGTGTGGTTGCGCATGCACCACCGCGACTCATGGTCACACAACAGACATTTGCGCGCCTCATGCCCCACTTGTTGACGGCTCACAGGGAGGCCGTCTGGCTGCAAGATGTCAATGTCAAACAACCGGCCCAATGGGTGCGTATCTTCAATCTCACATGCCATCTCCTTGGCTCTCAGGGCATCAAGGTCAACCATCAGATAAGCCTCGTAGCCCGTCACCAGATCATGGACTTCGATATCAACCAGACTGTCCCTAAAACACTCTAAAACTGCCGTGAGGGCAGCGTTAGCAACAATGAGAGAATGGAGATTACGCTTAACGGCTCCCGGCATGATTACCGTGAGACACACCAGCGTATGGCGCGGGTGGGCACTCATGAGTTCCATCTGCTTGGCCTGACGGTTGTCACGGCTGGCCAAGAGCATATCAAGCGTAATCTCCATATAAAACCTTAAGGGTGTAGCGCAACGGCGTTGCGCTACCATTCCGTTGGGTTAGTCAACAATGTTCTTAATCACATCCATCACACTGCCATCGCGGTTCATCACGATGCCGACAACCTTGTCGCCGAAGGGCAGCGGTGCGGCCTCGCCGATGATGCTCTTGGCGCGATCCTTCAGAGCCTCGATCTCAACAACATTCAGACCAGCGGCTATCAGGCGCTCTTTGATCTCAGGACGGCGGGGATTGACTGCGATGCCATACTCGGTGACTACGACATCGACCGACGAACCCGGAGTGATGTGTGTGGTAACCTCGTCAACAACGCAGGGGATGCGGCCGCGCAACAGCGGGCAAACGATGATCGACAGAGCCGAGTCGCCAGCAGTGTCGGGGTGACCACCGATAGCACCGCGGATGATGCCGTCGCTACCCACCAGTACGTTGACATTGAAGTTCACGTCAACCTCCAGAGCCGACAGAATCACAATGTCCAGACTATGGGTGGCCGAACCGGGCTCATCAAAACTTGCATACTCGTTAGCGCTGACTTCCTGGTGCTTCGGGTCGTTCTTCAACGACTCGGCAGCAACCTTGTCAAACGACTGGACATCGATCAGACGGTCAATCAAGCCTTCCTCGTGCATCTTCACCATGTGGGCGGTGATGCCACCCAGTGCGAAACTGGCCTTGATGCCCTGGTCGATCATGCTCTGGCGGATATACTTGACAGCGGCTAGTGAAGCACCACCCGAACCGGTCTGGATCGAGAAGCCCTCCTTGAAGTAGCCACTATTGATAATCACCTTGGCTGCCTGTTTGGCGAGCAGGATGTCACGTGGGTTCTTGGTGTCGCGGATAGCACCTGACGAGATCTTCGACGAATCACCCACCGAGTCAACGACGACAACGCTCTCAACATTGCGCTCGCTGATTGAATATGGAGTGTTGGGATAAGCAACGAGGTCATCGGTCAGGATAATCACGTGCTTGGCATACTGTGCGTCGGGCAGAGCATAACCCAGCGAACCGCAAATCGACTTGGCGTTCTCCGAACGGCTGTAACCACAAGCATTGCCCATGGGGTCGGCACTCGAGGCACCCAGGAAGGCGACATCAATCTTCAGGTCGCCATTGGCGATAGCACTACCGCGACCACCATGCGAACGGAAGATGACAGGCTCCTCCATCAGACCGTGCGAAATCTCCTTGGCGAGATTGCCGCGCAGACCCGAAGTCGAAATCTTGGTGATAACACCTGCCTTGATGTGCTCAATCAGAGGCTCATGAACGTCAATCAGGCTTGACGAAGCCAGGTGAAGGTTCTTGAAACCCATCTCGGCCAACTTGGCAACAACCATGTTGATAACCTTGTCACCCCCACGGAAGTGGTGGTGGAACGAGATGGTCATGCCGTCCTGCAGACCGCTCTTACGGATGGCATCCTCCAGTGTGGTGACCTTGGCACCTTGTTGAGTCATTTCGGTGCGGGCCATGGTGTTCTTGTCGGCGGTACCCTTGAAGGTATCCTTGCCCATGCGGGCGGCAGCCTCACTGATCAGGGCTGCTCTATCTTTGATGCTATTCATGATTAAATGTCCTCCTTTTTGATGATGCCCGACGCGATGGCCAGGTCGATGGTACGTTGTGCTCTGATCACTACGGGGCGGTCAACCATCTTGCCGTTGACGGCGATGACACCGCTACCTCGCTTCTCGGCCTCCTTGATGGCGGCCAGGATAGTCAGCGACTTCTGGATCTCTTTCTCCTTCGGGGCAAACACCTCGTTCACAACCTCAATTTGGCGAGGGTTGATGATTGACTTGCCGTCAAAGCCCAGGCTCTTGATCAGTTCAACCTCCTTGCGGAAGGTCTCCATGTCATTCAGGTTGCTATAGACTGTGTCAAGCGCATCGATGCCGGCTGCACGAGCAGCAACAACAATGGTCTGGCGGGCCAGCAACAACTCCATGCCTTCGGGAGTGCGCTGAGTTTTCAGGTTGGCACTGTAGTCCTCGGCGCCCAGGGCAATACCCATCATGCGCTTCGACGCTGTGGCGATATCATAGGCGTTGATTACGCCCAGGGTGCTCTCAATGGCGGCCATGATTTGGGTGCGACCGACGCAACCCAGTTCAGTCTCCACTTTCACAATCTCAGCCTCCAGTTCGCGAATCTCGTCTGCAGTCTCGGTCTTAGGCATACGAATCACGTGAACACCAGCCTTCACAACGGCCTCAACATCTTTCTTGCCATAGGGGGTGTTCAGCGGATTCACGCGAACCACCATCTCAGTGTTGCCATAGTCGATGGTCTTCAAGGCATTGTGCACCAGCAAGCGGGCGGCATCCTTTTCTGCCATTGTCACCGAGTCCTCGAGGTCGAGCATAATCGAGTCGGGACCATAGATAAACGCGTCTGCCATCATCGCGGGATTGTTGCCCGGGACGAACATCATTGTTCTTCTTAAGCGTTGCATATCTTTTCTAAACAGGATTTAAATAATCTCGGTTGCACTCGGCAATTTTCAAGCAAACTTGACATTGCACTCGTTTGCACGAGATTTGTGTTTGTTAATGTTTCTAAGGTTCTCAATGTGGTGATCAGTCGGCCCAAACGTCCTTACCGGTTGCACGCACAGCGGCGGCTGTCACGCGAGCGCGGATTGTGCAGTCCAGCGCGCCTTTGTCGGTGGCCTTGACCGAAGCATTGTTGATGCCCAGTCCAATCAGAGTCTCAGTGATCACTTTCTTGATTTGTTCGCCGAACTGGTAAGCAACGGTGCTGTCCAGTTCGATTTGCAGACCTGCCTGCTCAGCCGGTGCAATCTGGATTAAGATGTCGCCAGATTCAAGTGTTCCGGCAAATGCATTCTTGATTTCCATAAAATGTTTTTAAATGTTAGTTGTTTATATAACAGTATTTTGAGTTCTTTGTGTTATCCCCTCAGGAGTGAGCGGATCGGCTTTAGTCATATCATAGGAAAGCAGAATTAAAACGTAGTTTTAAATTCTGGGCAAAAGTAGATAATATTTCTCAATTAGCAAAATCCTTCTACTAAATTTGTTTAACCAGATGCTCCGACTCGAGGAGAAGATGGCATCGTGCAAGATTGAACTTTCTTTAACATTTTGTGCAAACTGTAACTTGATTATCTGCTTTTTGGCCAAAGTGTTACTTTCTGTGCATGATTTGTTCCAAAAAACTAAGGCTTTTGTCAGAGCGGCAGCAAACCATCATTTTAACTAACTTTAGCGAATAAATGTAATGTTTAAAATTTTATAACGAGTCTAACTCGGTTATTTTGACAAGATAGAAGTAAAAACCACCCCTCCCTTTTACACGAAAGGGAGGGGTAGGGTGTGTGGCATGTCAACAGATTATTGTTGCTCTGTTTGCCGAACGATTAGCGATTAATTACTCTGGCTGACGTCCTTCGACAATAGCCTCGGTGTCACGGGCAATCATGTACTCCTCGTCAGTAAGCACAACAACAACCTTGACGCGGCTGTCGGGGGTACTGATCACGCCCTCTTTGCCCAGTCGATATTCCTGATTGAGTTTCGGGTCAATCTTGACACCAAGGAACTCAAGATTGCGGCAAACCACCTCACGGACCTCAGCCTGGTTCTCACCTACACCACCAGTGAAGGCGATGATATCCACGCCATTCATGGCAGCAGCGTATGCACCGATATACTTCAAAATGCGGTACTCGTACATGTCCAGTGCCAGACGGGCCTTCTTGTTACCCTCTTCAATGGCTTGACCGATTTCACGCATGTCGCTTGAAATGCCGGTGACGCCCGACAGACCGCTCTTCTTGTTGATAATCTGGTTCATTTCATAGGCATCGTAGTGGTGCTTCTCCATCACATAGAGCAATGCGCCCGGGTCGATGTCACCCACGCGGGTACCCATCATCAGACCCTCGACAGGTGTCATGCCCATGCTGGTGTCGATGCTTTTGCCATCTTGCACGGCTGTGATGCTACCACCGTTGCCCACATGGCAGGTGATGATCTTCTTGCCCTCGGGTGTGGTGCCCAGCATCTCGCACACGCGGCGCGACACAAAGCGGTGGCTTGTTCCGTGGAAGCCGTAGCGGCGCACATGATCCTCAAGATAGAACTTCTCGGGCAAGGCATACATGTAGGCCTTGGCTGGCATCGTCTGATGGAATGCAGTGTCAAACACTACGACTTGAGGCACCTGGGGCAAGACCTTCTCGATAGCCTCGATACCCATCATGTTCACGGGATTGTGCAGTGGAGCAAGCGAGAACACCTCTTTAATTTTAGCCTTGACTTCATCAGTCACAAGAACGCTGTGACTAAATTTCTCGCTTCCGTGCACCACACGGTGACCCACTGCGTCAATCTCATTGAAGTCCTTGATGCAACCATATTCGGGGTTGATGAGAACATCCATGATGGCCTTGATGGCGCCTGTGTGGTCGGTGATGTCAAGGTCAATCACCTTTTTGCTCCCGTCTTCAAATTTCAGCTTGATGAATGCGCCGGGTAGCCCAATCTTCTCGACACCACCCTCGGCCAGTGTCTTGTTGGCCTTAATCTCAATCAGTTTATATTTCACCGAACTGCTGCCGCAGTTCAATACCAAGATATTCATTGTCTTTTTAGTTTAGCGTCTATATATTTTTAGTGTCACCTAGGTTCGCTATGCCACAACACGGACGTGGCATGAATGTTATCCTTTCTTGGCAATTGCCTGATTGCAAGTCAGCAAGATGGTCTTGTACACATCCTCCTCGTTGCAGCCGCGCGACAGGTCGTTGACAGGAGCTGCAAGACCTTGCAGCACTGGGCCCACAGCAGTGGCTCCAGCCAGACGCTGCACCAACTTGTAAGCGATGTTACCAACACCCAGGTCGGGGAACACCAGCACATTGGCCTTGCCGGCAATCTCGCTACCCGGAGCTTTGCTGGCACCCACACTGGGAACTAGGGCGGCGTCTGCTTGCAGTTCGCCGTCAATCTTCATGTTCGGGTTCATCTCCTTGGCTAGGCGGGTGGCCTCGACTACCTTGGTCACGTTGTCATGGCTTGCGCTGCCCTTGGTCGAGAAACTCAGCATAGCCACCTTCGGGTCGATGCCTGCAAGGTCGCGGGCAGTCTTCTCGGTCGATACGGCAATCTGAGCCAGTTCCTCGGCTGTGGGGTTGGGCAGAACGGCGCAGTCGCCGAACACCATGATGCCGCGCTCGCCGTATGCACTGCCCTCGGGCAACAGCATGATGAACGCGCCGCTCACCACCTTGATGCCAGGAGCGGTTTTCAGCACTTGGAATGCAGCGCGCAGCACATTGCCAGTCGTGTTTTGTGCTCCGGCAACCTGACCGTCGGCATCACCATTCTTAATGAGGAGGCAGCCCAGATACAGCGGGTCTTTCACCTTCTTGCGGGCATCCTCCAGAGTCACACCCTTGGCCTTGCGCAACTCATAGAACAGTTGAGCGTAAGGCTCTATGGCCTCAGCATCCTCGGGGTTGATAAATGTTGCACGGCTAATGTTTTGCAGACCGAGTTCTTCGGCCTTAGCCAAAATCTCGTCACGGTTGCCGATCAGGTAGACTTGTGCAATACCTTCAGCAATGATACGGTCGGCGGCACGCAGGGTGCGCGGTTCAAGACTCTCGGGCAGAACGATGCGCTGCGGGCATGCCACTGCCTTCGATTTCAATTGTTCAAATAGTGGTTCCATGTCGTTATTTAATGGTTTGTTTGTTTCTAACCGCAAAATTACACACAATTTTTAAACTAAACTCAACCACTTGCATTAAAATTATTAAAAATCTTCAACAATCCGTCTTTTCATCATGGCTCAGTGCAGTGTTTCGCTCTTCTGTGCCGAGATTCACCAGCGATATTAACTAGTAAATTATTGAAACTACTTCCCGATTTTGCCCATAAACAGCCCCTTGGCGTTACTCACTCCGATTCACAACCGACTCATGTAACTCGTCCCTCTATGAAGTCATTATTATACTAAGGTGTCATGTTTCAATTTAGGAACTAGATGCCAGTTGTCACTCAGTCACACTGAAGGGTCGTCGCGTGTGGCGACCGCATCAGTCATTGTGATTATAGCCTTAAGAATTGAAAAACATGCAATTTCATGTCTATTATATAGAACTAGTAGATGCAATGATAAGCAGTTGAATAAAAGACAGGTTTCTGTATAACAATTGGTGGTTTTTCTCGTTTATAGGGTATATAAACCCTATAAAATTTCATGGCTATGAATAGGTTGTTGTTGACGATGATAGCGTGGGCGGTGATCATGCCGTTTGTTGGCATGGCGCAAGAAGTCTACAAGTCTAATGATGAAAGTATCTTGCTTGATGCCGATGAGCAACCGATGTTTCCTGGAGGTCTTGAGGGGCTGGTCAGATTTGCTAGCGAGCATGTCCAGTATCCCGCCAATGCTCAGGCGAAGGGCATCCAGGGCAGGGTTGTGCTTGAGTTTGTTGTAACAAAGACTGGGCAAGTGTCTGATGTCAAGGTTGTCGAATCGGTCGACCCCGAACTTGATGCCGAGGCCGTCAGGATTTGTCAGATGCTGCCAGCCTTTGAGCCAGGCAAGGTCAACGGCAAACCAGTCAATGTGATGTATAGATTCCCATTCAGTTTCAAGTTGGACAGCGAGGTGCCCGACATCACCGATGACATGCTTGACCGGGCCAATCATGGAGATTGTGATGCGCAATACAATGTCGGTTACTGCTACTACGCTGGTCAGGGTGTCAATGTTGATCTGATTGTTGCACGTTACTATCTCGGCATGGCAGCACAGCAGGGACACACTAAGGCGCAGGAACTGCTTGAGAAATCAAAACAGGTCCTGAATAATCAACCTTTTCGCTCGGATAACTATTGATGAAGAAATCGCTGTGTGCGCAGCGTGATATTTTCACGCAACTGTTGGCGATAGAGCCATATCTCGCGTGAGTGATAGCATCCTTCTTTGCCGATGATGGGCAGCATGTAGTCCGTCGCGCTATAACCGTTGACGAGCAGCAAGTGGGTGGCAGTATCGAGCCGTATGGTCAGACTGTCGCGCTGTTGTTGATCAACGGGTTTCAGAGGTGATGGTTCGGTCACCAGTTTCGCAGGCTGGTTGTCGGTGCGCCAATTGACGGGATTGATGGCTATGGCATTACCGTTGCCCATGATGGCGCAACTGATGTCACGCACCGAGTTATAGCAGATGGTTACACCTGTGTCATCGGCACCCTGTGCTGCTATGATGCGATGGTTGTTTTTTACCATGTCGGGGGTGATCTCGCACCCGATAGCGTAGGCAGCAATCATGCGGCCGAAGGTCGCGTTATCCATCTCCCTCATCAACTCAAGAATGATGCGGGCTCCCTGACTGAAGCCTGCCAGAACGAACGGGCGGCCGCCATTCAGATGTTCGATATAGTACTTGAATGCGTGGAGGGCATCGTCTAGTGCTATCGGGAAACAAGCCTCCGACAAACTGTCATTTCCAAACGTCTGCAGTGAGCACTGTCTGTAGTAGGGCGAGTAATAATTGAGTCCCCCGCTGATCAGTGTGTCAACGCCCAGCATCTCACCGTACATGGGGAGGCGCGTGCTGTCTCGGTAGGTGTCTGCATGGTGACAAGTCGTGCCGTCAGGCAACAGATAGTCGCCTGTCTCGGTCGAGATGACATAGAACACGTCGGCCTTGGCATGGCGATCGCTGATGTACCACTGCGTGGTGTCACTGTATTCTGGGGCTTGAGGTAATGAGTTGTCGGTCGATGATGTGACATCTGTGTTGCTGCATTGCACAAACAATGCTAACATCAGCAGCAAAGTCACTGATTTAATTAATGTCCTCATGTTAATTAAATATCAATCCAAGTAACGCTTGGTGATGCCCTTGTATTGATCGATGCGACGGTCACGCAAGAAGGGCCACCAGCGTCTGACCTGTTCGCTGCGTTGCAGGTCTACATCAATGATTTGTTCAATCTCGCTGTCGGTTGGTGCTATGAACAGTAATTCACCTTGTGGACCGGCCACGAAGCTACTGCCCCAGAACTGGATGCCGCGGGTCTGACCCGATGGGTCTGCTTCATGCCCTACACGGTTGACGGTCACTACGGGTAGTCCGTTGGCCACAGCATGACCACGTTGCACGGTTATCCACGCTTCGCGTTGACGCAATTGCTCGGCCTCGACGTCGCTGCTCTCAAACCCGATGGCGGTGGGGTAGATAAGCAGTTCGGCACCACGCAGTGCCATCAAGCGGGCAGCCTCGGGATACCATTGATCCCAGCACACCAGTACGCCCAATCGACCCAGCGATGTGTCGATGGGTTCAAACCCCAAGTCGCCAGGCGTGAAATAGAACTTCTCATAGTAGGCAGGGTCATCGGGGATGTGCATCTTGCGATAGCGACCAGCCATTGACCCATCGGTGTCAAACACCACAGCCGTGTTGTGATAGAGGCCTGTGGTGCGACGTTCAAATAACGAGGTCACTAACACGATGCCGCACTCTCGTGCAACGTTCGAGTATGCCTCGGTAACATCACCAGGAATAGGCACGGCAAGGTCAAAGTTGTCGACACTTTCTATCTGGCAGAAGTAGAGCGAGTCATGCAACTCTTGCAGCACCACGAGTTGAGCGCCATTTGCTGCCAAACTGTGTATTTTATCAATTAGTCTCTTTCGATTGTTTGCGATGTCTGATGTGTTATTCTGTTGGATGATTCCTATCTTCATAGTGATTTGTTTATGTTATAGTTAAGAGTAAGTGACTTCTTAACGAATAGTTAATTGTGCAGTTGCATGGTGGCGCAGTGCAACGAGCCATGTTGCTCGATGAGTGCACGGCAGTCTATGCCCATCACCTTGCGCCCTTTGAACACGTGCGATAGCACCTCGATGGCGCGGCGGTCGTTCTCGGGTTGACCATAGGTTGGCACAAGCACGAGGTGATTGGTCACCAGATAGTTGGCATAGGTTGCAGGCAGGCGATTGTCCTCGGCATCAACGATTGGTGTCGCGGCGGGCAGTGGCACCAGACGATAGGGGACTCCGTCAGCATTGCTGAAGGTGTGCAGTTGCTCAATCATGAGTTGAGTCTCACGGTATTCCTCACAATCGGGTAGGGCGGTGGTGTGTACGATGGTGTTGCCAGGAGCCATACGAGCCAGTGTGTCGATGTGGCTGTCGGTGTCATCACCAGGTATCATACCATGGTCGAGCCATAACACTTTCTGTACGCCCAGACGCTGTTTCAGTTCACTCTCAATCTGGGCGCGGCTCCAGTGCGCATTGCGGTTGGGCGACAGCAGGCATGTGCTCGTCGTGAGTAGTGTGCCACGGCCGTCGGTCTCGACCGATCCGCCTTCGAGCACCATGTCACGCTGGTTTTCGGCAGGCAATGGCAACGTGCCATGCCATATCAGGCGCGAGGTCACCAGATTATCCTTGTCTGCAGCGAACTTCATGCCCCAGGCATTATAAGTGAAATCAAGTAGGGTAGGAGTGCCATCAATTTCGACAGATAGTGGTCCGTAATCACGCGTCCATGTGTCGTTGGTGGGCACTTCGACAATCGACACTCGCGAAGTGTCATGGCTTTGAAGTGACTTCTTCACAACGTCAGCATCGGGCGCGACGATAATCACATGTTCGTCAGTGGCGATGGCTTGCGCCAGTTGGCGATAGCATGCTGTAACACTCGGCAGTGAATCTGCCCAGTCTGTATCTTGATGTGGCCAGGCTATGAGCACGCCAGTTTGCGGCTCCCACTCGGCCATAAAACGTCGGTATGTCATTGCTTCACATTAAGATAAAAGATCCTCCGAGGCCTTGCAATGAGGTCGATACCCATTCATCGTTGTTTTAATGAGGCCATCAGAATCACTTTCTTAATTCTTAATTCTTCAGATATTGTTTCCAAACTCGTGATAACTATCCCAGAATGAGTCTTGCGACTCGACAATCTCGTTAATATAATCGCGAAAGCCGGTCGAAGGCTTGTAACCATGTTCGTCACACCACTCTTTGTATTCATCTTCTAGTGTTGAATCATCTCGGAGCATGCGACGAAATTCGCCGTCCAATTGGCTGGTGTTGCTGTATCGGTCGAGCAACTCTCGCAACAGGTCTGAAATATCGTACATGGGCAAATCGTTTTAAAAGGTTTGTTTTTTCGGAACAAAAATAGTCATTTTTTGTCAGAAAAGAACACTATAACGCATAAAAAATGACACCTTGTTAATAACTTTTTGCTATTAATTGCCAAAACCATTGAAAATAGTTCGTCATGTCAATGTTCATTTCTTAATTATTTAGTACTTTTGCAACGATTTTTTTACAACCTTTTATATTCATATCAATGACGATGAAGTCTTCAAGACTTTTAACATTTGTGACTGTCATGATGTTGCTGGCATCGTGCAGCAATGTCAGTGACAACCTCGAACAGATGATTCCCGAAGATGCCCTGGGGGTCGTATGTGTCAATGTTCCTGAGATCCTCAAGAAAACTGGGATCAGCAACGACGGCAACCTGGTGATACCTGAAGCCGTTAAACCCATTGTCGACCAGAACGATGCCTCGACTGTGTGCACACTGCTCACCGACATTCCTTATCTGGGGCTGGACACCAGTGGAAAGGCGTTTGCTTATTTCACCAACAAGACTTTCGGTCGAGTTTTGCTGGTGGCACTCAGTGATGCTGACGCGACACGCAAGACAATTGCTAGACGCACAGGCGGTGACTTTCAGCAAGTTGAAGGTGTCGACTGTATCTATCACGAGGACAACCTTTATGTGGTTAGCGACAAAGTGCTTCTCATTGGCACTGTCAATCGCGCTATGGAGGTCAATAAGGCCGCACAGCAGGCTGCCATTATCCTCAAGAAGCAGCGCAAGAGCATTGTCGATAATGAGCAAGTCAAGCAAGTCATCAATGCCGAGGGCGACATCAATGTCTATCTTCAGCAGGATGCATTGCGGCAAATCTTGCGCAAGAACAAAACATATCGAGAAATTGCACAGAAATTGCCGCTGGTCGAAATCTTCACCGAGAGCGACATCAAGGCCTATGAGTGTCACCTCAATCTCAACGATGATGCTGCCAATCTGACTACACGCATCATTGCTGATGAGGGGAGCGACTACAACAAGTTGCTCAACACGACTCTTGCCGATGCCGATGCGGCTTTTCTCAAGGCCATCCCCAACTCGATGGACTACATCATCACCATGAGTGTCAAGGGTAACAATTTTGTCAAGTTGCAACAGATTCAGCAATTGGTGGGCATGTTCAAGCGGTTGCCTTTCATTGGGCGTATTGACCTGGAAGGCATCTTGGCTAGCATCGATGGCCCAATCGCAGTAGGTCTGGCACGCGACCCGCACCTCGAGGGTGAGTGGAATGCCGTCTTGGCTGCCAAGACCACTAACCCCAATATGATTCTGAACCAAATCAGTTCGTTTGCCACATCAATGGGGCAGGCACCCGAAATCTATGACGGCGAGTATATCTATCAATATGAGAACAAGATGATCAAACTCGGTGTCACCGATGGCATTCTTTACCTCAAGATGCTTGATTATGAGCAGACCGAAGGATATGCTTACGAACTGGAATCAGTACGCAAGGTGTTTGAGACGAGCAACATCGGCTTCTATATTAATCCACAAGTTACGCAGGGTGGTACATTCACCTTTGGCATGAGCGATCACTACAATGGCAAGGGGCAGTTCATCCCTACCGAGAAGGGTGTACATTCGGCACAGGCGCTGCTCAAGGTGCTTTGTTCCATCAAGCCTGCTCAAGCCTATGATGACATGCTCGACGATGAGGATGTCACTTCGACATTGGGTACTGCCATTGACCAACTTAAACCCGTCGAGTAATCGAGTTGTGGACAATCTGCACATCATGCCTGCCGTGCGGGGCCAAGCACCGCACATTGCGCGTCTCATCATGATGGCCATGAGCGATGATTGTTGTCGCCACTTCTGTGGGCCGCGGCACACGCTGGACGATTTCTATCACATGATGACTCATCTGGTCGAAATGGAGCACAGTCAGTACAGTTATCGCAACACACTTGTCGCCATGATCGACGGCACGCTGGCGGGCAGCCTCACCTGTTACGATGGAGCATTGTTGCGTCAGTTGCGTGAGGCCTTCGTCGATTGTGCCAAGCGCTATCTTGACCGCGATTTCACAGACATGGACGATGAGACTGGGCCTGGTGAACTTTATCTCGACAGTATGGCCGTCAAGCCCGAATATCGACATCGTGGCGTGGCCACCGCACTGCTCAGCGCGGGCATTGACCGGGCGCGCTCGTTGGGCATTCCTCTCGCCGGCTTGCTGGTTGACAAGGGCAATCGCGATGCCGAGAGGCTTTATGGGCAGTTGGGATTTACATGGGTTGACGACACCACATGGGCGGGTCACCCCATGCGGCATCTGGTGATATCGACATGACCAACCTAAAAGATAACAGACCCAGCCCTTGAAGAATATGGCTTCAAGGGCTGGGTCTTCTATAGGCGTTTGTCTTCTTACTTGGCCTGAATAATCAGATATTCAAAGGGCTTGAGCGACAGTTTGTCGGCCAATTCCATGTCCGACCCATCGGCAGTGTTGACCGTGATGGCTTCCTTCCAATCTTCGGGCAAAGCCACCTCGTGAGCCTCGTTGCGCACATTGACTGCAACCAGATATTTCCCCAGATCATCCGACTTCTCAAAGAGCAGAATGTCCTTGTTGGGCCAGGCTGTCATCTTGCCTTTGCGCAGGGCAGGACGCTCATTGTAGAGTTTGAGCAGGTGCTGATACTCTTGATACAATGCAGCGTTTGCGCTCCAGTTGACGGGTACATACTTGAAGAAGTTGATGGGATTTTCATAGCCCACCTCTTGCGAGCCGTAGATGAGCGCACCACCGTGTGGGAAGATGCTAGCCACGTAGGCGGCCATCGAGCCACGGGCGTTGGTGAACTCCTTGACGGGCGTCACCTCGGTCGAGTGGTCGTGGTTGGTAGTGAAGCGCAACTTCACCTTGCCCTCGGGCAGTTGGGCGTACTCGGCC
>Ga0310695_10008316_pt1 | contig 16107 bp, 14 predicted proteins | sample RumenRJG_04DNA_FD_203882 | JGI IMG/M metagenome (GOLD analysis project Ga0310695, IMG submission 203882) | Bovine rumen microbial communities from Lethbridge, Alberta, Canada - RJG_04 (v2) (version 2) | ecosystem: Host-associated > Mammals > Digestive system > Stomach > Rumen | place: Canada...
TTCCCGTTATCAGGGCGGCTTGGGGACTTACACCCGTTAGAATATGCCCATGCTGGGCGAACCAAACAAAGGGCCCGCACCAAACGATGCGGACCCTTTTCTTTCACTGAGAGTGAGCAATCTCACAATATTTCGAGCTTTACTCCATATCGGTGAGCCACTTTGAGCAGCACGCGATAGGAACGCCATCCGCAGCGACGGGCCACTGCATTGAGGAGGCGGATTCGGTCATCTTTGGAGGCTTGCTTCGCCGCTCCGTCGAGCCGCTTCGGGCGCTCGGTCCCCGTCGCGTTTTGTCCAAAGCCATCTTTTGCCTCGCCCGTCGCCCCCTGTCGCAGCAGGTCCTGAGCTTGGAGCAATCGCCACCGGTTGATGACGTCGCGCGTCGTCATCCCCGTCAGCAGGTGCACCGCCATGTTCAGTTGGTGAGCATTGACGTCCATCAGCGCAGCCAGATCGGCCACCGCGATGATCCGCGTCCGTCGCAGGCAATTTACCATCTCGTCGAGGATGACCTCGCCCGTCGCCTCCCTCCTACTGTACAGCTCCTCGATGGTCTTGATTATCGGCTTCATCGTTTAGAAGCTAACCTCGTCACCGTTCACGACACCGCCCTCAGAGGGCTGGTTCGGGTCGGAAGAGTTGCCTCCTTCGGAGGGGTTCGAGGAGTTCGAAGGGTTCGAGGGGTTCGAGGGGTTGCTCGTACCGCCATTGCTTGACCCGCCGTTCGACCCACCGTTATCTGTGGGTTCTGTGGTGTCTGTGTGACCTTCACCCGAGCCGCTGCCCGACCCACCAGAATCCGTTGAATCCGATGAATCCGTAGCGCTTGAAGAATCGCCACCTTCGTTCGAGCCCTCGCCCTCGGTGTCGCCACCGCTGAGGCGCTGCTCGAGGCGCTTCTTGGCGTCGCTGAGCAGGACGTTGACGTGGGCGATGAACGCCTGGCAGGCGGTGGCCTTCTCGGCATTCGCCTCGTCGGTCGAGTTGGCGAGGTACTGCACCGTGTAGATCATCTGGAGGTAGATGTCGTACATCTCGTCGCGCAGGCGCAGGGTCACGCCCATGTTGCCCTCGGCCTTCTCGGCGGTGCGCTGGGCGTAGGCGGCGATGAACTCGTTGTTGGCATCCTCGAGCGCCGTGATGTCTTCGGCAAGGCCCAGGGTGGCGATGCCGCTGTCGCCGAGCTTCTCGTTTAGGTCGAGCAGGAAGCCCTGGAGGATGGAGGTGCGCTCCTGGTAGGCCTTCGAGGTGACGGTTGCCACGTACTTCGAGAGCAGGTGGGTGCGCACCACGTCCTGGATGGCAAGCAGCGCCTCGTTCTGCTCAGCCACCTCGACCATCTGCAGGCGCAGGCGGATGCGTCGGAAGATGAGGCAGCGGCGGTCATCAGCCGCCTTCATAGCAGCTGTGAACTCCGAGCCCTGGCTCACATAGACGCGGTCGATGAGCTCCTGCAGCTTGCTGCCGAATGCCGGCAGAATGCCGACGACGCCCAGCTTCGTGGGGTCGTTGGTGGTGATGGCCTTCTGCAGGTTGATGTAGAACGCCGTGATCTCGGCGTTGTTCAGGCGCGAGATCGAGAAGTTGGAATTGATTGAAAACATAGTCTTTGCAAAAGTTTAGGTTAATACAATAAAACGAGTGAAATCTCTGCGCGGTCCCTGCCGGCCGGGTCAGTTCCCGTGGTGAAAACTCGCCGTTCAAGTCGCATTCCGGACTGCTCCTATTCCTTTGATTTTCACGGTGCAAAGTTACTAATTTTTTGTGACATTTCCAAATTTTTTGGGGAGTTTTTTGAGAAAAATAGAAGATTTTTATGAGGAGTGGGTTGGGGATAGTTTCTATAGTTTTTTATAGTCACTATATTTATTATAGTTCCTATAGTCAATATAGTTCCTATAGTTAATATAGTTCCTATAGTCAATATAGTTCCTATAGTTAATATAGTTCCTATAGTCACTATAGTCACTATAGCTACTATAGTCACTATTTTCCTCTAAAAAAACTAAAAATTGAACCCTAAAATAGAAACTGCAGTAGCCAAAAAGAGAAACGAAAAAGAAAAAAACAACTATTTCTCAAAATAAATGAAGAAGAATTTGGAAAACCCTCACCATACCTCTACCTTTGTAATAATTTAGGCCTTGAATAATTATATTCACATCTCTAAAAAACTTAAGAAAATGGATAATAATAAGAACGATAAGGTAGATAAAAACTATCAGGTGCTGAAAAGACAAAAGCCCTGGCGCGAAGCCTTCTATTACCAGAAATCCGAAGTCCTTTATCAATTGACTTATGCTTTCTGTCAACGTTATTTGGATGCTTATGGCGACAGAACTGTTGATCAGATGAAACAAGCTGCACGCTCAGGCAAACAAAATATCATCGAAGGTACAGAAGACGGAGAAACATCTACCGAAATGCATATCAAGCTCCTCAATGTGGCACGTAGTTCACTTCAAGAATTGCGCGAAGATTATCGTGATTATCTCCTCTCTCGTGGCCTCCCGATTTGGAACCATGACACTCCACGTTTTCAAAAGATGATTGAGTTTTGTCGAAACCACAACAAAGTGGAAGATTATCAGTCTCTCATTCAAAGATGGAGCGATGAAGAGATGGCCAACACCGCCCTTACTCTTTGCTACCAAACCGACTCAATGCTCAACAAGGAATTGTTGAAACTCGAAAAGGAATTTGTGGAAAAAGGCGGCATCAAAGAGCGCATGCACGCCGCACGCACCGGTTATCGCCAGGAGCAGGATGAGGAGCTGAACAATCTGCGACAGGAAGTGCCGCAGCTCAAGGCTGAAATTACCCGTCTCCGCGCGCTGCTTGAGGAGAATGGGATAAGGTATTAGGAAATGTATATAAAGGGCCCGAGATAAAAGCTCGGACCCTTTTTGTTACTGAGAGCGAAAACTTCACGACTTCGTCGAAACATAATACTCGCTGAAGTCCTTGCAACCGAGTGGGAGCTGGTGGTGCTCGAGGTTGGGAAGAACCTGCTGGAGCTGGAGGAAAAGGCGCTCGCCAGGCTCGTCGCGATCGGGATACATGTGGAAGATAGTTGAGAGTTCAGAGTTGAGAGTTGAGAGGAGCGCCTTGTCGGCTGGCTTGAGCAACGTGGCCGAGGGGATGGCTATCGCCTTATGACCCGCTGAGAGCATCGCCCAGCAGTCGGAGCAGCCTTCGGTGATGTAGAGCGCCTCGCCTTGTTGAAGCCTGTTGAGGACGGGCAGATTGTAGATGCTGCATTGTGCCCCATAGGGAAAGCGGAAGCGCGGCGAAGCCCCTTTCGTCAGATTTCGGTTTTGGATGCCTATCAGCTTGCCTTCCCGATCGTAGTAAGGTATCTGCAGCCAATCTGTGCCATGCTTGTCCCGCCACGAGGTGAGTCGGCACCAGCGGATGACTCGCTCGTCGAGCTTTCGCTCCTCGAAGAGGAACTGCCGAGCCGGCTCGCTCAAGTAAGGGTGCTCGAAGAAGCGGGTGTAGCGGGTGGGGTCGAAAGTGGATACTTGGCAGCCAAGCATGGCTGCCGACTGAAACGAAGCACCCTGGCCGTGGGAGGCATCGTCTTGAACCAAGACGTTGTTCGCATCGGCGAGCCAGCGGCAGGCATCGAGGAAGTCCTTGTTCAAAAGTTGCATCACCAGGTCGATGGTGCCGCCCGACGCTTCACAAACGAAGCAGCGATACCGATTGCTTCGCACACTGAACGACAGACTTGCGTGATGGTCGTCGTGGAAGGGGCAAAGGCACTTGTGCTTCGAAACCTGGAGCCCAAGTCGCTCTGCGACCCCCTCGATGGGGAGGTCGCGGAGCTTCTGAAGTTCTTGCTTGTCCATCAGCGTTTACGATTGAGGTACAACTTCGTTTTCGAGTATAGACCTGTCTGCGGCGAAAACTCGATGAAGTGTCGGCTCACCCAAACGCTCAACTGACGCTTGGTTCCGTCCTTCGGCTTGCCGGCATTGGCACGAAGCGCCTCCAGCTCGGCTTCGTTGAACGTATCACTCAGGTCCTCAAGCATATTCCTTGGGCCAGACTTGCCTGCTTCCGAAGTGCTTGTGTCGCCAATTTTCAGCAAGTCGCCAAAAATCTGTACCTTGCTCCAAAGGTCGTGATAGACCAGCCACTCGACGAATTCACCCATGGCGCGCGTCCAACGTTGGCCGTTGAGGATATAGAGGATGCAGCCATTCTTCCATGCCGAAACGATGGCACGTTTGCCCATATCCCATACATCGTCATCGTCGGCAAGGTCGCCAAGTTGAGCCATATCCTCAGCCAGTTTGTCGGCCAGCTTGTTAAGTTGTGGAATGATGAAGTTTCCTTTGCAAGCCTCCAGAAGGATGATGTACTCGTCGAGCTTGGCGAGAAAATCGTCTTCGAACTTGCCCACGCGAGGAATCTTGCCGCTGCGCCCTTCGCGTGCCTTGTAGGAGAAAGGTATGCGCCCGAAGGTGCCAATGTACAGCTCGTTCTTGTAGAACTTTCGAGCGGCGAAAGGCGTCGATGAGAAGGTGAGGTTGACGCGAAGCGTAGGGTTTCCTGTTATGCCGTCGGCAGTCGCGCGAAGTGCACCGGCACGCTGCTTGTCGTAGATGTTGCGGATGGTCTGGCTCACCTGCTTGTGCCCGCCACAAAGGCGGTCGGCCTGTTCGATCTCGGTCATGTTGAAGAACTGGGTATGACCGCCATAGGCTTCGCACGCCATGGCATTCTGGAGGAAAGCAGGATTGGTCGCATCCGAAGGCGGGAAGAAGAATGCGACCTCCGGACGAGCGGGTTTCTCCTTGTTGGCGCCTTTGGTCTTGACAGCCTTCTGCCAGCTCACCAGCTTCTGCAGTTCCTCCTCGTCGTGCTGACGGAACTTGCGCATGATTGCTTCAATGCATGCCGTCAGTTGGCCTTTGCCCATGCCCGATTCGGCTATCAGATGGGCCATTGAGCCGCAAAGTTCCTTCCAAGTGAGGTCGGCATACTGGAATTTTGCGCCACTTACATACGCGGAAAGTGCGGGAAAAATCGCGGGAATGATGGCCTCACGCATATCAGGACTGATCTGTGAGGCGATTAATTTGATGCATTCCAACCCATTTCCGAGGTTGGGCATCTTGGGTGCAATTGGTTTTGAAATATCGTACATAATTGATATTCAGCTTAATAGGTGAAAATTTTGAAGAAAATTCTATTTCAATTTCAGTTATTTCAGTTTTTCAGTTGTTTTTTCGAAGGGTGTCATTCCCTTATTTTTTCTTTATTTATAATATATAATTAATTAATTATTAATAAGTTATATAGTATTATAAAGGGGGTTGAAAAATAATTGAACCTCAAAAATCTAACTGAAAAACTGAAATAACTGAAAAACTGAAATAACTGGTCGCTAACTGCTCACCTCCCTTCCCCTACAAGGCCCGGGAGTGCTCGGCGGATCTCGTCGCTCATTCGGAGCGCGAAGCCATCGATGCTGAAGTCGGGACCTGCCTCGATGGGCTTGACGTTCATGCGCAGGCGTCCGTCATCGCGAAGCGTGATCGTGAAGAGCTCGCAGCTGTACACCTGCGGATTATGCTTGGGAGCAGCTGGCTTGACAGTCTCGATAAAGGTATAACGACCATCGTCGGGACCAAACTCTTCACTCGGAACTTCTCGCCTCAGAATCCCTGGATAGTTTTTACCAGGCTTTAGGAGCACATCGTTCTGCATATGGGTCTTCAAGTCGATGCATAGCTCAACATTCGTTTTCATGCTTCATCTCCTTTCCCCGCGCTTTTCTCTTTCGATGCCAGGAACTTGCGGTAGCCCTTGGCGAGAGGTGAATCACTGCGGAGCATCTTCGAGAGGATGTCTCCGAGAAGGCGAGGAACTCGGCGGTCCTCCGGCACTTCAACTATAGAACGCTTGAAAATCTTATAGCGCATAATTATTAAAAGGTATAAAAATGCCTTCTTGCACAACACGATGATATAGAATGGCGTTCTTCATCTCGTGCTCACGGAGCCGTGCTCGGTTTTTGACTGCTGGATATCTATAAAAAGAAAGCAGCAGAAACTCCGTGGTAGAAATTTCTGCTGCAAAGATACGCACTATATGCGGTTGAAACTATAGTGCATAAATGTACTATAAATTATTTTCAAAAATTGTATCAATTAGAGTTCGCCATCTCTGTTGTCTTTTGGCAAAATATACTTGAGTCAATGAAGAGTACAATCTTGTAACCCCAAACAAGTTGTTGAGACTATCTTCGGGAAAGTTCTCGCCAGCATTGCCGGAAATTGTGTTTTGGTAGTTATAGACCTTTCCCAGGAAATAGGCAAGTTCGGCAATCTTTCCTTTGTTGTCTGTTCCGATCCAATGGTATTTGCCATCTTTTGATGCTTCCATATATTTCTTCTCAATCGCCTTTGCAAAGTATTTCCTCGCATTTGGCGTATCGAGCTCCTTGGGCAAAACAAGCTGGCCACCGTCGTCGGGCTCCTCTTCGATAAAGGTATCGAACCATCCATCGGGAAGCGGCACGGAGAAGATGCGTTCAAGGGTAGAAGTCCAGCCATCGAACGGGTGACTGGCTACAACGTCGGTTAGACGTGGCGATAGTGTATATCGGTAAAAGGGATGCCGGCTGCTGTCGATGGCGAGAATCGTGAAGCCGAAGACGATGCCGACCGTCTTGCTGGTCTCATCCTCACTGACATTACGGTCAAGGCGTCGATACTCGTTATGCTTCCGAAGCCACAGATTGTCGATTTCCGGCAGAATGTCCTCGCCTTCTTCGGCTATGACAGTAAGCATTTCGAGTACTTCCATGAAGCATTCCTCGGAGCACAATCCGAACTCCAGTAATTCGGACTCCAGCTGAGGGCCAATCGAACTTATGGCCTTGTAAAGCTCGTTTTCGGCATACTGCTCACTTACGCGTCTTATTTCTTCGTTTTGGAACCTGCGATTCATTTACGTATCCTTTTGTCTGTTCTTCCACGAGGTCAAACCAGCCTTCCAACTCCGTCTTGCCGTCGATGGTGCGCGAACCGCTTCGAAAATCATTCAGCACATCAGATTCCATCGGATAATATGCCCGCACGTAGTCGTTGATGCGATAGACCTTGTAATCGTTGAATACAATGTTGATGTCATAACCGTTTTCGCTGCACAGCGCCACCATCTCGGCCATGTCGCGGTTCGTCTGCGAAAACTTGTTGGTCGTGTTTTGGTCGAATTCCATCGAAAAGAAACCTTTCAAGGCATCGGCAATCTCAACCGTCTTTACCATTGCCTTGAGTCGCTTGGATTTGATTTCCATCTGATTCTTGCCCTCGTCTTTGTCTTTCTTTTGGCTGTTGATTTTCTTCGGATTCTGGAACGAGAAGGTAACCCGGCGGACGTAGTCGTTATGCTCATAGATGCGGTCGTGGACAAATTGCCAGATGTCGGTAGGGTTCATCCTTGCCTCGATGCGCATCTCAAGGTCAAACTTGTCGGCAAGCATTCGATTGAAGTTATCCAGAAGCATATCCCTCAGCACGTCGGGATTGCTTCCCCAAGCCGTTGATTTCTCAATGGCTATCAGGCAGTAGCCCGGGCGATTGTCGATCAGGACGTTGCAGAAGGGGTTCGATTCGAACTCCTTCTTCTCGTAATTGTCGATGCCCTTGCTGTCCTTTCCACTTCTGATCCACCACTCCTTCATCTGGCTGTTGTTCACGCGCCAAATGAAGATGTCTCCCGCCTTAGCCAGCACATCGTTAGGCAAACGGGTTGGTTCGCCTTTCTTGTTGAACTTGACAAGATTGTCAACCGAGTTCAGATCAAACAGGCTGGCGAAGCAGGCCTGCGCGATCTTTACGTTCTTATCACCATCAACGCCATCCGATATGGCTTCTATCGTGGGTTCTTTTGCCTTGTGAAAATCGAACTTATAAATGGCATACAATGATTTTGTTTTATCCATAGAAAACTACATAAAATTATTTAGGCGCAAAGATAGTAAAAAAATACCATATATAAGGCAAAATGGCGTAAAAAAATAACATATTTTCAAAATATTTTGCAATCTCCCCGAAAAGATGTATCTTTGCAGCGCACATTCAATCGCAAAACAAACGCACATCCAATCGCCATCGGCCATGAACAACTCTCATCGTCCGCATTGCAATGGCCACGACTACTACGAGCGTGGCATCTATCTCATCACTATCGTGGTCGCCAATCGCGACCACCTCCTCGGCGAGCTCAACATGGACATCGCCCATCCTGGCGTCGATCTCTCCCCGCTGGGGGAGGCGGTGATGGAGGAGTGGGAAAAGATACCTATGAACCAGCAGTGTCTTAACCACAAGGTCAAGACGCTGGCGGCCTCGGTCATGCCCGATCATTTCCATGGCGTCCTCTTTGTTGAGGAGCGCATGGATGTGAGCGTGGGGCAGGTGATCAGGGGCTTCAAGGTGGGCTGTACGAAGCGCTGGCGCGCTTTGATGGCTGCCGATGAGCAGTCATCCCAGCCAAAAATGGCTGAGGACGGAAACGAAAACGGGACCCCTCCTTGTCCTCCGTCGCAGCCCGGCGCTCCTACCGGTTCTTGTCCTCCGTCGCAGCCCGGCGCTCCTACCGGTTCTTGTCCTTCGTCGCAGCCATTTTTGGCTGCAACACCTCCGCCCTCGCCGACACCCCCTCCTCCCGATCTTCGCCGCATGTCCCGCGCGCAACGCGCGCGCTACTACGCCTCCCTCCCTCGCGCGCAGCGGCCGCTGTTTGACGATAATTACGACGATTCGTTCCTTTGGAGGAAAGGGCAGCTGCAGGCGATGATTGCCTACGTGAAGGACAACCCGAGGCGGGCCATCATCAAGGCACGCGTGCCGCAGTTTATGCAGAGCTGCCTGTGCCTCACCATCGCCGGCGTGCGCTACTCGGCCTTCGGCAATTTTCTGCTGCTACGCAGCCCTCTGAAGGCGCAGGTCTTTTGCCATCGCTTGGCACGCATGGAACAGCTCACCCTCGAAGAGCGCCTCGCGAATGGCTACACGGCCCTCCCTTATGAACCCGGCACGCGCACCAAGGTGCGATACATCGACACCCAGGCATGGCTCCACGATCGCGACGCTTGGATCAACGATGCCCAGGAGGGCACCGTCCTCGTCACTCCAGGCATTTCGCCAGGCGAACTCGCCATGAAGAACATCGCCATCGAAAACCGCCTCCCACTCATCCATCTCCAGAAGGAACCCATCACGAAGAAGCCTGAAGGAGAGCGCTTCTTCGCTTGTGCCGAAGGCTCCCTCCTCATCCTCGCCCCCTGGCCGGAGGACCTTGACGCGATGCCAAGACCCCCTCAATCCTCCGCACCCCCTCAATCCCCCGCTTCTCCTGGACGCGAACTTAGTGAGCAACAGCGGGGGCAGAATACCTGCTTAGGGGGAGGACCAAACCCCGGACAAACAAGTCTTCCCCCTTTAAGGGGGATAAGAGGGGGTCCTTCCGACTACGACCGCTTCCACAACATGAACCTCCTTGCCAAACAGATTTGCGAAATGGACACCATCAACCTTTCCCTCTCTTTCCGCGTGATTGGATAGGAATGGTGGACGAAATAACAAAACGCTCGGGCACATCGGAATGCTCGGGCGTTGTCATATTTTCAGAAGGGAATGGTTGAGGATTTCAGCGTGTCACAACCTCACGCCTTGAGTTTGTCTATCTCTTGCAATAGTTCCTCCAGCTTTGTTACGATGCGGCGCTGCTCGGATAAGGGAGGGAGAGGGATGATTAATTCATTGACTATTTTCTGATTTATATTTTGTTGAGCGCCACCTGCCGCACTCGCTTGCAAAATACTCTTGTTTCTTTGAATGGCATAGTATATATAATCCGTAAACAAGAACGAATTAGGAAATAATCCACAAATAGCTTGATTGGTTGCCATTGGGACGGAAAGAATAGATGATTTCCCTATTGCATCATTACAATACATAGCTACCAATATAGTATCTTTAGGAAAGACTTTGGCAGATGAGTTATTTATACCTTCTTCAGTAATTTTATCCTCGGTACTGTTTATATATTTATTCGTTAAATCACCTACTTTTGCCCAAAAAATATTACCATTATAATATTCAGGATGCACTTTTTCTGGAGTTCCACCTGAAGATGTTTGATAAACATGACCTATTCGGACCCACACCCACCCCTCCGGCAAGTCAAAGGGGATTTCGTCGGGGTAGATTGGTTTTTCTTCGAGGTCTTTCTTTTTCAGTTTGCCTTCCTTGACGAGACGGGCCTTTTCTGCCCGAATTCTTTCAAGCAGTACGGATGCGGGTTCCTCATTCGGATCTTGCGGCACCAGGTGACCTTGGATGGCTAAGTTCAACAATTTGTCGCGGGTCTTGTTGGCTGCTTCCTCCAACTCTTTCTCGCTCCGTTCGATGATGTCAATCTGCTCAAACAATTCATCCACCGCCTTCACTATGCGGTGCTGTTCGGCGAGGGGAGGAATGGGAATAAGGTGTTTTGATAATTTTTGAGCATTTATATTTGATTGATTGACAGCATCAGTCTTAACTTGAAAACACCAATTTCTATGATATGAACTATTCATAGCAAGATTGATGAAATCTGGTAAAACATCTATGCAACGAACTCTTATCAAATATCCTGCATATATAGCAGGATTATTAGACTTGAAGATAGCGGTTTTTCCTACCCAATCACTACTATTTGTTCGATTGAATAGTAAATCATTATATTTCAATTCATATTTCTCAATATCATCTTTGTTTGAGGAATATACTAAATCTGAAAAGTCAACAGTACCAATTCGTGTGATATTACCCATCCTCAATACGGGAACTAAACCAACGCTTGATGATTTTGTTGATGTTCCGTATAGTAAATCGTAAGTGAATGATTCAACTTTCAACCACTCCCATCCCTCAGGCACCTCAAACGGAATCTCGTCCTCAGAGATAGGCTTTTCGATAAGGTCGGATTTCTTTATCTTCCCCTCTTTCACCAACCGGGCCTTTTCGGCACGGATGCGGTCGAGCAGGATGCTGGCAGGCTCATCGTTAGGGTCTTGCTTGACGAGCTTGCCGTGAATTGCGAGGTCGAGGACCTTTTGACGTAATTTCTTCGTATCCATTTCCCCTCTGCATTAAGGTTCCTCAATACCTTTCATCAGTTCCTCAATGCGGCCGACGGCATCGGTGATGGCACGGCTCTTCGCCTTCATCGTGGTGATGAGCTCGTTGAGCGTGACGTCATCGTCGTCCTGTGTCTGCTTGATCCAGGTGATGTCGAGGTTGGTCTTGTCGCGCGCCAAAAGGTCGGCGACGGGGAAGCAGCGGAAACGCTCGGTCTCCTTACGAAGGTCGAGGTTGTCGGCATGGTAGCAGCTGACGAAGTCGTCGAGGTCCTGGCGCTGCATAGGGCGCGTGGCAAGGGTGTGCTTGATGCCCGTGCGATAGTCGTAGTACCACACGCGTTCGGTGGTTCCTCCGCGCTGGAAGAAGAGCACGTTGGCCTTGACGCCCTGCGCATAGAAGATGCCCGTGGGGAGGCGCAGTATGGTGTGCAGATTGTAGTGCGAAAGCAGCTCCTTGCGAATTGTTTCGCCCGCACCGGCTTCGAAGAGCACATTGTCGGGCAGCACCACGGCAGCTCGTCCGCCATCGTTGAGCATCACCATGATGTGCTGCAGGAAGTTGAGCTGGTTGTTCTTGGTTTCGACAAAGAAGTCCTCGCGGTCGATGTCGACGCTGCCCGCAGGACGTGTGCCGAAGGGTGGATTGGCAAGGATGACATCGACCAACTGTTCGGGCACCTTCTCGAGCGAATCCTCGCAAAGGATGGGGCTGCGCTGCGTGCCAATGCCGTGCAGATAGAGGTTCATCGAGGCAAGGGTGACGACAAGGGCGGTGTTGTCGTAGCCATGGAGCGCCTTGTCGCGCAGGAAGTCGAGCTTCTCGCGATTGTTCGACTGCCCTTTCATATAGTCGTAGGCGGCCAGGAGGAAGCCACCCGTGCCGCAAGCAGGGTCGCACACGGTCTCGCCGATTCGCGGACGCGTCACATCGACCATCGCCTGGATGAGCGAACGGGGCGTGAAGTACTGGCCTGCACCCGACTTTTTGTCCTGGCCGTTCTTTTCGAGGATGCTTTCGTAGATGGCACCCTTCACGTCGCCATCGAGGTCGAGCCAGTTCTGCTCGTTGATCATCGTGATGACCTTCTTCAGATAGACGGGCTTGTCGATCTTGTTCTGCGCCTTGACGAAGATGGTGCCGATGAGGCCGTCTTCCTCCGAGAGGTGCTGCAGGGTCTTTTCGTACTGCTCGATGAGGTCCACGCCGTCGAGCGACAGGAGTTCCTGCCACCGATAGCCTTCGGGTATGGCGGAGTCTTCGCCCAGGAACTGGACGTTCTCGTCGTCCATCTTGAGGAAGAGCAGGTAGGTGAGCTGGGTGATATAATCGGTGAACCCGATGCCTTGGCCCGAGAGGGTCGTGGCGAGGGTCCACACTTTCTTGGTCAGAGAGGTTTCTTGAGCTGAGGACATTTGTGGTTATGCTTGTTTGCGATAGAGGATGAAGCGGCTGAGCGACTGGAGGGCTTCGTTGGCTTGGGCGAGGCCGCCGAAAGCGATGCTGACCTTGCGCGCCTGGTCGCGGTCGGTAGCCTTGAGGTCGTCGAAATCGATGGCACCGTTGAGGGCGATGTAGCTTGCCACCTGGCGCATCACTTCGCGCTGCTTCTCGGTCTTCTCGTTGTTGCGCTGTCCGCACCAGAGGTTGAAGTACTGCTGGGCGTGGACGCTGAGGCATTCCATTTCGGTGATCTGATGGTAGGCAAAGCGCACGAGCTGGATGATGTTGGTGAGGGCTTCGCGCTCGTCGCTGGTGGTAGGCTTGTGGACGCTGTTGGGGCTGACGAGGGCGTAGTCGTTCCAGAGGCGCGACGAGGTAAAGTGGTTGTTGGCCATCTTGAGCGCGTTCTCGAGGTCCTTGAGCAAGGCGTAGGTCAACGGCTCGCCCTGGTTGTTCCAGATGATGCGCAGGGCTTCGATGGAGTCGCGGTTCTTCTGGCAGAATTGCTCGAAGGCCGACGTGTTGTTGTGCGCCTCTTCGCTTGAGAAGCCGCTGTAGATGAGTGTGTCTTCGCCCGGCATCAGCGTATCGACGAAGCCTGCGAGCAGGATGAGCAGGAATTCGCGCGCCTCGGGATGATGCGTGATGGGCGCCACAAGTTCCTTGCGCTCGATGTTGGGCTCGTTGATGTCGATGAAGGGCGGCAGGGTTTCGTTGGAGAGGGCATTGTAGATGCGCGAGGCGAGTTCCTTCATACCTATGCCTGCCAGACGGATGAACTGCTGGCGCTGGTCGTCGCTTGCCTTGTTGAAGATGCGGCTCAGACGGCCTGCGAAGTCGCGCAGCTTCTCATCGTCGAGGTTGCCGTGGCAGAGCAGCTCCATGAGGCGAGCCAGGGTGAGCGGCTTCGAGCCAGGTTCGAGCGTGGGCGAAGGGATGGTCATTGCGTGCTCGGTAACACCCACGGCATCGACGAGCATGAAGAAGTCCTTCGAACGGGCATTGGGCGTGACGAGGCGGAGCTGGCTGTCGCCGATGGTGCGCACGCCGCGTCCCTTCATCTGGATGAAGAGGGGTTCGGACTCGACATCGCGCATGAAGATGAGCACTTCGAGCGGCTTGACATCGGTGCCTGTGGCGACGAGGGTGCAGGTGACGGCGATGCGGAACTTCGGGTCGATGCGGAACGAACGGATGAGCCCGTCGGTGTCGTTGCACGAATAGGTTATCTTCTGGACATATTGGTCGTCGGGATCGGGATGACCGAAGACTTCGCGCGCGATGCGGACGATGTTGTTGGCGTGCTGCTCGTTGAGGGCGAAGATGAGCGTCTTGGGCAGATAGTCGAGGTTCGGTTCGCGCGGCGGGTCGCAGAACATCTCGGTATAGACATTGTCGCGGTAGGTCTCGAGGATGAGCTTGATCTGCGAGGGGTTGACGATGGAACGGTTGAGTTCCTGCGGCGTGTAGTTGCGCCCTTCGCGCTGGGTGATGGTTTCGACCTCGCCCGTGTAGCGCGTTTCGTGTCGGGTCTTGTCGCCCTTGCGGATGGCGCCACCATTCTCGGTGACTTCGGTCTTGATGCGATAGGTGCGGCCTTCGACGTTCACGCCGTCGGCGATTGACTGTTCGAGCGTGTAGTTGATGACGATGTTGTCGTCGAAGAAGGCGTGCGTCTCGGGGATGGGCGTGGCGGTGAGGCCAATCATCAGGGCCTGGTCGAAGTATTCGAGCACACGGCGCCAGTTGCCATAGATGCTGCGGTGGCACTCGTCGATGATGATGATGTCGAAGAAGTCGTGACCGAGGACGGGATGCTCGGGCAGCTCCACTTCGGTGGAAGGGGTGTAGGCGTCGTCGGCATCGTCGTCGGTGATGTCGTCGCCCTTGAGCAGCGAGAAGAGGCGCTGGATGGTGGAGATGACGACGTTGCTGTCGGTGGGCACGTTGGCCGAACGGAGGCGGTTGACGGCATATTCGGTGCTGAACGGGTCGCCCGTCTGCGTGATCTTGAATTTGCCGAACTCGTCATTGGCCTGCTTGCCGAGGTTGTTGCGGTCGACGAGGAAGAGAATGCGCCGCATGGGCGTGAAGGCGAGGAAGCGATAGGCGGATAGGCAGGCTGCATAGGTCTTGCCTGCACCCGTGGCGAGCACCATCAGCGCACGCCGACGGCCGTTGCGGAACGAGGTTTCGAGCTCGGTGATGGCTTCGTACTGGCAGTCGCGCAGTCCTTTCCGCCTCAGGGTGGGAAGTCCGGCAAACGGATTGTCGATGCCCAGCGTGCGCACCAGCTTCCAGGGTGTAGGCAGCGTGCGCTTGTAGGTTTCGAGGTCGTCGTCGGAGACGAGGCCGCCCTTTCGGTAGTCCTCGAGATAGGACACTTCGCCATTGGACGTGATGCCGAAGGGCAGGGGCATTTGCCACGTCTGATAGATGCCAGGCGTGTGGCAGGCGTAGCCGTAGGCCTGGTCGCGCACAGCTTCGTCCTTGACGTCGATTTCGGCACGCTTCGCTTCGAGGATGCCGATGGCCTTGCCGCCAGCGAAGAGCATGTAGTCGGCACGATCCATACCCTTGACGAGCGTTTCGCGGATGGCTACGGCAGCATCGGTCGGGCTGTAGTCCTTTCGGTCTACAACCTTCCAGCCCGCCTTTTCGAGCATCTCGTCAATCTTCAGTCTTGCTTTCTCTTCTGGTTTCATAGATGGTTCGACGCCGCAAAGATAGACATTTATGTTGAGAAAAACAAAAAAAAGAGGAAAAAATCCCCTCTTTTTTATTATAGGTATGGTGGAAATATTCGCATTTGGCTGTTTTCTTTCGCTAATTCGATAAATAAGGCCCTTGGTCGTGGGCTAGGCAGGCAGGTGGGGGAGGTGTTTGTATTGCGTGAAATTGACGCGAGAATAATGGGCGTTTTGAGATGGTGCCCGTTTAAAAAGCAGCCCGCCAGACACTCACGTGCCCGACGGACTTGGTTGATGATGATTTGGAATAGGAGAAAATGCTAATGGATTGCAATTAACACTTTAATAACGGAAAAGATTCCGAATTATTGTGTGAATTGTCGGAATAATTGCGAAAATGCAAAAATTCCAATTTATTCGTTTGTGGCATCGGTTGCAGCAGGTGCCTCGTCAGCAACATTCTCGGGAAGGACGGGAGCGGTCTGCTCCTGAGCTTCGATGGCGGAACCCTGAACGGATTGGCCGCTGTGCTTGATGGTGATGGTTGTGACGATGCAGAGAAGAGCAATGATGCCCATAAGTGTCCAAGTTGTCTTCTCAACGAAGTCTGCGGTCTTTGGTGCACCCATTACCTGATTGGAGGATTGGAAGCCAGCGGCAAGACCACCGCCCTTTGACTTCTGCACAAGTACAATCATTACGAGGAGTACACTGATCAGTACGATAATTAAAGTAAGAATAAGAACTACCATTTCTTTTTGTTTGTTATATTTTAATTTTTATTTGACTTCTTAAGTTCAATTACCTTCTCCAAATATCTA
>Ga0310695_10008318_pt1 | contig 16106 bp, 8 predicted proteins | sample RumenRJG_04DNA_FD_203882 | JGI IMG/M metagenome (GOLD analysis project Ga0310695, IMG submission 203882) | Bovine rumen microbial communities from Lethbridge, Alberta, Canada - RJG_04 (v2) (version 2) | ecosystem: Host-associated > Mammals > Digestive system > Stomach > Rumen | place: Canada...
CGGGAGACGGCTGTGGACGGAAACGTGCTCCGTGTGTTTGCCCGCATCTATAATATTGAAGAAAATATTCTTTCCGCCAAAGTGAAAAAAGAGATCACGGAGCTGGTGAAAGCCCGGCAGGATGCAGAACGGCCCGGCGATTTCAACGAAGCCCTGATGGACCTGGGTGCCACGGTGTGCATTCCCGGCCAGCCCCGGTGTGAGGTTTGCCCGTTGGCTGCCGTATGTATGGCAAGGGCTGCAGGGAAGGAAACGGAGATCCCGCTGCGGATCACCAAAAAGGAAGTACCTGTGGAACATCTGATGGTGTTTGTAGTGAAAGCAACAGGAAGCTGCCACGGTGTTTTGGATGCAGACGGGGAAAAACAGCAGCGTTTTACAGGGCAGGCAATGGATGGAGCCGTAGCAGATACAGATTTTTTCTTGTTGCATCGCCGTCCGGAAAAAGGTCTTCTGGCTGGCATGTGGGAGTTCCCTGATTGCCCGGGAAAGGGAACGGAAGGAAAGGAAGTACTTGCACGTGTATTGAAAGGATTGGGACTGCAGCTGGCTGGGGATTTGCGGAAAAGTAAGCCGGTGCAGAAGATCCGCCACGTGTTTTCCCATAAGGTGTGGGACATGGAAGTGTATCCGGTGGAGGCAGTCATGGGAAGTATACCATTGCCTCCGGAGTGGCAGTGGGTATCCGCTGACAGGATGAAAGAATATAATCTTGCAGGGCCCCATAATAAAATAGGAAAAAATTTTGTATAAAATTTATGAAATTGAGCGTAAAAATTGACAATTAAACACATTTCGTTAAATTTTCGAAAAATTTAACGAAATGTGTTATAAATGCTCCTGAACCCCATTTTTTGCCTTGACAGAAAACCGATATATGGATAGAATTGAGAAAAGAATAAAACTATTCATTTTTACAATCAAAAAAAGAAATAAACTATTCAATATATAATTCTGGCATCAGAAATAAATCTTGCGGGGAGGGCACCTGAATGGGCAAGTTAGGGGCATATATATCGAATCAGATCAAAACGACCAGGAATACGTTCCGGGATCCTATTATTGCGACGGTCTCGGTGGGCATGATCCTGGCCCTTTTTGTATTTGTGGTCTGGCCGCTGCTGATGGTAGTGAAGCAGAGCTTTACGGACCTGGACGGCAATTTCAGCTTACAGGCCTATATAAACATCGTTACTATGAGCGAGACCTATCAGGCCCTGGTGAACACCCTGTTGCTGGCCATCATCGTAGGGGTGCTGGCAACCAGCGTAGGTTTCCTGTTTGCTTACTGTTCATCCCATCTGGCTATTAAAGGCAAGAAGCTGTTTAACCTGATGGCGCTGCTGCCTATGGTATCGCCGCCTTTCTCGGTGGCCCTGTCCATCATCATGCTCTTCGGCAGCCGGGGCCTTGTGACCTACAGCCTTTTAGGCTGGAGCAATACCAACATCTACGGGCTGAAAGGCCTGATCTTTGTACAGACCATTTCCTATTTCCCCATCGCTTTCCTGCTGCTGGCAGGCATGCTTCAGTCCATCGACCCCAGCATCGAGGACGCGGCCCGGGACCTGGGTTCTTCCAAGTGGCGCACCTTCACTTCGGTGACCATCCCTCTGGTGCGGCCCGGTATCGCCAACGCCTTCCTGCTGGTGTTTATTAAATCGGTAGCCGACTTTGCCAACCCCATGGCCATCGGCGGCAACTTCTCCACCCTGGCTACCCAGGTTTACCTCCAGGCCATCGGCAGCTACGATGTGCAGGGCGGCGCCGCGGTGGCGGTAGTGCTGCTGGACATTGCTATTATCCTGTTCGTCCTGTCCAAATACTGGATCGAAAAGAAAACTTACGTTACCGTAACAGGCAAGGCATCCCGGGAACGGACCATGATCGACGATCCCCAGATCGTAGGTCTGGTAGGGGGCTTCTGCTTCCTGGTCACCGCCATCGTGCTGGCTATCTACATCCTGATTCCTGTGGCCTCCTTCATTAAGATGTGGGGCGTTGACTACAGTCTCACCACTGCTCATTACCAGTACGCACTGGATGTGGGCAAGGATGCCATCAAGGATACCACCCTGCTGAGCATCATCGCAACTCCTATCGCCGGCATCCTGGGCATGATCATCGCCTATCTGGTAGTGCGGAAGAAATTTATCGGCCGGGGCTTCATCAACTTCTCGTCCCTGCTGAGTATCGCGGTACCGGGCACCGTTATCGGTATCGGCTACATCCTGACCTTTAACGAGCCTCCCATCCAGCTTACCGGTACGGCGGCCATCCTCATTGCGGCTTTCGTGATCCGGGCCCTGCCCATCGGCATCCGGGCCGGTGAAAGCAGCCTCCAGCAAATCGACCCCAGTATCGAGGAAGCGGCGGCAGACCTTGGCTCCAACGCCAGCCGGGTCTTCACCACGGTGACCCTGCCCCTCATCAAGAGCGCCTTCTTCGGCGGCCTGATCTACTCCTTCATCCGCAGCATGACCTCCATCAGCGCGGTCATCTTCCTGGTATCCGCCAACTACAGTCTCTTGACGGTCCTGATCCTGGACCAGGTGGAAGACAACCAGTTCGGTGTGGCTTCGGCCTTCTCCACCATCCTGATCCTCATCGTATATGTTGCTATCATAGTTATAAAACTGTTGCTGAACCGGTTGGGCAGCAATCCTCAGAAAAATTCGTAACAGATAAATATAATGCAGATGAATCGTATAAAACAGGGAATTATGTAACGTAAATATATCGCACGGTACATGGAAATTCAGATAAACGAGAAGGAGAAATGAAAATGGCAAAACAGGCCAGCATCCAGTTAAAAAATCTCACAAAAGAATATGTGACCCATGAAGGGACCGGTACCTTTTTAGCCGTGGACCACATTAACGTGGATATCGCCAGCGGCCAGTTCGTGACCCTGCTGGGACCTTCCGGCTGCGGCAAGACCACCACCCTCCGTATGATAGCCGGCTTTGAAGGCATCAGCGAAGGGGAGATCCTGCTGGATGGGGTGCGGATCAACGAGCTGACCCCGGACAAACGGGATTCCAGCATGGTGTTCCAGAGCTACGCCCTGTTCCCTCATTACGATGTGTTTGATAACGTAGGCTACGGCCTTGTCAATAAGAAGATGGATAAGAAGACCATCGCCGATAAAGTCATGAACATGCTGGACCTGGTAGGCCTGAAGGGGATGGAACACCGGATGCCCAACCAGCTTTCCGGCGGCCAGCAGCAGCGTGTTGCGTTAGCCCGGGCCCTGGTTATGGAACCGGCAGTGCTGCTCTTTGACGAACCCCTGTCCAACCTGGATGCCAAGCTGCGTGTGTACATGCGTACGGAGATCCGGAAGATACAGCAGCGCATCGGTATCACCAGCGTCTATGTGACCCATGACCAGAGCGAGGCCATGGCTCTTTCCGACAAGGTCATCATCATGAACGGGGGCCATATCGAACAGGTAGGCAGCCCTACGGAGATCTACCAGTATCCCGCCACCCACTTTGTTGCGGACTTTATCGGCAGCGCTAACTTTGTTCCGGCAAAAGTGAAGAGCGTCAGCAGCCAGGGCAAAAAGCTGGAGAGCAAGGCGGGCCCCGGTCTGGAGATTGGTACGGCGGTAGTGGAAATGTTCGGTCAGGAATTCACGACCAAATGCATCCAGGGGGAACTGGCACCCGGGGACAGCGTGGAAGTGGTGATCCGTCCGGAAGCCATCGAACTGGCAGACGACGGTGACGTGAAGGCGGAAGTGGCAAGCTCTACCTACATGGGCCAGATGCAGGACTATGTGGTGAATGTGGGGGACAAGGAACTGGTTACGGAAACCTACAACCCCAGCAGTAAAAAAGTTTATAAACCCGGAGATGCAGTTTATTTGCGCATTCAAAGAGAAAGTTTGCATGCGATTAAGAAATAAAATTAATTTTTAAGGGAGGAAAAGAAGAATGACATTTACCTGGAAAAAAGCAGCTGCAATGGCAGCGATGGCAGCACTGACCGTTTCTTTCGCAGGCTGCGGCGGCGGAGACAAAAAGGCTGACGACAAAAAGGCTGCTCCGAAAGGCAACGACAAAGAACTGGTTATGTACATGGGTATCGTTGAACAGGCTGCGAAAGTGGTTGCGGCTGAATTCGAAAAAGATACCGGCATCAAAGTTAAATTCGTTCGTATGTCCGGCGGCGAGACCCTGAGCCGTATCCGCGCGGAAAAGAACAATCCCCAGGCCAGCCTGTGGTACGGCGGCAGCGCCGACAGCTTCATTATGGCCAAAAAGGAAGGCCTGCTGGAAGCTTACAAATCCCCCAATGCGGAAAAGATCAAAGCCGACTTCAAGGATCCCGACGGATTCTGGACCGGCATTTACCAGGGCTACCTGGGCTTCATCCTGGACGGCCGCTGGTTTGACGAACACAAGGCACAGCCTCCCAAATCCTGGGACGACCTGCTGAAACCGGAATTCAAAGGCCAGATCGTAATGGGCAACCCGGGTTCCGCTTCCACCGGTTATGTGCTGGTTTCCGCAACCGTACAGCGTCTGGGTGAGGAAAAAGGCCTGGAATACCTGGCTAAACTGGACAAACAGGTGAAACAGTACACCAAAGCCGGCGCGGCTCCTGCCCGTTCTGCTGCCTTGGGCGAATGTGCCATCGGCATTACCTACCTGCATAACGGCATCCGCCTCATGAAGGAAGGCAACAAGAATGTCCGTCTGTCCCTGCCGGAAGAAGGCACTGCTTACGAATTAGGCGCCGTTGCCATGATCAAGAACGCCCCCCAGAAAGAAGCTGCCAAGAAATTCATCGACTGGTGCCTGACCAAGAAAGCCCAGGAGATCGGCCAGCACAACAATTCCTACCAGTTCCTGACCAATCCGGAAGCCAATCCGCCTAAGGAAGCTCTGGCTTTCAAAGACGCGAAGCTGCTGAAATATGACTTCCAGTGGTCCGGCGACAACCGCGCCCGTCTGTTAGAGGCATGGAACAAGGCTGTTAAGAAATAATTTGATTTTTGTATAAGGCGCATGCGTTTTGCGTGCGCCTTTTTTAAAAAAAGTAAAGGGAGTACGAGTATGCAGAAAGCAAAAATTGGCTTGATCGGTTTAGCGGTTATGGGCGCTAACCTGGCCCGTAATCTGGCAAATAACAAGATCCAGACCCTGGTATTTAACCGTACTGCTGCCAAAACGGAACAGTTTATGCATGATTTTGGGAACAATCCCTGTCTGCAGGCGGCTTACAGTCTGGAAGAGCTGGTACAGAATCTGGAACGGCCCCGGAAGATCATTCTGATGATCCAGGCAGGGACTCCGGTAGATGCCATGCTGGATACCCTTACGACCTTGCTGGAAGCCGGCGACATTGTCATTGACGGCGGCAACTCCTATTTCGAAGATACCCGCAGGCGCAGCGAAAAGCTGGCAGAACTGGGCATGGAATTTGTGGGCATGGGTGTCAGCGGCGGCGAAGAAGGGGCCCTTCACGGTCCCAGCCTTATGCCGGGCTGCAGCCGGAAGGCCTATGTGCAGCTGGAACCCATGCTGCAGGCTATTTCCGCCAAGGCCGGGGAAGACGGTAAAGAACCCTGTGTTGCCTATATTGGGACAGACGGTGCCGGACATTATGTGAAGATGGTCCATAACGGTATCGAGTACGCGGACATGCAGCTTATCGCCGATGTGTACACCATTATGCGTAATGTGCTGGGTATGGAGCCGGAAGAGATGGCCAAGGTCTGGGACGAATGGAATAAAGGGGAGCTGTCCTCTTATCTGGTGGAGATTACAGCCAACATTTTGCGGAAAAAAGACGGGGACACCGGCAGGCCTATGGTGGATGTGATCCTGGATGTGGCAAAACAGAAAGGCACCGGCCGCTGGACCAGCATGAGCGCCCTGGAGCTGGGGGTTGCCACCCCTACCATTACGGAGGCTGTTTTTGCCCGGAACATGAGCTGCTATAAAGAAGAACGGAAAGAGCTGGAAAAGGTATATGACGGAATGCAGGAAGTGCTGGCGGACGCGGCCTGCTGCAGGAAGGACACTTTTACGGAAGAAGAAAAAGCGAAACTGCTGGAAGATCTTCGCAATACATTATACGCAGCCAAGATCTGCGCCTACGCCCAGGGCTTTAACCTGCTGGGGACTGCCAGCGATACCTACGGCTGGGATCTGCAGATGGATAAGATCGCCAAGATTTGGCGGAACGGCTGCATCATCCGGGCCCGTTTCCTGGACGATGTAAGCGATAGCTTTGCAAAACAGCAGGGCATGAAGAACCTGCTCTTCAGCGACTTCTTTGCGGAAGCCCTGAAAAAAGGCCGGGCTGGATGGGGTCGTGTAGTAGCCCTGGCAGCGGAGCGCGGTGTATCGGTAGTGGCATTAAGCAGTGCCCTGTCCTATTTTGATGCGTACCGCACAGCCAGAGGCAACGCCAATGTACTCCAGGCACAGCGGGATTACTTCGGTGCCCATACCTACCAGAGGGTGGACAAAGAAGGAAGCTTCCATACGGAGTGGATGGAGTAAGTATAATCAGAAGAAAGACCCTTTGGTACAATCATTGTAAATGATATTGCAATCGAATAAGAAAATGCAAAAGAAACGGCATCGCAAAACCGTACACGATTGCTATTTCAAGGACTCATTTGCCTGTGGCTTCGAAACTCGGAGCTTCGCTCCTCAAACAGTCTCGCCACGACGGCAAATTTCGTCTCATGAAATAACGCAATCGTTCCCGACGTTTTGCTCATGCCGTTTCTTTGCATTTTTACTATTAAGTTACAGTTATAGGTTCAAAATTTACGTGTCCCCTTATTCAAAATCCATAGGCGGCTGCACCCGCTCGTCAATGATGGACTTCAGTACCATGTCGATGAAGGGATTCTGGTTCAGCTGTATGGCCTGGATCACAGCTTTTTTCAGCTTTACGGGAACTTGTTCCCGGGGCCAGGTGGATACGGACAGGGCGGCTACCCCGATGGCATGCTCATAAATGGAGGTAAGGCCCGCTTCCAGCAATGCTTCCCCTTCACCGGGATAATCTTTCAGGTAATGGGCGAAGTTGATCAGAAGGTCCTCGTTTTCCATGTATTGTTTCAGATGGGCTTCCGCGCAGTCCAGGAACAGATGGCGGCGGGTATTGATCCGCTTTTCGTCGGTGCCGGTTTCTGCGAACATCAGGTAACGCAGGGCCGTATGGTCCTTGGGATGGCTGTTGTAGAACCGGATCACATCCGGCCAGATATCGATATCCAGATCCGCCGCGAAATCCACGATTTCAGAGTTCAGGCGTCCGTGGCTGTCGAAGAGGGAGGCCCGGATCTCCGGTTCCCAGTCTTTCCAGTAGATCAGGCTGTCGCACTGCCCGATCAGCAGCTGGGCTCCGTTTGCGGTAAGGGCGGTTCCCTTCTTTTCTACGGCCAGCAGTTCCAGCCGGTCCTTGATGGCAAAAATTGTCAGCAGGTGTTTCGGCGTTACCGCATAGGTCTTCGCATGGCGGAGGAAATCCTGCAGCAGCGGTTCCAGTGAAATCTGTACGGGCATCATCAGGGAATGTTCAAAGGGATTTTCAGCCGGCCGCTGGTTGGGAACCAGGAAGATCAGATAGGTAATGATCGCATTAGCGGCAGCCAGATAGATATCTTCCGGAATTTCTTTCTGCCGCAGCGTTTCGGCCAGCCGGCTTTCCTTGATAATAACAGGAGCCAGCGGCGGCCAGAAGATCCGCATGTCCAGGCCTTTTTTCAGAAGCCATGTGCGCTGGGCCTGAGTCCGGTATTGCAGCATCAGCAAAGTAATGGCCTTGCCCCAGCCTGCCGTATGCCGGGCCAGGAACCAGAGCTCTTTCTGGGGACGGATCTCGCTGAGCTGGCAGGCCATGCACAGGAAAATGGTAAATTCTTCACAGCGGGCCAGGGTGAACAGATCCTTGTACAGATTTTCCGAAAAGGACCGGCGTACCTGGTCCAGCCCGATAAGCCCGCAGATCAGATAGGAAAACTTGACGGCTTCCCTGTCTTTGGCCGTGTAGAACCATTCCTGCGCCAGGTGCAGCAGGGCATAGTCCAGCTTTTCCCCCCGCAGCTGGGCGGCGAGAGGGAAAAACACCGTGATCAGCGGCGTTGTGAAAATTTTATCGTAAAGGGCAGCCTTATTCTTCTGGGTAGGATTTTTCAGCCAGGCTTTCAGCAGCAAATAAATATCCTTTGCTTCTTCCATGTCTTCATCGTCTGTCCCGGGGTGGAACATGGCGGCGTCCTCTGCCCCGTAGGTGTATTCCCTCATCAGGTTGTCGGGCAGGGGGGAAGCGTCGTATCTCCCGTTTTTGTCCAGGTGGTCCACCACGTACAGGAACAGGCTGTTATAATTTGTAGTTGTATTTGTATTGGTAATTACTTTTTTATCCGGCATTGTGTATGACCTCGGGTGCGACCGGTTCTGATGAACGGTTGCGTATAACAGGAGTTTTGAAAACTTTGGAAAACACTGATTACACGAGTTTGTGCAAATCGCTTATACAGAGTAAGCGTGCCGACGGATCGATCAGTGGTCATTAGGCTCGGTGTTTTTTTAGTGTGATATATTATAGCACATTCATCCGGCAGAATACATATAAATTTGTAAATGAATTGTGACAATTCAGGAATGGGGATCGCCCATCGATTACAAGAATAATGTATACATGATGTAGAATGGTTGAATTTGTAAACCGATTATAATACAATATAGCCACATATTCCGGGAGCGTTGTTTCGATATGCCTGTATTGTATGCGGGCCGGTGTTCCAGCGGCTTCCTGCATCTGATCCAAGGAGGACTCACTATGAGAAAGATCAATACGGTTTTGGTTGCCAACCGGGGCGAGATCGCCATCCGCGTGTTCCGCGCCTGTAACGAGCTGGGTATTCGTACCATTGCGATTTTTTCCAAGGAAGATACTTTGTCCCTGCATCGCAACAAAGCCGATGAAGCGTACCTGGTAGGCCGGGGCAAAGGCCCGGTAGAGGCTTATCTGGATATTGAAGATATTATGCGCATCGCCCATGAGCATGATGTAGACGCCATCCATCCCGGTTACGGTTTCCTTTCGGAAAATGCCGAGCTGGCAAAACGCTGCGCCGAGGAAGGATTTATCTTTATCGGGCCCCGGGTGGAACACCTGATCATGTTTGGTGACAAGGTCAATGCCCGCGCCCAGGCCAAGCTGGCGGATATTCCCATGATTCCCGGCAGCGACGGGCCTATTTCTTCCGTGGAAGAGGTACGGGAGTTTGGGAAAAAGCACGGTTACCCCCTCCTGATCAAGGCGGTCAACGGCGGCGGCGGCCGGGGCATGCGTGCCGTCAACAGCCCGGAAGAAGTGGAGACAGCTTATGCTTTGGCCAAGTCGGAAGCCCTGAAGGCCTTTGGCAATGATGAAATATATCTGGAAAAATATTTAAAAGACCCGAAACATATCGAAGTGCAGATCCTGGGGGATGAGCAGGGCGAGATCGTTCACCTGTACGAACGCGACTGCTCCGTACAGCGCCGCCACCAGAAGGTGGTGGAGATGGCTCCGGCTACCTTTGTGAAGCCGGAACTGAGGAAACGGATCTGCGACGCGGCTGTGAAGCTGATGCGCAACGTGGATTACGTCAGCGCAGGCACGGTGGAATTCCTGGCCACTGCCGACGACGAATTCTATTTTATTGAAGTAAACCCCCGTATCCAGGTAGAACATACCGTAACGGAAGCCATTACGGGTATTGATATCGTCCAGAGCCAGATCCGCATTGCGGAAGGCTACAGCATGCATGATCCCGTTGTGGGGATTCCGGAGCAGGATAAGATCGGTATCCGGGGCGAAGCCATCCAGTGCCGTATCACTACAGAAGACCCGGTGAACAACTTCATGCCGGATACAGGCAAGCTCATCGCCTACCGCAGCGGCGGCGGCATGGGCATCCGTCTGGATGCGGGCAATGCTTTTACCGGATCCGTCATCACTCCTTACTACGATTCCCTGCTGGTTAAGGCAACCACCTGGGGCCTGAACCATACCATCGCCGTTACCAAAATGCTGCGGTGCCTGAAGGAATTCCGTATCCGCGGTGTTAAGACCAACATCGCTTTCCTGGAAAACCTGCTGCAGCATCCCTGCTTCATCAACGGCACCTATACCACTAACTTCCTGGATGAAACGCCGGAACTGTTCCACTTCCCGGAAGGCCGGGACCGTGGTACCAAGCTGCTCCATTATATCGGGGACATTACCGTAAACGGGTATGCCAATGTAGGGGTTGTGCCCAAACCGGAATTCGCCCCCCTGAATATGCCCAAGCCCTTTAACGGCCAGCTGCCGGAAGGGACAAAACAGATTCTGGATGCCAGAGGGCCGGAAGGCCTGGCAAAATGGGTCCAGGAACAGGAAGAGGTACTGCTTACGGATACAACATTCCGTGACGCCCATCAGTCCCTGTTCGCCACCCGTCTCCGTACAGCGGATATGCTGCGGGTGATCCGTGATACCGCCGGGAAGCTGCCGGAACTGTTCTCCTTTGAGTGCTGGGGCGGCGCAACCTTTGACGTGGCTTACCGCTTCCTGGATGAAAGCCCCTGGAAGCGCCTGCAGGAATTTAAGGAAGCGGCTCCCAACGTGCTGTTCCAGATGCTGCTCCGTGGCGCCAACGCAGTAGGTTACACCAGCTATCCGGATAATGTGGTAAAAGAATTCATCCGCCTCTCCGCCAAAAACGGCGTAGATGTGTTCCGTATCTTCGACTCCCTGAACAGCCTGGACAACATGCGTCTTTCCATTGAAGCGGTGCGGGAATGCAACAAGGTAGCTGAACCTGCATTGTGCTATACCGGCGACATTCTGGATCCGGAACGGGATAAATACAACCTGAAATACTTTGTGGATATGGCCAAAGAGTTGGAACGGGCCGGGGCCAACATCATCTGTATCAAAGATATGGCCGGCCTGCTGAAGCCTCAGGCAGCCTATGAGCTGATCAGCGCCATGAAAGACGCGGTGACCGTGCCCATCCACCTCCACAGCCATGAAGGCAGCGGCAATACCATTTATACCTATGCCCGGGCCATCGACGCCGGCGTGGATATTGTAGACGTAGCCATGAGCGCCATGAGTAACGGCACCAGCCAGCCTTCCGCCGCCAGCCTCTATTACGCTTTGGAAGGGCATCCCCGCCAGCCCCGTCTGGACGTTGGGGCCCTGAATGAATTCTCCCGGTACTGGGAGACTGTGCGCCCTTATTATAAAGCGGCGGACAAAACGGAAAACTTCCCCAACCCGGAAGTGTATGTACACGAGATGCCCGGGGGCCAGTACACCAACCTGAAACAGCAGGCCGCTGCCCTGGGGCTGCTGGATCGCTGGGAAGATATCAAAGATATGTACCACCGTGTCAGCATGATGTTCGGCGATGTAATCAAGGTCACCCCTTCCTCTAAAGTCGTGGGCGACATGACCCTGTTCATGGTGCAGAATGAAATTACGGAAGAAGATGTGTATGCCAAGGGCGATACCATGGACTTCCCCAAATCCGTAATCGAATTCTTTGAAGGCCGTATCGGTACGCCTTACGGCGGCTTCCCCAAGCGGTTGCAGAAGATCGTATTAAAAGGGAAAGAACCCATTTCCCAGCGTCCCGGCGCCGTACTGCCTCCGGTAGATTTTGAAGAAGTACGGAAAAAGCTGGAAGAAATGAATGCGCCTACTACCGATGAAGCGGTTTCTTCCTACTGCCTGTATCCGGATGTGTTCAAACAGTGGGTAACCCGCTGCGATGAATACGGTGATGTAAGTGTACTGGATACACCTACCTTCTTCTTCGGCATGACTCCCGGCGAAGAAGTGGACGTTGAGCTTGAAAAGGGCAAAGTGGTCATCATTAAACTGATCCACATCAGCGAACCCAACGAAAACGGGAAACGGACCGTTTCCTTTGAATTCAACGGCATGCCCCGTGAGCTGGAGATATTCGACAAGAATGTGAAGACGGAAAACGTGGCCCGGAAGAAAGCGGATAAATCCAACCCGGGCGAAGTAGGGGCAACCCTGTCCGGTTCCGTAGTGAAGCTGCTGGTAGAAAAGGGCCAGAGCGTAACGAAAGGCACGCCTCTTCTGGTAACGGAAGCCATGAAGATGGAAACCACCATCGCGGCTCCTGTCAGCGGCATCGTAAGCCAAATCCATGTCCAGGCCGGCAGCCGCATTGAAAGCGGGGACTGCCTGCTGGAGATTGAATCGAAGAATTAAATTTTACTTAAACAGCTGCAGATTCTGTCTGCGGCTGTTTTTTTGTATATAAATAAACTTCAATTTTATTTTTCAATTATTTCACGCCTTCCATATTGTCAAGGCTTATCTTTCGCGATAGAATAAAATGACATATTACATATTATTGAAAAAAGCATTCATATTATATTCTCGAGGTGATGGCATACTATGAACAATAACAACAATAACAACGATAACGGAAAACGTCCGTTATATTACTACTACGTCCTGGCGCTGGTGGTACTGATGCTGTTGAACACCCACGTGTTCCCGGCCCTGTTCAAGACGAAGGTTACCGAGCTGCCCTATAATTCCTTTATCCAGATGATGGACGAAGGCCGGTTTGGCAAGGTTGAGATCAGCGAGAAACGAATCGCGGCTACGGCTAAGGACCCGGATGACAAAAAGATTTACGTTACCGGCCGGGTGGAAGATAACCAGCTGGTAGAGAAGCTGACTAAAAGCAAGGTGGAGTTTTCCCAGGTTATTCCCCGGGAAAGCGGTCCCCTGGAAAGTATTTTTACAAACTGGATCCTGCCTATTATTATTTTCTTTATCATCGGGCAGCTGCTGATGCGTTATATGGGCGGCAAGGGCTTCGGCGGCATGGGCAACTTCGGCAAGAGCAATGCCAAGGTGTACATGCAGGCCCAGACCGGTGTTACCTTTGCGGATGTGGCCGGCCAGGACGAGGCGAAGGAATCCCTGGTGGAGCTGGTGGACTTTCTGCATAATCCCGGAAAATATTCCGCTATCGGCGCTACCATGCCGAAAGGCGCCCTGCTGGTAGGACCTCCCGGTACCGGTAAGACCTTGCTGGCCAAGGCTATTGCCGGTGAGGCCAAAGTACCGTTCTTCAGCATTTCCGGCTCCGAATTTATTGAAATGTTTGTAGGCATGGGCGCGGCCCGTGTCCGTGACCTGTTCAAGGAAGCCCAGAAAAAGGCTCCCTGTATCGTATTTATCGATGAAATTGATGCCATCGGCAAAAAACGTGACAACGGTGCTTTCGGCAGCAACGATGAACGGGAACAGACCCTGAACCAGTTGCTGTCGGAGATGGACGGCTTTGACGGAAGTAAGGGCGTCATCATCCTGGCGGCTACCAACCGTCCGGAATCTCTGGACGCGGCCCTGTTGCGGCCGGGCCGGTTTGACCGCCGGATTCCGGTGGAACTGCCGGATCTGAACGGTCGTGAAGCTATCCTGAAGGTTCATGCCAAAGATGTGAAGATGAGCGACGATATCGACCTGAAAAAGATCGCCCGCTCTACCCCCGGCGCCAGCGGCGCGGAACTGGCCAACATCATCAACGAGGCGGCCCTCTGCGCGGTGCGGAACAAACGGGATAAGGTGACCAATGTGGACCTGGAACAGGCAGTGGATATCATCATTGCCGGCTACCAGCGGAAGAGCATGGTCATTTCCGAAGAGGAAAAGAAAAATACTGCTTACCATGAGATCGGTCATGCTCTGGTGGCGGCCAGCCAGACCCACAGCGCACCGGTGGAAAAGATTACGATCATTCCCCATACCAACGGTTCCCTGGGTTACACCATGCAGGTGGATGAACAGGAAAAGGTCAATTACACGAAGGAAGATCTGTTTACCAAGATCGTGACCTTTACCGGAGGCCGTGCAGCGGAAGAAGTGGTGTTCAACCACATGACCGCAGGCGCTTCCAACGATATTGAACAGGCTACCCGTCTGGCCCGGGCCATGGTTACCCGGTTCGGTATGACGGAAGAGTTCGGCATGATGGGAATGGAGACCATCCAGAATGCCTATCTGGGCGGTGACGCAACCCTGACATGTAGCGAGACCACCCTGGCCAAGGTGGACGTAAAGGTGATGGAAATTATCAAAGAAGCCCATCAGAAAGCCCTGGCGATTCTGCGGGAGCATAGGGATGACCTGGACCGGCTGGCCAATTACCTGCTGGAGAAGGAAACCATCACTGGCGTGGAATTTATGGCGATCCTGAACAACGAAGACCCGGCAGAAGCGGTGCGGAAAGCCGCGGAAGCGGCGGAAGTCCGTAATGCGGAACAGCGGGTAAAGGATGAGGAAAAGGCCCGCCGGGAAGCAGAAGAGCTGGCGGCCAAACAGGCCCAGTGGACAGCAGCTTCGGCAGCAGCCGGTATGGCAGGCGGCGCTCTGGGATCGGAAGTGAAGGACGGAAGCCAGACGGAGAATCTTTCGGGCGACAGCTATTCCGTAAAGGAAAAGACTGCGGCAGAGATAGACGCGGAGACCCGGGAAGCTATCCGCAGGGCGGAAGCCGATCCGGAGGAAGCGGAACGGGAAGCCCGTACCGTAAAAGAGAACAGCGGGCTGACGGACGCGGAATTCCGTCCGGCCGATGAAGGGAAGAAAGACGAGTAAGTTAATTCGGATAAAAGGGAAGCGCTGCAGCAGAAATAATTAAGGCAGCGCTTTCGGGAAAAATATACACTTGTTATCAGAAAGGAACAAAGAGAAAGAGTTCCAAAGTAAAGGGGGATCATCATGACAAAGTCCAAAGTGTATTTCAGTGATTTCCACATGCCTTACGGAGGCGACCCGCTGCCGGTTAAACTGGCCAAGCTGATGAAAAAAGCGGGCTTCAATGACATTGATTTCAAAGACAAATTTGTAGCTATCAAAATGCATTTCGGAGAAGCCGGCAACCTGGCTTATCTGCGTCCCAACTATGCCAAAGTGGTGGTAGACATGGTAAAAGCCGCCGGCGGCCGGCCTTTCCTGACGGATTGCAATACCCTGTACGTGGGCAGCCGCAAGCATGCCCTGGAACATCTGGATACGGCTTACACCAATGGCTTCAACCCGCTGTGCACCGGCTGTCATGTAATCATTGCCGACGGCCTGAAAGGAACCGATGAAGCCCTGATGCCGGTTCCCAACGGGGAAGTGCTGAAAGAAGCGAAAATCGGCAAGGCTCTGGCTGATGCGGATATCATCATTTCCCTGACGCATTTTAAAGGACACGAGATGGCAGGCTTTGGCGGCGCCATTAAAAACGTAGGCATGGGCGGCGGCAGCCGGGCCGGCAAGATGGAACAGCACAGCAACGGCAAGGTGGCTGTAGACCAGGAAAAATGCGTAGGCTGCGGCCGCTGCGTGAACATCTGCGCCCACGGGGCTCCCAGCATCACCAACCGGAAGAGCACCATTGACACCAATAAATGCCTGGGCTGCGGCCGTTGTCTGGCCCTGTGCCCCACGGACGCCATCGCTCCCATTTCCTGGCAGGCGGCTACTACTTTCAATAAAAAAATGGCGGAATACGCGGCGGCTATCGTCAATGGGAAGCCCCAGTTCCACATCAGCCTGATCGTGGACGTTTCCCCCAACTGCGACTGCCATGCGGAAAACGACGTGCCTATCGTACCGGATATCGGCATGCTGTGTTCCACGGACATGGTTGCCCTGGACCAGGCCTGCGCGGATCTGGTAAACGCGGCGGAACCCTGCCCGGGATCCCAGCTGTACAAAAATATCCACAAAGATCCGGAAGCGGCCAAAGGCGATGATTTCTTCCATATCACCACCCCGGACTCCGATTGGAAGACCTGCCTGGAACATGCGGAAAAGATCGGCATGGGTACAAGGGAATATGAACTGATTAAATAAAATCAGGCGAATTAGCAGGTTTTGAACCGGCTTGCAAAAAACATAGGCTGTACAAAAGACGTGAACGGTAGAAAACAAATTATAAAAAACACTCCCTGACATAATGCTCATGTACGGTAAGGAAGCAAGCAACCGAAAACAAGAGATAGACCGCCAGCACTACACTATTCCGAACCAAAGACCAAAAGATAAGC
>Ga0310695_10008320_pt1 | contig 16105 bp, 16 predicted proteins | sample RumenRJG_04DNA_FD_203882 | JGI IMG/M metagenome (GOLD analysis project Ga0310695, IMG submission 203882) | Bovine rumen microbial communities from Lethbridge, Alberta, Canada - RJG_04 (v2) (version 2) | ecosystem: Host-associated > Mammals > Digestive system > Stomach > Rumen | place: Canada...
GATGCCAACCTCGGCACCGCCAGCCCCCATTGCTATCAGCGTTCCGCCTTTCAGATACATGTTGCCGTTGGCATCAATACCGTCGTTGTTGGTTCCTACCGCTACTACCGTACCACCGCTGATGGTCATGTCGCCCGACGAGTTGATGGCGTCGTCGTAGGCGGAAACCATCACGCTTCCGCCACTGACGTCGAGCGTGCCTTTGCTCTCTATGCCTTCGCCATTGTACCCTGAGGTGCGTACCATGATGTCGCCACCTGTGATTTCCAGCACGCCGTGTTCATCCTTTGTTCCAATCTTTATACCTTTGGGCGATGAGGTGTAAGCATCGTCCAGATTATCTGTATTACCTGTGTAGTTGTGATTCTCCGTCGTTCCGTTGCTGTAATAGAGTCCACCTGTCGTAATTACGCGTATCTTGCCGCCACTGATGTAAGCTTCCCAGTCGGCTTTCAGTCCTTTACCGCCGCTGCCTGTGGCCTTTACATTGATTTCGCCGCCCTTGATGGTCATGATGGAGTCACACTTGATACATGTCGCAGCTTTGGTCTCCAACTCTTCCGTGTCCCACTCACCATTACCCGTGCAGATGACTGTGGTACGTCCGCCATTGATGGTGATGTCGTTGTCGCAATTGATGCCCTTGGCACCCTTGCCTGCCGTCTCTACATTGACGATACCACCGTTGATGACGGCATCCGTACCCTTGATGCCGTGGTTGGCAGCATTCACATAGAGGTTCACGCCTTTTTCAATGACAATATAGCTCTTGCTATGGATACCGTTGTTATAGACGGCGTTGATGTCGAGCGAGCCTGTACCGCTGATGATGAGCTTGCCCTTGCTGTAGAGCGCACTCTTATGGTCCTCTGAAGTGCCATCGGTCAGCTTATTGGTACCTGTAAGTACGAGATGGGCAGCCATCTTGCTTTGAATGTCGATAGCAGTTCCCTTTGTGCTGGTGATGTCGGTACCATTCAGATTCAACATAAAGTTGGTCTTTCCGTCAATGTATAGCATTCCGTTGCTGGTCGTGCCGCTAACGATGTAGCAGATGCCTTCCTTCTTGCCGTGATTGGCAATAACGCTATCGCCACTGATGGTAATCTCTACGCCGTTCTCCGTCTTAGCCACAGGGTTGCTCATGTCTATGGTCACCTGGGTGGCAAACGTCTGTGTCGTGACGTCGTCATCTGCCTCAGGATAGAAGGCCGCTACCGTGCTAGCAGGCTCGGCTGTTGTCTTGTCTATGGCCACCTGGTAGGTAGTCAGTTCGCCCGAGGCGGCTGTGCTGGTGCCGCTTCCCCCGTTCGAGGTGTCGCCACTACCAGGAAAACCACCCTCGGTGCCTGGGTTGAGATTACTGTTGTACGCGTCGTACGGACTATCCGTCGAGCAAGCTGTCAGCATCATGGTGGTTGCTGCAAGCATTGTGAGAATCATTGTCTTTTTCATACTTTTTTATCCATTAGAGTTTTGTTTTCGGTGGCGAAGGTAGACAAAAAGAACCGGTTCGCCAAAAACATTCAGCGAACCGGCCTATTTATTCAACGAAACAGTGTAAGGTGCTACATTTACAGACCTAACTTGTTCTTGGCTGCAGCAGCGGCATTGTCAATGGCTTCGCCGGTCTTTTTCTTGGCAGCATTCTTCTGTTCTTCTATCTTCTGCTCGGCAGCGGCCTTGGTCTCTTCCACCTTCTGGTTAGCGGCATCCTTTGCCTCTTCCACCTTCTGGTTGGCAGCATCAACAGCGGCGTCCTTCACCTCAGTGGCAGCGTCGCCAACTTGCTCAAGCAAGCCTTTCACTACAGCATCAGGATCCACCTCTGTCACTGCAGCTACTGCAGCTACTGCAGCCTCGCTGTCGCCTACAACAGCCTTCACCTTGTCTGCATTCTCCTTCAGGAAAGTCTGCACCTTGGCCACGTACTCCTTGGCAACCTCAGGGTTCTCCTTCAACAACTGGGCAACAGAAGCCTTGATGCCCTCCAGTGTAGCCTGCAACTTAGAAACATCGCCTGCTTCAATGTCAGCACTCAGTGCGTCGATAGTCTCCTGAGCAGCCCCTGTAGCGATAGAATCAACAATAGCTACTGAGTCAACAGCCTCGCCCTGCTGGGTCTTGTTTCCACACGATGTGAATCCGATGGCTGCAACAGCCATCACTGACAAAAGAATTTTCTTCATAATTTCTTTCTCCTTTTCAATTAAAATTAAAATATGTTTGTTAAAACGTTGGCAAAGATACACGATTTTTCTTTTCGTTGTTCTTTTCATTTTAACTTTTTAACGATAATTCCACCGGACAGTGGTCGCTGCCCAATATTTCCGTGTGAATCTTGGCATCGGAAATCAGACTGCGCAGGCGTTCGGAGGTTACAAAATAGTCGATGCGCCATCCGGCATTCTTCTGACGCGCCTGGAAGCGGTATGACCACCATGAATAGGTGACTTGTTCGGGATAGAGGGTTCGGAAGGTGTCTATAAAGCCACTATTTAATAAGGTGGTGAACTTCTTGCGTTCCTGGTCGGTAAACCCCGCATTCATACGGTTGCTCTTAGGATTCTTCAGGTCTATCTCCTCGTGGGCTACGTTCAGATCACCGCATAGGATGACTGGCTTCTGCTGGTCAAGTTTTAGAAGAAACTGACGGAAGTCGTCTTCCCAATGCATGCGGTAGTCGAGGCGCTTGAGACCGTCCTGCGAGTTAGGAGTGTAGCAGGTGACTAGGTAGAAGTCGGGCATTTCCAGCGTGATGACACGCCCTTCATGGTCGTGCTCGTCAATGCCGATGCCGTAGGTCACGGACAGGGGCTGATGACGGGTGAAGATGGCAGTGCCTGAATAGCCTTTTTTGTCGGCATAGTTCCAATACGACTGATAGCCATCAAACTGCAGGTCCAACTGGCCTGCTTGCATCTTGGTCTCTTGCAGACAAAAGAAATCAGCGTCCATCTCCTTGAAGATGTCGCTGAATCCTTTTCCTTCACAGGCACGAAGCCCGTTGACGTTCCATGAAATAAACTTCATAGCCTTGTATGTTTTGTGGAGCTATCTGTGTGGCTTAGAACTTGGCCATTTTGATGGCTACTACGGCACACTCGTCACCCTTGTTGCCCAGTCGGCCACCCGCGCGGTCCATAGCCTGCTGCATATTCTCTGTGGTCAGCAGTCCGAAAACTACTGGAATGTTGTTGGTGGCGTTCAGACGGGCTATGCCTTGTGTGACACCTTGGCAAATGTAGTCGAAGTGAGGGGTCTCACCACGGATGACACTTCCCAGAACGATAACTGCATCATAGCCGTCGTTCAGCGTCATCTGACGCGCTCCATAAATCAATTCGAAGGAGCCGGGTACTGTCTTAACGTGAATGTTCTCAGGCAGTGCACCATGCTTTTCGAGTGTTGAGACACAGCCGTTAAGCAATGCTCCCGTAATCTCAGGATTCCATTCAGCCACCACAATGCCGAAAATCATGTTCGACGCATCGGGCACGTTGGCTGAATTGTATTCCGATAGGTTCTTGGTTGCCATTGCTTACTTTGCTGATGCGCGCTCAATGTACTTGTCAATGGTCTGATACTGCATAGAGTTGAAGTACTTCTCCTTCACCTCCTGATACAGTTTCAGAGCCTCGTCCTTCTTACCCTGGCTTTCCAGAATCTCACCAGCCTGGATGAGGAACGTGGGTGACAGCGAGTTGTTGTCAGCCATCTTAGCTGCGGTGGTCAGGTGCTTTACAGCCTGGTCGTACTGCTTCAGGTTGGCATAGGCATTGCCCAGTGCTCCCTCAGCTGCGGGACTGATCATCTGGTCACCCTTGCCACTGAAATTCTCCAGGGCATTGACAGCCTCCTGCCACTTGCCGAGGTTAGCCTGACAGAGGCCGATATAAAGCTGAGCCAGATTGCCGGCATCGGTAGAGCTATAGTCGCTGGCAACCTTCTGGAAACCTGCCAGAGCCTTGTCGTACTGCTGAGCATCGAACAGCTCCTGGCTCTTGGCGAGTTCGGTGCTGGCCTCGTTGCTGCGGGGCTCAAGATAATAGTTGTTCACGAGAATAGCGCATACGATAACTGCTACGACAGCTGCTACGCCACAAATGATGGCCTTCTTGTATTTCTCGAAGAAAGCCTCGGTCTTGCTGACCTGCTGCTCCATTTCAGGAGTTGCTTTTACGTTGTTGTTTGCCATTATTTTACGTTTTTTTTATTGTTCGGGCACAAATCGGGTGCAAAGGTACGAATAAGTGAGTAAAAAACCAAATTTATTTGGATTTTTTCGAACGGTAGTACTTTAGAAAGGATTTCAGAGGTACGAATAAGTGAGTAAAAAACCAAATTTATTTGGATTTTTTCGAACGGTAGTACTTTAGAAAGGATTTCAGAGGTACGAAATAAAAGAGAAAAGTAGAAAGTGAAAAGTGAAAAATTTGCTTAATTCGTACAAAATTGCTAACTTTGCGCTCGATATGATACTGAAGAAGCTGTCTATACTCAATTATAAGAACATTGCGGAGGCTACGCTGGAATTGTCGCCCAAGATGAACTGCTTTATAGGTCGTAACGGCATGGGTAAGACCAACGTGCTGGATGCGGTTTATTATCTTTCGTTCTGCCGTTCAGCTAACAATCCCATTGATTCGCAAGTAATTCGTCACGACGAGCCTTTTTTCGTATTGGAAGGGGAATACGTAGGTGATGAAGGAAATGAGGGGGATGGCGAATCTCTTTTCATCTCCGTAGGTATGAAACGGGGCATGAAGAAACACTTCAAGCGCAACAAAAAGGAGTATAAACGCCTCTCGGAACACATCGGACTGATTCCGCTGGTCGTAGTGGCACCTGCTGACACGCTGCTCATAGAGGGTAGTAGCGAGGAGCGCAGAAAACTGATGGATATCGTCATCTCGCAATATGATCGCAGCTATATTGACGCGTTGGCACGCTATAACAATGCCCACCAACAGCGCAACACACTGCTTAAAATGGAAGACCAGGAACCCGACCCGCTGCTGATGCAGCTCTGGGAGGAACAGATGGCTGAGGCTGGCGAGCAACTTTATGGGAAGCGCAAGGCTTTTGTGGACGAACTGGTACCAGTGTTTCAGTCGTATTACGAGCGCATTTCGGAAGGCAGCGAACAGGTGGGACTGCACTATGTGTCCCACTGTCAGCGCGGACCCCTGTTGGAGGTTATCCAGCGCGACCGTATGAAAGACCGTGCGGTGGGCTACTCGCTGCATGGGGTGCATCGCGACGACCTGGAGTTTACACTGGGAGGTCACCCGATGCGTCGTGAAGGTTCTCAGGGACAGAACAAGACCTATGTTATTGCTCTGAAACTGGCTCAGTTCGATTTCTTGAAGCGTACAGCTTCGAATACCACTCCTTTGCTGTTGTTGGACGATATCTTCGACAAACTGGATGCCAATAGGGTGGAGCAGATTGTGCGCCTGGTGTCGAGCGACAGCTTCGGACAGATTTTCATTACGGACACCAATCGTGACCACTTGGACCAGATACTGCGCAACAGTCATCTGGACTATAAAATATTCCACGTAGAAGGAGGAATGATAAAATAGTAAATAGTCAAATTATAAATTAGAAAAAAAGGTGTTTAAGCGTGACGTACAATCGGTGAAGGACCTGATCATGCGAACCCTGCGTGAACAAGGTTTGGAGACGCCTCTTCAGCAGAAGCGGTTGGTGGAAAGGTGGCCAGAGGTGGCTGGTCCGATGATTATGCGTTATACGCTGAACACCTATATCTATAATCAGACGTTGTATGTGCGCTTATCGAATCCAGCTTTGCGGGCCGATTTGTCTATGCGTCGTCAGGAGTTTACCAAGAAGCTGAACACGTTAGTGGGCGAACAGGTCATTACGGACATCCGTTTTTGTTAACCCTTCACTTATCATTTTCCACTTATCACTTTTCACTTATCACTTATCACTTTTCACTTCACCACCTCGTCCATCATGATGTCGTTCGCCTCAGAAGGCACCTCGTCAACCATTTGCCACGAAAAGCACAATCCTATCTTGTAAACGTCAGGAACCTTTGCCAGGAAACGGTCGTAATACCCCTTTCCCCTACCCAGACGGTGTCCTTGCGCGTCGAAGGCCATACCAGGTACTACGGCTATGTCGATGGTTGCATAGTCGGTAAAGTGTTCACCAACAGGTTCCATAATGCCATAAGCCCCAGGCTGTAGGGAGGAGGTGCCCGTATATCGGCGCAGTTCCATATCCTCGCTGCTTACCACCTTGGGCAACAACACCGTCTTACCCGCTTCCGTCAGTTCGTCCAGCAGCGATTGTGTCTGTACTTCGTCGGGTAAGGCGCTATATATTAATAAGGTTTGTGCCTGCAAGAATCGTGGGTTTTCTTTCAGACGGGCTATAACGACAGATGACTCGTCTGCGGTGTGTTGTTGCTTCCGCAGCCGAATCATCTTTCTCATTTCTTGTTTGGTCATCATGACAGACAAGCCGTAAAGGTTGCTTTCAGATGCGTTGCGCGATAGTCGAAAGTGTTTTGAGCCACCTTCTTCTCTTTCTTTTCAGGAGCCTGAGGGAAAGCCTTGTCCTCGCGGAAGAGCTTCAGCGTTTCCAGGATGGCAGGGTCGTCGCTGTTCAGGTATTCCATCCAAGCCTGCTCGTTCTGCATGTTATAGATGATACGGCTTAGGATGAAGCGTTCCAACAGCTTGTGGGAGCGTTGTATCATGAGGTTGCGGCGTTTCAGTCCGTTCTGCTCCGCATAGGTAGCAAACTTGTCCACCATGTTTTGTCTTTTCAGATAGTTGGCCAGTTCTTCCATTGTATCATACTCGCCCAGCTTTTTCCTGTTCTCATCCACATAGACAAAGGCATATTGGATGATGAGTCCGCTCATGGACGCCTGCTTGTAGTAAGAGGTGACATCGGTGGTGTCCTCAGCCACGAAGATATCGGGAGTGATACCTCCCCCTCCATAGACAGGGCGCCCGTTGGCAGTGTGATACACCTTTCCTTCGTGCTTGATGCTGTCCTGCGAGAAGAACTCACCGTGCTGGTAGCGCATCAGCAAGTCTTCCTCATAATCCTTGTTGTCACCAGCCACATAGGGCTTTTGGATACAGCGTCCTGAGGGAGAGTAATAGCGTGCAATGGTGAGGCGAATCATCGACTGGTCGTTGAAGGAGATGGGTTGCTGTACCAGTCCCTTGCCAAAGGAACGGCGTCCGATAATCGTACCGCGATCGTTGTCCTGGATGGCACCTGCCAGAATCTCAGAAGCAGAGGCCGACCCCTCGTCAATGAGTACAACCAATGGTATGTGTTGGTAGGAGCCTCGTCCATCGCTACGGAATTCCTGACGGGGCGACTTGCGTCCCTCGGTATAGACAATCAGCTTGTTCTTAGGCAGGAACTCGTTGGCTATCTGTACAGCCGACTGCAGGTATCCGCCCGTATTGCCGCGCAGGTCGATAGTCAGGTTCTCCAGGTGCTCCTGCGACAACTTAGCCAGTGCGATGAGCAGCTCCGGATAGGTGTTCTCTCCGAAGTTCTTGATGCGGATATATCCTGTCTTGTCATCCAGCATATAAACGGCAGTCACGCTCTTGGTAGGTATCTCGCCACGTGTCACCACGATGTTGCGCACCTTCTTCTCACCATAACGCATCACACCCAGCTTCACCTTGGTGTCCTTCGGACCTTTCAGGGTGTGCATAGCCACCTCGTTGGTCAGTGTCTTACCCGTAAAAGGCTTGTCGTCCACCATCACAATCTTGTCACCGGCTATCACACCCGCCTTCTCTGCTGGTCCGTTGCCAATGACTTGTTGCACATGCAGCGTATCCTGACGGATGGTGAACTCAATGCCCACGCCGGAGAAGGACCCTCGCAGGTCGTCGTTGGCTATCTGTACGTCTTTGGCCGCAATATAGACCGAGTGGGGGTCCAGTTCAGACAGAATCTGGGGCACAGCCTTTTCCACCAAGTCGTTCACATCCACCGTATCCACATACTGTGCATCGATGATGTGCAACAGGTTGTTCAACTTGTTGCTGCCTGAATTGATGATGCTCAGACGGTTGCCTGTGAAATGGTTGGCATAGAAGGTGCCGATGAAAATGCCGAAAACCACGCAGAGAGCCATGATGAGCGGCATGTATCTGTTCTTTTTCTTCTCGTTCATTCTGTTTTTTTGGTTGTGTTGTTAAATAGTTGTTACGTGATGTCGTTATTTCGTGCTTTCTTAATCTCCGAGATAGACTACCTCTATTCCTGCTCGTTTCAGGAGGTCGATACCGTCTGTGAGCCTATATTTCTCACCATACACCACCCGTTTGATGCCTGCCTGGATGATGAGTTTTGCACACTCGATACAGGGCGAGGCCGTCACGTAGAGCGTGGCACCTTCTGAATTGTTCGAGCTGCGTGCCAGTTTTGTGATGGCGTTGGCTTCAGCGTGCAGCACGTAAGGCTTCGTCACGTTGTTGTCATCCTCGCAGACATTCTCAAATCCGCTGGGTGTTCCGTTGTAGCCGTCGCTGATAATCATCCCGTTCTTAACCACCAGAGCACCTACCTGTCGCCGCTGGCAGTATGAGTTCTGGGCCCAAATGCGAGCCATCTCCAGATATCTTAGGTCAAATTTCTTTTGCTTTTCCATATTCTTATTTCTTACCTCTCACCTCTTACCTCTCTTAATCCCATTTCTCTTCAGTAGCGCGTCAATGGTTGGTTTTCCTCCGCGGAACCTCGTGTATAAGGTCATGGGATGTTCCGTACCACCCTTGCTTAGCACCTCGTCACGGAACCGCTGTGCAGTCTGCTGGTCGAAGATACCTTTTTTCTTGAAAACGCTGAAGGCGTCGGCATCCAGCACCTCCGCCCATTTATAGCTGTAGTAGCCGGCAGCATAGCCACCTGCCATGATGTGCGAGAACTGCACCGTCATACACGTGTTTTTCAGCTGTTCGCCCAGAATGGCTTTCTTCCAGGCTTTCTTCTCGAAGGCGATGATGTCCTCGTCGAAAGCGTCCTTCTTGGTGTAGTATGCCATATCCAGCAGTCCGAACGACACCTGTCTGAGACAGGCTGAGGCCGCCATGAAGTTACGGCTCTTCACAATGCGCTGTATCAGCTCGTCGGGCATCGGTTCGCCCGTCTGGTAATGGAAGGCGAAGGTGCGCAGGAACTCTTTCTCGATGGCGTAGTTCTCCATAAACTGTGAGGGCAACTCTACGAAGTCCCACCATACATTGGTACCGCTGAGACTCTCAAATCGCGTATTGGCAAACATGCCGTGCAGCGAGTGTCCGAACTCGTGGAGGAAGGTCTCCACCTCACCGAGTGTCAGCAGGGCAGGCTTGTCCTCCGTAGGCTTGGTCAGGTTCATCACCACGCTGACGTGGGGCCTGACATTTCTCATTTCTAATTTGACTTTCCCTTTGGTCGTCGACCGTTGGTTCTCATTTCTCATTTCCCAGTGCTGTCCTTGGTATTCCGTCATCCAAGCGCCTCCCTGCTTACCCTTTCGGGGGTGGAAGTCGGCATAGAAGACGGCCAGGTACGAGCCGTCCTTGTCGAACACCTCGTAGGCTTTCACATCGGGATGATATACGGGGATATCCTTGTTCTCCTTGAAAGTGATGCCGTACAGCTTGTTAGCCAGTCCGAAGACACCTTTGATAACGTTTTTCAGCTCGAAATACGGACGCAGCATCTCCTGATCCAGGTTGTATTTCTTCATCTGCAACTGGTGGCTGTAGAAACTGCTGTCCCAAGGCATCATCTTTTTCACATCCTTGTGAGCCAGTTTCTTCACTTCCTCGCGCTCCTTGACGGCAGTGGGCTTATAGGCGTCAATCAAGTCGTCCAACAGGCGATAGACGCTGCGTGCGTTCGACGCCATACGACGTTTCAGCACATAGTCTGCATACGTCTTGTAGCCCATCAGCTGGGCTATCTCCCTGCGCAGGTTTACGATGCGCTTGCATATTTCCAGGTTGTTCTCCTCATTGTCGTGCGTACACTCTGTCATACGCGCCATGTACATCTGCTCTCGCAGGTCGCGCTGTGTAGAGTAGGTCATGAAGGGCGAGTAGGAGGGTATGTCCAGTGTGAACACCCATCCCTGTTTGCCCATATCCTTTGCCGTTAGTGCCGCAGCCTCGCGTGCCGTTTCTGGCAGTCCGTCCAGCTGAGCCTCGTCGGTGATGTGCAGGGTGAACGCCTTCTGCTCCTTCAGCAGGTTCTGCGAAAATTGCAGGCTCAGCATAGAGGCTTCCTCCGTCAACTGGCGCAGTCGTTCCTTGCCAGCTTCGTCCAAGAGGGCACCTGAGCGCACGAATCCCTCGTAGCAATTGTTCAGCAGCATCTTCTCCTCGTCAGTCAGCCTGCGGTGGTGAAGATGCACTTGGCGTACACGCTCGAAAAGTCTGGGATTCAGACGAATATCATTAGCGTGCTGTGTTAGTATGGGTTGCATTTTCTGGGCCAGCGCATCCATCTCGTCGTTTGTCTCTGCAGACAACAGGTTGAAGAAAACCGTCGAAACCCTCGACAGCAGATCGTAGTAACCCTCGTCCTCCTCCGTGTTGATAATCGTGTTGTCGAAGGTGGGCTTTTCCGGGTTGTTGATGGTCTTTTCTATCTGCTCGTTGTCCCTGCGGATACCTTCCATGAAGGCCTCTTCAAAGTCTTCCAGCCGGATACGGTCAAACGGCACCGTATCATGTGGTGTGTTGTAGGGCTCGAAAAATGGATTCTTATGCTCACTCATACTAACGTTTTCTTTATTTAAAGTGCAAAAGTATAAATTATTCCTGAAACAACAAAGCCTATGGCTTAAAAATTGCTTGTTTACATCAGCAGCCTTTCCAGCATGGGGATTTCAATCCTTCCGCGGTGCAGGCTCAGCAACCCGTCTTTCTCCATCTCGTTCAGAGCCTTGCTGATGTCTAACCGGCTGTCGTTCAGCTCGTTGCCTAATTGCTTCATAAGGATGTAGAACGACTTTGCCCCTGCGGGATAGACACATCTGGAGAAGAAGAAGCGCACAATGCGTTCTCTCAGTGTCTTGGGAGCCGACTGCCAGGCACGGTGCCTCATGCGGTGGGTGTCTGCTGCCAGCATGTTCAGCATGTTCAGTCTGAACACCAGTTGCGTTTCCAACAGCAACAACACCTCTTCCTTGCTGATGGTGATGAAGTTGCAGTTGTCCAGTGCCTTGAACGACGAGGTGTATTTCTGCGTCATTCCGAAGATGCGCTCAGGCTGTATCATGTATGGTGCCACCATCTTCTCAACCACCCTGCACTGATGGTCGTCGCTAATGGTCTCGCACTCCACGCTTCCGTGGGTCATCAGCATCAGCTGGGTGCAGCTGTCGCCTTCCTTCACCACTTTCTGTCCCTCGTGCGACTTGAGGAATCCCAACTTTGTGTGGGTTACTACCTCCATCAGGTCGGCTCTGCTCATGCCTTGGAACAAGGTAAACTGTGTCAGCTGGTCGTAAATGGTCATTTTTTAGTGAAAAGTGAAGAATCGGCTTTGCCGGTGAAGAATCATTGCTGAATCTTTTCTTTCAGCGAGGGCGAATACCACACTGCGTTCTGTCCGTTCTTGTCGTAGATGAAGTAAACCATCAGCTCCGGATGTTTCTCCAACACCTTCTGGGCCTTTTCCAGTCCCATCACCATAAAGGCGGTGGCGTAGGCATCAGCCTTCATGCAGCAGTTGGTGAGCACCGTAGCCGAGAGTATGTTGTGCTGTACGGGATAGCCCGTCTTGGGGTCTATCGTGTGGGCATATTTGCGCTTGCCTTTATAGTAGAAGTTCCGATAGTTGCCACTGGTAGCCATCGCCTTGTCTGTCACGTTCAGCACGGTTTGCAGCTCGTTGCCGTCCACCAGTGGGTCGTCGGTAGGCTTGGTCACCCCGATTTTCCAGGGCAGCCGTTTCTCGCTGATGCCCTTGGTAATCACCTCGCCGCCAATCTCTACCAAGTAGTTTTTGACGCCTTCCTCGTCCAGCAGTCGGGCTACGACGTCCACGCCATAGCCTTTGGCTATAGCCGAGCAGTCCAGCGTGATGCGGGGGTCTTTCTTGACAATCTTCTTGCCGTCGGACTTCACCTTCTGATAGCCTACCAGTGTCATCAGCGAGTCCACTGCGTGCTTGTCGGGCATCTGCTCGTGCTTGAACCCGAAGCCCCAGGCGTTGACCAGCGGACCTACGGTGATGTCGAAGGCACCACCTGTTTCCTTGCTAATCTGCTGGGCCTCGTTGAACACTTCCATGAACATGGGGGTAAGCTCAGGGTGCTGGTTGCTGTTCACACGGGTGATGACGCTTTTCTCGTTGAACATCGACAGCGTGGCGTCCACCTCTTTCAGCTGTGCCAGAATGTCTTTGTGCAGGTCGTCACCATGCTGATAGGTAATGTTATAGGTAGTGCCGAAGATGAGTCCCGAGTTCTTTTGGTAGGGGGTAACCTGTTGCTGGCGGATAATGAGTATCGTACCCACTATCAGCAGGGTCAGGAACGGCAGTTGCCATATCAGTCTTTTCTTTCTTTTTTCATCCATAGTCTTAAGTTTTTTTTCTCACCTCTCCCTTCTTTGACCTAAAGGTACAAAGCGACTTCGTCGATTACTCACCTCTTATTATATATCAATGATGACGTTGAAATTAGCTGCGAAGCCGTCGTTGTCGTTCTTGCCGAAACCTGGTACATACCACGTTGCACCCAGCGTACCGTCGTTGTGGGCAATACGCCGTTTGTAGCGCACCATCCACCCCAGATGCAGCGGACCGTATATCTTGGCGTCCAGTCCGAACACAGCTTCCAGCCAGTGCATCGAGCATTTCATGTTCTCTACGCCGAAGTACGATATCGTTCCCCATACCGGGTCCACGAGTCTGTCGCGGGTAATGTCCACCTTGTACGATGTGAAGGCATAGCGGAAACCAGCATACAGTCGGTTGGCCGCGTGCTTGTTCCTCATGATGTTCCAGTCCATACCTATACGGAAGAAGGGCGCTGTGGTCTTGTACGTGATGTGGGTATTCTCGTCGTCGTTGTGGTTGGCGCGTCCTATACCCATTTCGAAGATGGGAAACCACTGGTCGTGCAGGTTGATGCGCAGGGCTCCCTCGTACGTTCCGTAGTCGCCCAGTGCCAACATGGCGGGACCTACCAGGTCGAACGAGACGGCAAAGCCCCTGAACAAGGGTATGGAGTCGTTGTCCACACGAAACATTTTCAGTTGCGCATGGGCTGTAGTGGCGCTTCCCAAGAGTAGCAGCACACTAAAAATCAGGGTTGATGTATATACGGAAATGCTCCGTTGTCTTTGTATCATAGTTCACATCAGGGTTTTTAATTACTACGGAGTCGATGAAGTTGCCCAAGCACCTCACGCCTGTAATCTTGTGGAAGTACGAAGCGTGACAGTCCACTGACTCGAAGTGGGGTAGGTCCTCTTTCTTCACGACAATGCTGTCAAAGTAGTATCCCTCCGTCTGTCCATACTTGCGCATCAGCACCAGGAAACGGTCCTCGGGCTGTGTGTGGCTGATAGGCAGGTTGAATCCTGTGGCAGTAGAGCCGCAGAGTCTGTTCAGCACCACCGAGTCCTTGCCGTTGGCTTTCGTTATCAGCACCCACATGGTGTCCAGGTCCAGCGTGTCGGGAGTGCCGTCGGGCTGGTATAGCTTATAGCGTGTAAACACGGTGTGGTTTACGGGGCAATCGATAGACGAACAGGCCGCTACCAATGCCGTCAGTAGCAGGATTCCGATTATTTTCCGCATCTGATTTCCTCCTCTATCTGGTAGTCGTTACGCCCTGCGCTGTTGCGGCTGATCAGGTCGCCCAAGAATCCAGCCAGGAACAGCTGTGTACCAATCATCATCATGGTCAGTGCAATGTAGAAGTAGGGTGAGTTGGTCACCAGTCGCATGGGCACATTGTTCCACAGCGCCCACGCTTTCTCGATACCCAGGAAGGCTGCTGACAGGAAACCTATCATGAACACGATGGTACCCAGGAATCCGAACACGTGCATGGGCTTCTTGCCAAACGTACCCAGGAACCACAACGTCAGCAGGTCCAGATAGCCGTTTACAAAGCGGTTCCAGCCCATGAACTTCGACTTGCCGAACTTACGGGCCTGGTGGTGTACGGGCTTCTCCGCTATCTTGTCGAAACCAGCATTCTTGGCCAGATAGGGCATGTAGCGGTGCATCTCGCCATATACCTCGATATTCTTCACCACCTCCTTGCGATAGGCTTTCAGGCCGCAGTTGAAGTCGTGCAGGTTCTTGATGCCGCTCACCTTACGAGCCGTCGCGTTGAATAGCTTGGTGGGGATGGTCTTCGACAGGGGGTCGCCCTGCTTGCGGTTCTGCTTGTAGCCGCTCACCAGGTCGTAGCCGTCCTCCTTGATCATGCGGTACAGCTCGGGAATCTCGTCGGGCGAGTCCTGCAGGTCTGCATCCATCGTGATGACCACGTCGCCCTGAGCCTCTTTGAATCCGCAATACAAGGCTGGCGACTTGCCGTAGTTCCTGCGGAACTTGATGCCCTTCACGTGCTCCGAGCGGGCTGCCAGCTCCGTAATCACGTCCCACGAGTGGTCCGTAGAGCCATCGTTCACGAAGATTACTTCAAACGAGAACTTGTTAGCCTGCATCACGCGCTCTATCCACGCATACAGCTCGGGCAGCGACTCTTCCTCATTATATAAAGGTATTATTACTGATATATCCATAATTTTAGCGGTAGCAAATTCTTCACTCTTCATTCTTCACTCTCTTCTGCAACATGGCCGCAATGGGCAATGCCAGCACTAATCCCGTCATGATGATAGCCGTCAGCATGTTCACCGCATAGTCTATCGGGCGCATGTTATAAAGGTCCTGTAACCCCTGTGCCATCTGTTCTTTCATGCCGCTCATTTCCAGCACTCTCTTGCCTTCCTCCGAGTCCATCACCGAGCTGTACATGCCCAGCAGGTAGCCGTGATCCATGAATTCAAAGTACACGTAGATAGCCATAGCCATCAGCAGTCCGGCATAAAAGAAACTCATCACCGTGTAGGCATAGCCCCGCTTGAAGGTGATGAACCCCTCGCGCGCATAGTCGCGGAAGTGGCGCAGCCTGCTGGCTGCAAAGAAGGGCGACAGGGTCATCAGCAGCAGGGCGGCAAAGGCCAGGGTGGGCGAGCTAAGCCCCTTGATGTAGCAGGCAAAGCTCCCAATCCATAGCAGCGACAGCATAGCTCCGTCCTGTCGTGCAAACGCTTTCAGTTGTATATATTCTTCTGGTGTCATAATCGGGTGCAAAGGTACGATTAAGTTATGAGAAATACAAATAAAAGTGATATTTTTTGGCAAAACATTTGCGGCTTCTCAAAAAAAGTATTACCTTTGCACCCGCAAAAACGGGCAGTCCTGTACGGCCAGCTCCCTCGGAATCCCCCAGGATGGGAACATAGCAAGGGTACTTGGTTGTAGCGGCGCGATGCAGACAGCTGCCCACCCGCCTCTTTAGCTCAGTTGGCCAGAGCACGTGATTTGTAATCTCGGGGTCGTTGGTTCGAATCCGACAAGAGGCTCAACATAAAGCGGAGTAACCCTTTTTCGGTCGCTCCGCTTTTTCTTAATGCATGCAACTGGTGGTGCCCAGTGCCGTCAGGAAAGCTGTGAGCGCTTTTACTTTCATTGTCATAGTTGTAATAATAATTCGAAAATTTAAAATTTATGGTTGATTAACTCATTGTCATTCGTCCGACTTCCTCTTTTTACGCTCTGGGCAGGCCGTAAAATTTGCCAGGCCTGAAAACAATTTTTGGCTGCCTTGGGCGCCAGATTCCATCTTTCTTCTGACAATGCAAAGGTACGAATATTTCAAGAACAATAAAAGAGTTTTTCTCCAAACTTTTAGTTAACGGATGTTAATATATTAGACATAGTATGTATTGGTGTCATTGGTGTCATTGGTGTCAAGTGTCATTAAGCTTTTCGGGTGTAAAAATGCTCACTATATATAATAAAATTTATTTTATTATATATAGTGGCGGAAAATCCCCTTTTCGAA
>Ga0310695_10008321_pt1 | contig 16104 bp, 15 predicted proteins | sample RumenRJG_04DNA_FD_203882 | JGI IMG/M metagenome (GOLD analysis project Ga0310695, IMG submission 203882) | Bovine rumen microbial communities from Lethbridge, Alberta, Canada - RJG_04 (v2) (version 2) | ecosystem: Host-associated > Mammals > Digestive system > Stomach > Rumen | place: Canada...
TGAGCATCCACACCAATACGCTGGTGCGATGCGATGGTGAGGTGATGACATGGTGGACGGTGTTCGCCCACCAAGGCGAGCCGCCCGCCAAGGCCTGCAGGTCATGGACATTTGCCGATGACAGCACAGCCGATGACATCGAAGGCATCCTCAAGGAGTTGAGCGAGTACATCGAGCACGAGGTTTAAGGCCTCCCGTTCCGCAGGTGGGCGAGAAGATCGCCCACCGATCGGAACCGGCGCCGGACGTCCCCTCGATGGGGAACGCCCGGCTTTTGTACTAACACTGCTTTTCATTTTGACAATCCATCGAAATGTAATACCTTTGCCGCGCAATCAAACCAAGCGGGGAGGTCCCGTCTCACTTTTGTCCTCCCCATGAAATCTAAACTTAACGATTATCGTTATTTTTAATTTCCAAATTCTAATTGAAAATCTGACTTCCTTAGGATCATGGTTTTGATAGTATAGCCACTTCTCATCGAGGTGGCTTTTCTTGTGTCTTTTGTCCTCCCGACTTCTGAAACTACCTTTGTCACAAACTTAAATCGATAGAATATGTCAGTCACATTGAATAACCAGTTGGAGGAGCTGATGTTTTCCTCGCAGATTCCCGACCTCGACCTCACGACGAGCGACGACAACGAGGCCGTCGTGTCGATCGTCTCGGGCGGGGCCACGGTTTTCTCGGCCACACACATCCCGTATCAAAGGAATATCATTGTCCACGACATCCGTTCGGTCGTCGAATATTACATGCGCCAGGGCAGCCATGCCCTGCGTTCATTCACGCTCAGGGCCAAGCACAACGGAACAACCCAGACACTGGCCACCTTCCAGGCGGTGTATCTGGAGCAGCACTTCACAGGCGACACCGAGGAGTTCCTGCGCAACAATTTCCTCACCACGATGGAAGGGAAACTCATGGCGCCCGGGGCGACCGAGTTCCTGTATTATTACCGCAAGGCGTACTCCCAGGAATCAGTTCGCTTCCGTGTCGTGGCCAGCGTCTACGACGCCGAGCCACGGGTGTTCCAGTATTCTCCCCAAAACTCGATCAGCACTATCGACACCATCGCCAGGATCGAGGTGACCATGAAGCTGATGCTCGACGCCGTGGAGTCCCACGGCTGGGTAAGGGAGCACATCAGGCCGCTGGCCTGCAGCGTCCAGGTCGGCGCCCGGTCCTTCACGTTCTATGTGCAGGACTGCGAGCCGAACCTCACGCTGTATTTCCGTAATGCGTTCAACTGCTTCGAGTGCTGCGCACTCCAGGCAGTGACCACGCACAAGCCCAAGGTTGACCGCTCGATCGCGGTGACGAACCGCATCTCCACGTTCTACAACCAGCAGAACGAGAAGCTGTACGAGGTCGAGACTTCGGGCCTGACCATGGAGCAGGCCCGGTGGATCGAGCAGCTGTTTTATAGCCATGACGTGCGCATGGCGACCAAGCGCACCGACTTCTCGCAGGGCTACACTCCGCAAGGCATGCCGATTGTGCTCATCACCGAGCCGACCTGCGAGATCAGCGACGCGGACGGTGAACTCAACATCGTGAAGTTCACCTATCAGTACCAAGACAGGCGGACGTATCTGCCGACAGATTACCTGTCCGTGGATCACGACCGCATCTTCACCGAAGAGTTTGACCCCTCATTCCAGTAAGACCTATGGCACAAAGTATCCACATCAGCACCCTTCGCAGGATGCTCAAGGCCGGAGACCCGGTTGACCTCAAGCTCTGGACAAAGTCAGGGGAGATCCAGTGCTGGCGCAACTGCATCCCCCTGCGTTACAACTTCTACCAGGGCACCCAGCAGTTCAAGCTGCTCGACTCGCACCAGATACGTCAAGCACGTATCTGCTGCATCTTCGAGATCAATAGTATGGAAGTGTATCTTTGAGTTTTTCGAATCTAAAAATCCTCTGATTAAGGAAAATGCTTACCTTTGCAGTATGAATTATTTGGTAAATAACATGAATTTACTGCTAAGGTGGCAAAATCTTATTGACTCTCATATCAAATCCATAAATGATTTTCTTAATTTATGCGAGCCGATTCGCTTTGAGTATGAAAAATCTAAGTATCAGGATAATTCTGATACATTCAATGTTTTCAGACTTATTTCAGAATTATATTACAGAGAGAACTTTCACTCTGACATAATAAGATTTTTTTTGGACACAAATGAATCCCATGGCCAAGGAAAGACATTTCTTGTTGAGTTCATAAACATGTTGCGCAATACAGGGCAACAAATTGATTCTCGATATTACCAGGACGCGTCTGCAATTCGAGAAGAAGGCAAGATTGACATTTTGATAAAATCGGAAACTAGCAAACACGCCATCATCATTGAAAATAAGATGAATGATGCTGGAGACATGCCTCGTCAACTGCCTCGTTATTTCGATTATGTCTCACCATCTTATCAAATTGATTCGATTGTTTATTTGCCGTTAGATTATAGCAAAAGCCCAGATATGTTTGATTGGACTCAAGAAGACAAAGCCAATGTTTGCCCATTATTGAACATAATCCCTGCCTACGACAAATCACGAATTAATTTGGTGGATAATTGGTTGATGCCAATACAAGCAAGTATAAATGATATTGATGTATTATCAACATTGCGTCAATATTCTAAACTAATAAAACTTTTAAATACAAACGCTATGGATATTGTTATTCTAGAGAAATTTTACAATGAGATTAAAGACGTTAATAATTTAAAGACGGCACAATCGATACGTAATATGCTGAATGAGCTTCCTCAATTCTTAGCACGCCGTATTTTTGACAAGTATCGAAATCGATGTGCCCCTTTCTCAAAAGTGTGGATCTATAATCTTAAAGATGCCGTTTTTGAGGGTGCAGAGATTTTGGGGCTTTACATTAAAATGGACATATGGTGTTCAGAGGAAGGATATGAAATATTGTTCTATTCTCCTGAAGATCATCAACCAGACGAAACTGTCTTTAATGAGATTTTAAGTAAAGTGAAATCCTTAAATGGATTCAGACCTGTTTCGGAACAAAAATGTAGATTGACATATAATATCGATTTTTCTGATGAAGCAGGCCTAATCTCATTCATTGACAATATTCTTTTGGAACTTCAAAGTGTAAAGTATGAGTAAACATTTCTTTGTCTTTTAGACAATCGAGCAGACTCCATAATTTTGCGGAAACTAAAACCGCGAGATTATGGAGTTAAATTTTAATAGCGTAGAAACTATCCCGGTGCTCAACGCGTCGGCCGCTTTCAAGACCGACAGCGGCAAGGTGTTCAAGGAAGACGTGGACATCGTGCCGACGATCATCGACAAATCGCTGTCCTACATCCCATGGGGAAGCGATAACAACATGCCGTACCACATCATCAACCTCATCGAGAGTGACGAGACCCTCGCCACCTGCCAGATGTTCAACGCTGAGGTATGCTACGGCAGCGGGCTGCAGTACAACACCGACTCGTGTGGCGGCGATGTCAAGCGGGAGGTCGAGGACTTCCTGCTCGACAACGCCTTGCCCTCGTACTTCCTCGGTGTGTGCCAGGACTTCAAGCACTTCGCCTTCTGCGTCTCGGTCGTTATCCTCAATGCCGAGGGCACGAGGATCGTACGACTGATCCGCAAGGAGGCCTGCTACTGCCGTCTTACCCCTGCGGAGAAGGACGGCAGCATAAAGCAGGTGCTCTACGCCAACTGGCGCCAGCCCGTGGCCAGCCGTGACGATATCGAGGTGATCGACCTGCTCGACATCAATTCGCCTTGGCGCGACCTGGCGATACGCATGGGGCGCATCGCCGGTGACGACGGCAAGCGTCGCGTCCGCACCAAGTCCCGCAAGTTCGCCGTGCTGACGCGGGTCCCGACCCCCGACAGCACCTATTACCCGATACCGTATTACGGCGCGTTGTTCCGTGGCAAGTGGTACAACATCAAGCAGCTCATCGGCATGGCCAAGGAGGCCAAGCTGAAGAACATCGCCCCCATCAAGTACCAGATCGAGATCTCGAACAAGTATTGGGAATCCATCTTCAAGAGCGAGGGCATCACCGACCGCCGCGAGCAGCAGAAACGCATCGTCAAGGAGAAGCAGCAGATCCTCGACTTCCTTACCGGCGTGGAGAACGCTGGCAAGGTGTGGTTCTCCACCTTCTATGTGGCGCCCACAGGCGAGGTCCAGCACGAAGTCGTCATCAACAAGATCGACTCCGACAAGGAGGGCGGCGACTGGTCAACGGACATCCAGGAGGCGGTGAACATGATATGTTTCACCATGCGTGTGCACAGCAACCTGGTGGGCAGCGTGCCCGGGAAGTCGCAGAGCAACAACTCGGGCAGCGACAAGCGCGAATTGTACACCATTGCCCAGGCCCTGCAGAAGCCGTATCACGACCTGCTGTTCACGGTCCACCAGATCGTCATACGCTTCAACGGCTGGACGGGTGCCTATCCCGACTGCCCCTTCATTCAGCTGACAACGCTGGATGAACATCAAGACGCAAAACAGGTGACCATGAATGATGATGCCTGATTGCAATCGGATTACAATCCAATAGCAGTCTAGAGCAGTCTGACGGCATTTAAGTGTGTCTGAACATCAGGAAGTTACGCCAGCAGAAATATTAGATAGCAGTCTAATAGCAATCTGAGTGCAAGCTTGTACAATCTTATTGCAATAAAACCATCACAATAATTGCATTGGCCTTGAGTTGCCCTTATCTGCCCTTATCTGCCCTGAAATCAATTTTCTATATGGCTGATATTTAGAAGTTTACAAAAGTGGATTATGGACTTTGCCTTTGAGCTGCCCTTATCTGCCCTTATCTGCCCTAATTTACCTTAATTGACCCTAGACAATATGGAAACAAAATTAATCATATCCGACCAGCAGTTGCGCAGGTACCTGCCCAACGCTTTCGACACCGTGGAAGGCGAAACGACCTTCCACGAGAAGATCCTGCCATGGCTAGACCAGGCAGAACGATGGGTATTCACCCAGTTCATCGGTGACGACTTCGCCCCTGAACTGCTCGCCATGGAAGAGACAGAGCCGCTGCGCACCTGTGCAACGCTCGTTGTGGTCCATGAGGCGTTCATGCGGGCCGTGCCGTCGCTCGACCTGGTGCTCACGCCGAACGGATTCGGCATCGTGAGTAACCAGAACATCGCTCCTGCAAGCCCCCATAGGATATCAAGGCTCCTCGGCTCGCTGGAGACGAGCCGGGACATCGCCATCGAGCAGCTGATCCACAACCTGTTCCTCAACAGCACCTGGAGCGCCAGCCCCAAGCGGCAATGGTTCAGCGCAACGCTGTTCCCGAACATCGACCTGGCCAACCTGTGCGGTTTCACCGAACACCGGTGGGCGAACTACCTGGGCCTGCGATCCAAGGCGATTGAGGTGGAGCAACGCCTGGCCGAGGAATACATCTCGCCCGAGCAACTGGCCGTGTTCCGTAGCGAGGTCATGTCCGCATTCACGGATATTTCCGTCGCCACGTCTCACCATACCCGTGTCATCGAGCAGCTGCGGCAGATAGTTGTCACCGCCCTGCAGGACAACCAGGTGCCCATTCAGTCGCTGCGTGACATCGTTGACCTGATGCGCAAGAACGAGACCTCGTTCCCGCACTTCCGCAATTCCAACACCTACAAACTCTTCGAGCCTCCAGTGTTCGAGAACAAAAAGAGAGCAAATGGCTACTGGTTCTGAAATTTTCGTATCTTTGCGAAAAAATAATTAATGATTATGAGACAGGCCTTTCTTCATATTCTATCGGTAATAGTACTCGTCATGGTGATCCCGCTTCAAGTATTGGGAAACGACGAGGAAATCATTGACTTTAACTTTCCGCAGGACGTCAGCAAACTTGCCCTCGACGATCTGGAAAATGCGCTCAATGCAGGCGACGGCCAGTTGACTATTGACGCACTTGTGCGCTACGGCCTTGCCCAGAGCCTCATTTCCAAGGATAACGCGGAGGATATTCTTAACCGGCTGGAGACCGTCATTGCCAAGGAGAAACAGCCCCATATCAAGGCGTTGCTTTATCATTTGGAGGCCATGGTCTATGAGGGTTATCGCAACCGTTATGTATCCTATTCCTACAAGTCTCGCAACAATCCGACCGAAGAACTCCCAATCGACATCAGTGAGTGGAATCGCCAACAGTTCAACAAGAAGATTGCCGAGCTCGTTGACAAGTCGCTTGACAATCCCGATGCCCTGCAACAGGTGCCTGTCACGTCACTGCCGGGCATAATCCATTGTAATGAACTGGGTGCCATCTTAGTTCCCTCCCTATTAGAGTTCCTGTCATATAAGGGCATCGGCCTGATGTATCCACTCAATATGAATAGCGACACCACACTCGTCTCCCGCATCAAGAACAGGTGGTTCAAAGCAACTGAGGGTAATGTGCCGGCTACAATTTTCGCAGCAACTAACTTTACCTCAACGAGTCTCAACCAAGGCGCTGACCTCAACGAGCTATACCAGCGCTACCGTGACAATGAGCACTGCGCCTACCTGCTGGATCTCATTCCCCACAAAGTCGGTGAGGATAAACAATACTATGACATGTTGCAGGACTACGTCGCCCGCTTTCCCAATACTCCATACACCACTCTGGTTAAGAATCTAATGCTTGAAGAAGGAACCCAGGTTGTGAAAGTCGATGCTCCCGCCGTGGTGTCAAGCCGTGACAGCATCTCTGTCATCTGTACCGAGGTCAAGAACGCCAACTCATTCTGGATTAACGTCTATCGAGCTCCCGATGAATTAAAAGACACCGTTAGAGCCGAGGAAATGAGACTGGTGTCACAGACCCCCGTGAGTGTACAGGGCACCATTCCTTTTAGTGTTGAAAATGTCACTGTAAAGTTACCCCCGATGCCCTACGGCCATTACTATATCTGTCCCATGATTGAGAATGATAGTGTCTTCGATCAAGATATCAGGCACTACCAACTGACGTATGTAACAGACATAGCTTCCTTTGCTGTTGGCAAGTGGGGACAGAAAGGATGTATCACAGCTGTCGATATCAAGACAGGCCACCCCATAGCAGGCGTGACGATTACTGGAGAGGATACTTTTATCCTGGGCAAGACAGGCAACGATGGCCTGCTAAAGATGCCCTACAAGGGAAAAAACGCCAAGGGCAATAACATTGACTATCGAAAAAACTATCTTGCCAGCCTCGGGCCGGACCATTTTGGTCCTCCCAACAACTACATGGCCAGCATCCCGCGAGAAGACGATGACGATGTTGAATATCAAGGGCATATTTTCACTGACCTGGGCGTTTATCGACCAGGTGAGACCGTGCAATGGGTAGCCATCATTTACCAGATAGCCAATAACGGACGTACACCAGCCAGCGGCAAACGCATCTGGGTGGGATTCAGCGACGATGACTACAATGATATTGACAGCTTGATAGCAATCACCGACGAATACGGACGCATTGCGGGCTCATTTGTCGTGCCTACTGACCGTAAAAACGGCTCCTTTGATATCACATTGGAGAGTCGCTTTGATGAGGATGAAGATGAAATCGGCTACCATAGCGTCGATGTGAGTGAATACAAATTGCCGACGTTTGAAATTACTTTCCCAGACTTCAGGCGCAGCTTTGCCGCTCAACAACCCGTCAAGATCAGTGGCAAGGCGATGTCCTATAGCGGTGTACCCATTCAAAACTCCGAGGTGCGCCTCACGCTCACTAAGGAGGAATGGGCATGGTGGCGCTGGTTTAGTTACGGTGTCGAACATGCTGATAGGCAACTGTCCGACACCACTATAGTTACCGACCAGCACGGGCGCTTCACGATAGAATATACTCCCGATATATTTGTCGATAACCTGTCTGTCAAGCCTGGTGCAGGTTATCGCAGTGCAGATTATATCTATCAAGTCGCTGCAACCATCACCACCGATGCTGGAGAAACGCAAGAGGCCTTCATGCCATTCATTATTGGAACCCATCGCAGCCTCCAACTGGGTGCCAGGAATGAAAACACCTACCTCAACGACCAGCCCATCAAGCTGCCACTCGAGTATCAAACCACTGACAAGGAGCATCCCAGTACCGATTGCTACTGGAAAGTCACCCCACTGGCAGAAAACGACTTCGCCTTATCAGGCACCTTAAACACAGCCAATCCTGTCATCGACCTGACCAGCTTGCCTTCTGGCCAATACACTCTCAATATCCACACCAAGGATGCCTATGAAAATGACGAGATAAAAGACGTCAGTATCGAGCGCATCATCACCATCTACCGTCAGGACGACAAAACATCGCCCGTCAAGGATTGCCCGATGTGGGTTTCGTCGTTAAGTAAAGGCATCGACAACAAGCAGAAAGGCCACATCACCATCGGCGTCTCGACGCCACAGGCCCACATCTACTATGTCGCTTATTCCGGCAACGACATCATCGGCGAGGGTTGGCTGCACTACGACAGCGGTCTTCATGAATTATCTATCCCCGTGAAGAAGGCTGAACATGACGTGATAATCGAGTTCCACACTATCTACGACACCAAGCATTGGCAAAAGACATTGACGCTCGCCAATCCCAAACAGGCTGAGACGATGAAAATCACGGCCACCTCGTTCCGCAACAAACTTGTCCCTGGTGACAAGGAACACTGGACATTTACACTAACTGATAAGAAAGACATGCCTCATCCTGGAGCCATGCTGCTCGACATGTATGACGAGGCTGTCGCCAGCATTTCCGACAACTCATGGTATTATCCCCGTTTTGATAGGTATTTTAGAACACCTAACATCACCTGTATGTCGCTAGGAGGAACGCGGTGGAGCTATGTCACCTTCTGTCCAGCCCTCCTCAAAGGGCAAAATTATCCACTGCTTCCAGAGTTATATACCTATGGTCAGTCATTCTTTGACAGCACTCCCAGCAGTGACAAGAAAGTGACGCGAACCTATAATGAAGATGTATCGAGCGGACTGGAAGGCAGAGCGTACGGCGTGCAGTTGTATGGTTCCAGAGAAGGTGAATTGTCTGAGGTTATCGTAGCTGGTTTCTCCAATGTCGACAAGAGGCTCTTCACAGGTTCTACCTCCGAAATCATCCAGGGAGTTCAAGTCAGCAACAGTATGGAGGAAGAATCAAACTCCCATGTAGCGAACCTTGAACATATCGTCTTGCGTGAGAACGCCGTCAAGACGGCCCTGTGGAGACCGATGCTCACCAGTAGCGATAAGGGACAAATCAATCTGGAGTTTGAGGTGCCCAATGCTAATTCCACATGGATTGTCCAAGGCATTGCCTATGACAAGAACACTGTGGGTGCCAGCTGGATGACAGAAGTGCTGACACAAAAACCGTTGATGGTGCGTGCCAACATACCGCGATTCCTGCGACAGGGCGACAAAACACAACTCGCAGCCACAGTACAGAATGCGACAGATGCGGTAGCGACCTGTGATGCTGTTATCGAGATCTTTGACCCGCGCTCGGGTGGCATCTATGACACACGCAAGTTCAACCTCACACTCGACCCGATGGGCAGCCAAGTCGTGAAAATCGACTGGGAGGTGCCCGACACCATCCCGTTTGTCGGTTTCCGCATCAAGGCCAGCGATGAACGTTATGGTGACGGAGAGCAGGTCATGGTGCCTGTGCTTACGACCATATCCCCCGTCATCGAGACTGAGCCGTTCTTCATCGATGCAGGCCAGAACCACATGGAGGTCAACGTGTCCGACAGCCCCGACGATGCCCGTGTGACACTGGAATACTGCGACAATCCCATGTGGTACACAGCCATGGCTCTGCCAACCATATATCGCGATGCCTATAACACCGCCACCGATGCAACACACAGCCTCTTTGCCCTGATGGTGGCCCAAGGCGTTGCCAAGAGCCAACCTCAAATCAAGGAGGCCTTCACCCTCTGGAAACAGCAACAGAAAGACAGCACCCTCATGTCCTTGCTTCACAAAAACCAGGACCTGAAGATCGGCAACCTGCTGGCTTCGCCCTGGATGCGCGATGCAGACCGCCAAACACTGAGGATGACCAAACTGAATGAACTTCTTGACGAGACCAGCGCTAACCAGGAATACGAGAAGATTATCACTGCCCTGCAATCCCTTCAGATGGAGGACGGCGGTTTCACTTGGTTCCGCTATCCCGATTGCAAGTCAAGCGTAAGGACGACAGGCAGCGTGCTCGAACTCATCGGCGAAATCAAGCATCTGGGCTACTTAACCGACGACAAACGTCTGAGGGACATAGTCAACCGCGCCCTCAACTACTATGATAGCGAGAACCTGAGGCTGTTGACCGAAGCCAAAAAGCACGACGTGACACCTTACTACAACTTTGCCAGCTATGCCTACGTACGCTCACTTTTCAACGAGGTGAAAACGACCGATGCTAGTGCCGAGGTACTCAAACAGGTGCTCAAATACATGAATGAAAACTGGAGCAAGAACCTTACACTCAAGGAGAAGGCCTACTATGCTATGACGCTCAACCGTGGCGGCTACCAGCAGACAGCCCGCGACATCATCGAGAGCATCCGTCAGCATGCTATTGTCGAGCCATCCATGGGCATGTACTGGGACAATCTGCAGACTGAATATGGCTGGTGGGAACTGGACAAGGTCGCCTTTACCAGTGTCATCCTTCAAGCAATGAACGAGGTGGATCCTCGGCTGGAGGAACTGGACCAGATTCGCAAGTGGATGCTCCTGATGAAACAGAGCAACGACTGGGGCAGCTACAGTCTCGCCGCCGATGCCGTGTATAGCATTCTGAGTACCGGCAGCCAATGGACAAGTCTCAATGAATCACCCTTGATATCGGCAGACGAACATCTCATGGTAAATGTATCCAAGATTGATGAATTATTAGGCTACTACCGCATTCAGCTGCCCGCCACTACCAGCAAAGTCACCATTGACCATTCCAAGGGACAACCCGCATGGGGAACTGTGTATAGTCAGTTCAAGGCCCCGATGACTCAGATTCAGGAGAAGGCCATAGAGGACATGTCCATTAGTAAGGAGTTTTATGTCTATGCTCAGGACGGCTCACTTCACAAGGCCGATACTTTCAATGTAGGCGACAAAGTCAAGGTGCGTGTCATCATTAAGGTTAACAAGGATATGGATTACGTGACGATGACCGATGAGCGCGCCGCATGTTTCGAGCCCGTTGATCAATTGTCGGGCTACAGCTATGAGGACCGCACCTGGTTCTACCTCGAAACCAAGGACAGCCAGACCAACGCCTTCTTCAACAGCCTGGACAAGGGCACGCACATCATCGGCTATGATGTATGGGTGACCAATCCAGGAGAATTCACATCGGGGATTGCTACCATCCAATGTCAGTACGCTCCGCAACTTAGTGCTCACAGTGCAGGCAAGACCTTCATCATTCTTGCCAAATAGAGGGCTTCACATTGATGTCTTTTACGCATAGAGGCGGTTACCGTACCTTCGCAGTACGATAACCGCTTTTATTATGCAACAAGACAAACCTACAATCAACCTCACTGTTCCCACAGGATGGGATAAACTGGACGACCACCAGCTGCGCTACGTGTTCGGCCTGTTGGCCCAGGGCTTTCCCTCGCCGCAAGTCAAGACCTACTGCCTTTTCCGTTGGACAGGCATGCAGGTCATGCATAAGTACGGCAGGGGCTGGTGGTGCAAATTCGCTGACGACGAATTCGTCATCATGGCTGAGCAGGTCAATTCGGCCATCGCTGCTCTCGACTGGATTGACTTGCTTCCCTCAAAACCCGTGCGCATCTCACGAATAGGCAAACACCGTGCATTGACTGCCGACTTCCAGGAAGTCCCTTTCGAGACGTTCATCATCTGCGACAACCTCTACCAGGGCTACCTCTCGGCTAAGGAGGACGCGCTGCTTGACGACCTCGCCAGGCAGCTCTATAAGTCCTCCAAGATCACACCCACCGAAGCGGAACGCATCGGCGTGTTCTACTGGTTCGCCTCACTCAAGGAGATGTTCGCCCGTCAGTTCAAACACTTCTTCAAGCCCATCAGCAACGCAGGCGATGCTGACGGAAACATGTTTGAACAGAACAAATCCCAGTACGAGATCCTGTACGAGGCAGTCAACTCGCAGATCCGCGCCCTTACCAAGGGCGACGTCACCAAGGAGAAGGAGGTACTCGCCATAGACACCTGGCGGGCCCTCACCGAGCTAAATGCTCTCGCTAAAGAATACGATGACTTCAATAAAAAGTACCCGAACAAATGACCGAGCAATATCCTCAGGGCATCTGGGATGCCTCAGAATATTTTGAGCAATTAACCGCGACCAACCGCCTGGCAAAAAGTGAACGCTTCACCTTTTGCCATGTCAGCGGTTTGGACGGTTTCGAGGAGGCTTTGGCCCACATGCAGCGGACAACCGCCTTCGTGTGCGTCAGCGACATCGCCAATGGCTTTACCGAGTTGAACAACACGCCCCACACCCGTCGGGTGAAGACCGTGTTCCTGGCAAAGCGCCACAAGATTGACGACATGGCGGCACGGACACGCTGCATGGAGACCCTGCGCGAGCTCTTCCGCCAGTACATGTCGCTGCTGATCCTGGAGAAAACCAAGCTGGAGCAGCACTGCATCTACCTCGACCCGAGGATATCGTTCAACGAGATTGACCGATACTTCTTCAGCGGATGCGCTTGTGCTTATTTCCAGATAGCCGTAGATGTCTATACTGACCTAAGATATAATGAAGATGAATGGATAGATGCGCATAGTTGAGAAACGCTCGCCGTTTGCAGCACCGCACTTCGTGCGACTTACTGCGCTCGGTTTCTCGAATGCTTCGCATTTTCAGATAGCCGTAGATGTCTATACCGACCTGAGATACAATGCCGATGAATGGGAATAAGCCTACCGAACAACAGGCGCTGCAGGAGCGCCAGAAGTTCGTCACCGTCTTCAATGACACCATGCTCAAGATTTGGCAGGAACAAATCACCCTGCTCGGAGTCATCGACACCGGGGCGCTGCTCGCATCGCCCAAGGCGTTGCCGCTGCGGGCCGATGGTCGCTTCTTCGAGGTCGGATTGTCCCAGTCCTTCCTCGAATATGGTCTGTGGCAGGACTACGGCACGGGCCGCGAGACGCCCCGTGGCAACAGTGGCGATCTTGGCAGAGCCAAGCGTCGCCAGCGCCGCCGCTGGTTCTCCCGCAAGTATTACGCCTCAGTCATGCGACTGAAAGAGTTCTACGAGGAGAACATTGGCAGGGAATTCTGCGGCATCTTGATGCGATTGGGACGGGTTTACGGCAAATCATAGAAATTTGGTCAATAATCATTGTAATAAAGACAGGCCACGCGTGAGCGCCGCCTGCTTTTTTAATAAGAATAGAGGTGCAGATGAAGCTGAATGAAGTTTTTTATTTTCAAACGATTGAACTTCAGTGGTTTGCAAAAGACGAAATGAACTGCGATTATTTGCTAATTTCAGCAATTGTCTGTAACTTTGCGAACGAGGAATATCCGCAATTGTTGAACGATTTAACAGGATACTGATATGAAACATCGTTTGTCAAATCAGACATCAATTCTCCATCCGGTTGACTCCTGCTTGGAGGCTCGTTTCATGTCATCAAAACCGTCCTTTTTTCCCTTTAAATAAAAAGCAATGATAGAGAGTATTAAGGACCCGCATATATGGGAGCGATTAAATGATATTTATAATCTGGATATAGATGGCTTTGTGAACAATCATAAAGACATCAGAACATTAAACTTTGATTATAATTGGCCTGTTGTCGGTTTTATGGAACCAATTTTCATGCCTTTGTTTGAAGACTTGGATTCTAAATTTATTTATTTGACAAAGGGTTACAATATTACTAGAGATGAAATATATTCAAAATTTCATCGGGAAGATTTTATGGATTTTATAAGAGGGATAATAACTCATACTCCACAAGGTCGGAGTATGGAGAGTATTGATCTGTATTACATGTTAGGAATGACTGTTTTTGACGAAACGTTTGAATGGCTGATTCATAATAATGTAGATGTGGGATACTTGTCATTCTCTTATCAAATTGAGAAATTTAATAAAACTGAAATATTAAACTTGCTTATAAATAATAAATGGTTAGTTCATTATTAGGGGACATTGAAATGTGAACTAACGAACCGTCCCTTTTTCTTTAGACTGACCAATTTTGCCGAAGACAATGACAAAGAACGAAAAAAACATATTGCGCATTGGACTATATTTCATGGTGTTAGGCATCCTTTGTTCTTGCTTAATTCCGATATATTTATCCAATCCATTTGAAGATAGTGGCTTGGATCTTGCGGTGCCTTTTTTCGTAATCCTGATTTGTGCGCCGAGGCTTTTTTATGACAAGATCTGGGCAAGCCTATTGCTCATGACTTGTGCCATTTTGGCAACATTATGGCTGTTGTATTTCACAGGAGCGGCTGTCTTACAGACGATTGCCAATTTAGATGTCTTCGACGGGTTCATTTTCAGTTTCTTAATTATTGTCACATTTATAGCGCTGTTAAGTTGTTACCTGTGCTACCGCCTCTACAAATTACTTTTCAAGACAAAAGAAACAGTATGAAACAGTTCATCAAAATAGCCACAGAGGCTAATATTTCCAAATACTTCTCTTTGGAAGAAATTGGTATTGATAATTACGCTTTTCCATATCAACAAGCGATTTTGCTTGTTGATGTATTAAGGCAATCAAATATTCCTATCTTAGGCGGAGATGTTTATTTGAAACTGGGATATAGCATAGAAATCTCCTATGATAATTGGTATTGCGATAAGAAAGAAGATGAACGCGATAGCGTATTCGTAAATAGAAGTTGCGATGTCGCTGAAACCTTTATCAAGGAATACAAAAGGAAGAATAATGTCAAGGAACCTTTGTTTGCCTTTGTCATAGGCAAATAATATAATAGAAATGTAATTAAAGACAAAAATGGAACATCCTTACAAAGAATACGAAAACAGCAAGACGTGGAATGCTGTAGCCCGTCTGATAAAAGATTTAGTTGACAACAATGACATTGAGTTGTTGACACCTAAAGAATATGTCATTGGCTATATCTGTAAAGGCTTATAGAAACAGACAGCCAATAAATCCCTCCAAAAACTGTAATTATCATGAGGATGCAATGGCATGAAATAACAAAGTATTCACCAGAGGGGTATCATGATCGTGTGTACACCCTTGATGAATGGACTTCATTCTACGATATAGGCAAATCGTTCAATGGTAGTGTGTTGACCTTTCAAGAATATCAAACAATCGAGAAGTGCCACATTGATGTGGTCTCTCAACTCTTGTCGGAAACGAACTGTCGTTTTCTTATTATTGAATATATTGAGATCTATAAAGATTCGCTTATTCATGATTTAAAGAAATCACCATACAATGAAGAATTGTTGAAACATATCAAGTTATTCATGGGTATGGGGAAAGGGAGACGTATCCATATCAATCTGCTTGAGCCTGTCTTGAAATTTTGGTTAAGGGAGTATTGCTATATGATTCTTTCCAATAAATCCAAACATCTCAAGTTTGAAATTGGCTATGACTACTATCTCAATGTCTGCTGTGATGTTAGCACTAGTAGGCTTCGTGAAATTGTCAACTCAAATGGATTATACTTGGATGCAAGGGGATAACATTTGCTTTTTTAAGAAATAGAGACTATCTTTGCCGTAATCAAAAACATATGACTGTTATGAGAAGCAAACTATTTATTTTTTTTGCAATTGCTATATTGGCTCAAATCAAAACTTTGGCAGCTGATGCTATGTCTCCTCAAGTGTTTAGAGATACCGTTATAGTCCAGGTTCCATCGGACTCCAGCCGCCACAGGGGTACGATCTGTGCTCAACCTATTCCTCCTGATGAAATGCCCAAAGTTTTGTGGGTCGTGGATGGAGTGATCTATGACAATATCGTTGTTGACGCTGAAGATATTTCAGAACCAGCTCAAGTATTAATTGAAAAGACTCTTAGAAAAAACGGTATAGACTTTGGCAAATTGGAAGGTTTTAATACCCTGCCTGG
>Ga0310695_10008322_pt1 | contig 16104 bp, 17 predicted proteins | sample RumenRJG_04DNA_FD_203882 | JGI IMG/M metagenome (GOLD analysis project Ga0310695, IMG submission 203882) | Bovine rumen microbial communities from Lethbridge, Alberta, Canada - RJG_04 (v2) (version 2) | ecosystem: Host-associated > Mammals > Digestive system > Stomach > Rumen | place: Canada...
TCTTCAACACTTCCAAAACTAAAAACCTCGGTGGCATGTTCACAAACTGCAAAGCATTGACGAATGTAGACTTGTCCAACTTCGACACCCAAAACGTCAACAACATGAGCTTTATGTTTTATGGCTGCCATTCTTTAACAAGAATTTCTATAACCAATTTTAATGTTAGCAAGGTAACACTTATGGATTACATGTTCGCAGGAAGCGGGGAATTAAGAGAAATATATTTATGGCATAATAGCAAAACAAACAGTCTTACAAGCATGAAGTATATGTTCTATGGCTGTGCACACTTGACAAAATTAAATTTAGAAAATTTTAACACTCAAAGAGTTACAGATATGAGTTATTGTTTCTATCATTGCACATCATTATCTGTTTTAGATATTAGCTCATTTTCTTCTAGCAGTTTAATAACTATAGATTTTATGTTCTCACACTGCAGTACCTTAACACAGATAATCTCAAAAGGGAATTTTGTACCTAGCACAAATGTCAGCTCAGCAGGAATATTTATAAACGACATATCTTTAAAAAAAGTATGTATGAGTTTAAACTCCAAAATATACGAAAATTTAATTTCTCTTTGGGGAAAGTATATAACATTACAAGATGGCTGTTATATCAAAACAACAAATTTATATTCTTCCATTCAATCATGTCCTAAACCCTCAAATTCAGAAAAGAATACAAAAGCATATGATATAGCAAAAAAAATGATATTAGACAATATTGAAACACAAAAAAATATAAAAAAACAAAAAGCCTTTATACGTAATATTTTCAACGGCACAGAACAAAGTAATAATAATACTCTTCCAATATTACTGAATTTGTTACAATATAGAACTAGTAATAATAGCCTATCTCTCCCATAGGGACACATAATACATATTCAAATCAAAAGAATATATTATTGTTTATCATTAAAAAGATACTCAAATGCTCTCATCCCAGCTGTATATCCATTTCCAATAGCGATTGGTACTTGCTTATATGTATTTGCTTGGACATCTCCTGCAGCAAAAACTCCAGGTAAAGACGTATTACAATACATATCAGTGATAATATATCCCTTATCGTCTAATTGAATAATATCTTCAAACATAAGTGTTTCTGGTGTAGATCCTGTCAAGACAAATACCCCATCAATCTTTATTTCTTCTTTTTTATTTTTGACATTCACTATAACACTTTCCACATGTCCTGCACCATGTATATCAATAATATTTGTTGAAAAATAAACACTAATGTTCTTTTTTTGTTGCAATTGTTCTATATTACGATTGGAAGCTTTTAACTTCTCCCCTCGTACAAAAATGAATACCTGCTTAGCTATACTAGCCAAAAATATAGCACCACTTACAGCACTATCTCCACTTCCTACAACCCCCACAATTTTATTTTTAAAAAACATTCCATCACAACTTACGCAATATGATACTCCACGTCCTAAAAAATGCTGAAGATTATTAACAGATAACGTATTCTTACTTTTCCCAGTTGCTATTATAACAGCATCTGCTACAAAATCACTGCCTGAATTTAATTGTAACGTAAACTTGTCATCTCTTTTTTTTATTTTTAAAACCTTATCTTCTACGAAATTAACACCAAAATCTACTGCCTGATCATATAATACTGTGAAGACATCTTGCCCAGATATTTTCCCTCTTATACCAATAAAATTATCCACGTCAATAGCTTCTACTATCTGTCCACCATGTTGTTCTCCACAAAATACCGTTGTTGGGCACATGAACCTTGCAGTACATATTGCTGCGCTAATGCCCGCTGGTCCAGAACCTAAAATAGCGATATTTTTATCAATAATCATCTGGAGGTAACTTAAAAAAAAAGATAAAATAAAATGTAAATACCATCAATCACTCTCCTGTATATTACTATTAATATACCTTTTAAGTATATATGCCCTTGGCGACATTTTTATCTTCATGAAAGCTCTTTTTAAAATCTGCTTTACACGCTGAAAAGGTATTCCCATTTTTTCACTTACCTCTTTTAATGTCAACGCATTTTCTGGGGAATCACAACAATAACAAGATTTGATTATAAATCTTTCTTTTTTATTTAATATATCACAAAAGCTTTTTAGATCACGTTTAAAATCTAAACGATTAACATTATTAGAGATATCTACACTAGTCTCATCTGTTAAAGTATCCAACATAGAATCCGAATTAGGATCATCATTTTTTTGTTCGTCAACATAAAACGGCTGACGGTAGATATTGAAAATCTTTTTTATGGAATTGGGATTAAAATTTACAACACTAGAAATCTCATCTACCGTAACATTACGACGATACTCTTGTGTTATTTTAGCACGCGCTTTTATACATTTATTTAAAATATTAATTTTATTTAAAGGTAAACGTACAACGTGACTATGCTCTGAAATAGCCTGTAAGACTGTTTGTCTAATCCACCAAACAGCATAAGATATAAACTTACAATCTTTTTTTTTATCAAAACGCTCTATAGCTTTTATCAATCCGACATTACCCTCACTAATTAAATCTTCCAACGATAACCCTCTATTTTGATATTGTTTCACTATAAGTATCACAAAGCGCAAATTCATACGTATCAACTTATCTTTTGCTTCTTTATCACCTTTACGGATACGATCTAACAATTCATTTTCCTCATCTTTGGAAAGCTTTTGTTTACAATTGACTGTTTTAAAGTACTCATTTAAAAGATAATTTGCAGAGAAAGGAGCATTCTCATTCGTTAATCTAGACATAAAATAATATTATTAATAATATTGAAACACCAAACAACTAATAATAAAATAATATTTTTTAGAAAAAATAACATAAATATTAAATTATTAAAATTAAAGTTGTATTATTTATAATAAAAAAATAGAATTATGACAGGATTAATCGCAATAGGGGCAGGGATAATAACAATAGGTGCTGGAATAGGTTTCGGGTTAATAGGATATAGTGCTGCTAAGGCAACAAGTGTTAACCCAGGAAATGGCAACGCAGGAGAAATTAGAACAACAAGTATTATATTGGCTTGTTTATTAGAGAGTATAGCATTATTTGCAGAAGTGATATTGATAATATTATCTTTCAAATAAAAAGCTAATACCTTAAAGTAAATAACATACAATATTGTATCATGATGGATGTTTTTTCACCATCTTTTGGTGTGTTTTTTTGGCAGTTGGTATCGTTTTTATTATTGTTATTTTTAGCAAAGAAATTCTTTCTAAAAAAAATAGTAGATACGCTCCAACAAAGGGCAGAGTATATCGAGGGTAACCTTAGGCAAGCCAAAAAGGCAGAAGAACAAAAAGAGAAATTAGAAAAAGAAAACGCAATAGTAGCTGCGGATATAAATAAAATGATGCGAGAATCTAAGGACCGTATCGATTCTTGGGAAAGGGAAGAAATAGAAAAAAGCAAAGAGAAAATAAACGAATACCGTCAAAATGGCATTATGGAAGCAAAAAATGATATAGAGCGCAATAAACAAAAAATACTTTCAGAGTCCAAAAAGGAAATCAATAATATAACTGTAAATATTGTTGAACATTTACTAAAAGACAAAACCATATTTACACAAGAAAATAATATCCGTATCACAAGCAAAATGATAGATGAGCTCATAAGAAAAGATAGTACTCATAATAGTAAAAACGATAATGTATAGTAAATTTATATTTTTATATACGATATGTTAAATTTTAAGATAGTGAAAAATTATGCCGATGCATTTTATACTGCTATGTTTCAACAAAAAGAACAGGCATATGAAGAATTCCTTCAATGGGGTGAGGTACTAAAACAAAATCCTCTCGTGACGCAATTTATGAATAACTCTACTGTGGAAACAAAGGAAAAAAAAAAGATATTCCAAGGCATAATACCATCACATTTTATAACAAAAAAACTTTTTGACATTATTATAGACAACAACAAAGGAGTATATTGGAAAGCAATAATAGATGCATATATACAAAAATATAAACATGAAGAAGGGATCGTAGATGTAAAAGTAACATCTAGTGTTAAATTACAAGACGAAGATATAAATAAAATAGAGAAATTCATCAAACAAAAATATAATTACAAGAAAGTAAATATCAATAATACCATCGACACAAATATAATTGGTGGAGTTATATTGTCATTTGACGGAATACAGATAGACTATTCTCTAAAAACCATACTACAAAAAATGAAACTATAATAATGGCGTGATGGTGTTTTTAAAAAAGATGTTTTTAAAAAAATAGTATCTTTTACAAAAGAAAAAACATATTTTAATACCCTTTTATGTGTATATATATAATATCCGTATATATAATACATCATGCACAATAATAGTAAATACAGAGTAATAACCACAAACAAGAAGGCTTCATATAATTATTTCATTGCAGAAACCTACACAGCTGGCATCGTACTAACAGGTACAGAGATAAAGTCTCTCCGTAACGGTAAAGTAAGCATCAATGAGGCGTTTTGTACAATACATAATTATGATGTATTTATCCGTCAAATGTTCATAGCAAGATACAGTTTAGCTAATTACTATAACCACGAGGAATACCGTGTGAGAAAATTGTTATTACAAAAACATGAAATTAGAAAATTACAAAATAAAAAAATAAAAAATTATACCATAATACCTACCGAGGTAATCCTCACGCAGCGTGGCCTGGCAAAAATAAAAATATCACTGGCAAAAGGAAAAAAGAAATATGACAAAAGACAAAGTTTAAAAGAAAAAGATATAAACAGAAAAATAAAAACATATATTCATGGAAACTCATAAATAAAAAACTATATTAATGATAAAATCATGAAATTATTTTTTATTATTACATTGACCTAAGGTACACTTCTATGTTAGAATATCTCATTAACAATGGTTACATTTTACTTTTTTGTACAATAACAGCTATAGTATTGTTTGGCATGGCGCTATATTATTGGCAAAAGAAAATACTCGACAACGATAACGACAGCATAATTGTTAAAATAATAAAGATATTCGTCAATGCAATATATATACCAATAATCCTATTCTTAACATTATTTGTGTTATGCTACCCCAATAATTATATTTTAACCTACCTTGACGCTGAAGTAGTCAAAAAAATACGTGACATACATACTATTAGCCACATATGGCTGTTTTGGATGTTCATAGCTAGAGTTACCAATAATATCAAAAATATAACGTTACAAAAAGACGCCGACGACACAAAGGTGACGTTGTTTATGGCCTTTTTCACTATAATAAGTTTTTTAGCTTACACCATAATGGTATTTTCGATTTTACAAAAGATAGGATTAAAAGTTAAAGGTATAGTGCAGCTATTAGGAGGGCCAACGTTTATTTTAGGTTTTGCAGCTAAGGAGCTTCTATCTAACTACATCAGTGGGTTAATATTGCTGATGAATAATGAATTCAAAAAGAATGACAAAGTAGAATTGGTGAGCAATGGTATAGAAGGAACAATTACACATATAGACATCAAGACCACAAAAATACAAACGATAAAAAATGAAACTATATATGTTCCTAATTCCTTAATTGTCAATTCTTTAGTTATAAAGAAAAAAGACCCCCAAACGTCAATAGAAAATATAGAAGTATTTGTGGAAGAAGACAAATATCATAGCATAAACACCTTATGTGAGGAAATAAAAGATAAAATCCTGAACTCCAAAATAAAAAATATAGACTCTAAAAGCGTAGATGTTTTTTGTACACATATGGTAAAAACATTAAAATACAAAATAGACATAACATTAAAATTAAGTACTGTAAAGAATTATGAAATTAAAAAAATAAGACAGCAAATCCTAACTGAAGCTTTAGATGTCGTCAACAACGACGATGACACAAATTTCATATAAAGCCATTTTCCCCTCTAACATAGCAGAAAAATACATATGAGCATATATGAAAAAATAAAATCCTTATTAAGCCGCATAGAAGAATTTAAATCCAAATTTGAGTATGAACAAAAGAAAGAAGAAATCTCAGCACTCTCCCATATAATCTCGAGCGAAAATTTCTGGGAAAATAAAGATAAAGACGCCGTAATATCAAAACATAAAAACTTAAAAGCTCTACTATCGGATTTTGAAGTATTAATACATAGCAGCGAAGATTTGAAAGTTATAACAGAACTATATGCACATGATGAGATAACGTTACCAGAAGTGGAAGAAGAAGTTAAACGCGTTGAAGAAATAATATCACAATTTGAAATAAACCAGCTCTTATGCGACGAAAGAGACAATAGTAATGCCATCTTAGAGCTTACCCCTGGAGCAGGAGGTACTGAGAGCAACGACTGGGCAGAAATGCTCATGAGAATGTATATTCTATGGGCAGAAAAAAATGGATATAAGGTTAAGGAGATAGACTATCAGCCCGGTGAAGTCGCAGGGGTGAAATTTGTAGCATTAGAGATTTCACAGGGGAAATTCCCATATGGTTATTTGAAATATGAAACAGGAATACATAGGCTCGTAAGGATCTCGCCCTTCAATGCCGCAGGAAAAAGACAAACGTCATTTGTGGCTGTGAACGTATACCCTCTCATAGATGATAAAATAACAATAGACATAAACCCTTCTGATATTAAATGGGACACGTTCCGTTCTGGGGGAGCTGGAGGACAAAATGTAAATAAGGTTGAAACTGCCGTAAGGCTTCACCACATACCAACAGGCATTACGATAGAATGTCAGCAAGAAAGGTCGCAAATACAAAACAAAGAAAAGGCTATGAAGTTATTAAAGTCAAAATTATATAATATAGAAATGGAGAAAATAAATAAAAATAAAGAAGAAGAAAACAAAAATAAATCCCAGATAAGCTTCGGATCACAAATAAGAAACTATGTACTGCATCCATATAAGTTAATAAAAGACCTAAGAACCAATGTAGAAAAAACAGATGTTAAAAGCATATTAAATGGCGATATAAACGATTTCTTGAAAGCAGGGATAATAATGAATAAAAAATAATTTATATTTTCCTTTTCCCGACGACATAATTTCAAAATATTTTACCATATATAATAGTATGACACCAAAGAGAAGAAAAGAAAATATAATAATGTTGTTAATATGTATGCTAATTTTCAACGTCAATATTGCATATTGTCACAAGACAACACGCCTCAATTCCTCTACAACACGCATTAATAAAAACAAAAACACTAACAAACCCCAAACAAAAACTAAGTCCGCAACACGTGCCAATAAACCAGTTTCCAAGGACAGCGAATTTAGTTTTCATACCAAAAAGCCAGTTATATGTAAAAACGATAAATTTTACTTCAAGACCAAACAGCTAGAATACAAAAGGAATAAAGTCATATGTAAAGGCGAGAGTGTTTTCTGGATGGACAACTTACAAGTCTCTGGAGAAAAGATAGAAATACAAATGGAAGGAGACAGTGTCAAGACTATTACTGTAACTGACAAAGCATTGATAGTGTTATTTAATGATCTTAAATTTCCTAACCACATGACAGCAAGAAAGATAATCTTCAATTTCCAAAACAAAGATAAAAAAATGGAAATTAAAAACATAACGCTTTACGGTAACGTAGATATACTTTATGCTATATTACAAAATAACAAGATAAACATGATAGGGAAAGGACACTATAATGAATTACAGCTCTACATAAACCCTACTACAAAACAATGGGATGCAAAAATAGATATTCCAGCTGGGAATTTAATGTCACCAGAGTATGCAAAAAACAATTGGGAAAAAATAAAATTAAAAAATTTTAAAATTTTTAAAAAATAAATATATATATACATATATATTATATATAAAAGTTTATACATTATGAGTATGTTTAAGATCAAAAAAGATTTTATTTTTTGTGCCATGTTATTTGGCGCAATATTTGGGAATACAGAGACAAACACAAGAGTATTTGCGGATTCAAAGAAAGAGAGTTTATTGTCTGAGTCTAATTTTAAATTTGATGTACGTAAAGCAAATGACGATGATGACGTTGTGAACGGAAGTATTAATATATTGAAAACAGGCTTCAAATACAACACAACCAATAATAAATATGAGTTTCAAGGTATAAAAGAAGCATTCAATGATGCGGGGAAATTTAATGTAGATTTTAGCAATATTGTTTTTTCTCTCGGATATAAAAATTTTAAGGCCGAAATGAAAATAAATAAAAAGTTTACTAAGAATTTGTTGCCAGGTAAGGAGTTTAATGAGTATAAAATACCTACTTTGAAGTGGGAAATTGTAGAAGAGGAGAAGAAAGATGAAGCAGTAGAAGATAAGAAAGTAGCGAACGTTAAAATATCAAGTACTGATGAAAACACAGTAGAGGAGATAAAGATAGGAGAGGCAGCAGTTAAATTGACAGGTGATTTAGATCTAGCCAATATGCGATGCAAAATGTCGGACTTAAAAATATTTAAAAAAACCATAATATCACCATTAATTGATTTTTTTTCTTTATTAAATAGCACTACGTCTATAACCATAGGTAAAGTAAATATTGATGTAGACCTAAATAGTCCTCACACTGAATCAGAGTTACGACTTGGAGGCGGTTATTTTAATATTTGCAATATATCTGTGAAACATACGTGGGATTTATTTCACACAAATATAATTGGATTGGATTTAAAGTTTTTAAACCGTATTTGTTTGTATGATACAGCATCTAAACCAACTAAACAAGATTCGCAATGGTACAGGTTATATAGGATGTGGTATGCTAATATTGTAAATATATCATCTGGAAATTGGAGTTGTGATTTGAGTATATTCAACACGAAAATATTGGACGTGAAAAATAAACTTTCTAATCTTGAAGGAAAAGTAAACGACATTAAGCATTTTAGTATTTTTTTCAAACACTCTAAAAAAGATCTTAAAGGAATACTTGAAAGTTATAGCGTTGAAGCTACGGCATTATTCATCATAGGCAAGAATGAAGATGTACCATGTGTAATTCTCGCACGTAATCCAGAAGATTTTGCGAATATATATTCAAAACCAGAAAAAGTATACAACCCTTATAAGGTTAACGCTGTGAATAATTTTTTTGCAAGAATACCTATATATATCAATGGTACAGCATCATGGAAAAAATGGGAGTTTTTTGGTGAAAAGAATAGCCATGTGAAACTTAGTATAACATCTGAAATGTGTCTTAGTTACAATTCTCAAGGTCATGTAAAGGATGGAAAACTTTCTAATTTCGAAAATGATAAAAACGCTACATGGGTACCAAATATTTACTGCGTACCTATAAATTTGAAGATAGAAATATTCCGTGGTGGGTATTTTGTACTTAATATAACAGCATTTGAAATAGACAATAATAATAATGAAGGTTTCTTTCATAGAAAAACGTGGGGAATGATGCCTAATTTAAATATATCATTTATTCTAAATAAACTTTATAACGACTTATTTGGTGAAGAAAATATAGATGCAGGTATAGATATGTAATATCATAAGTTAAATCTATATTTCACTTTAAGTTATCATATCGATTGTACACAAAAGGTGAATAGTTGATAATATGTTTATTGCTATTCGCACGTTGTAGCTGTTGATTATCGCTATTGGCAGTTATAATGTTACAATGTAAATGTGTTCATATGAAAAGCATACATAACAAATGATCATAGGCTGTTCTTTATCGTATGCTTTCTCACTATTTATTCCTTTCTTTTTAATTTTCTATTGTATACTGTATTTTTATAATTCTATTGTATACTGTTACACTGATTATAATTCACTGTTGTGGTTATGTATTGTATAATATTCTAGCTAAGTGTAATTTTTATTTATTCTGTGTTGTATAATATTCTAACTAGTTGTATAATATTCTAACTAAGTGTAATTTTTATTTATTCTTCATTTAAAAATATCTATTAAAACCCAAAAACATTCCACAACAAACATATTATTAACGAGTAACATTTATTTATATTCTATTACTATTCCCAAAACATATGTACTACATCTTTATCTGTACAATATAATACCTTTTTATTGTAATAAACTGCGAACTCACTTACATCTTATAGTAACTACAAGTTCACTTTCTCTTATAATAAATTCAAACTCACCTTTTATCTTGTAGTAAATTCAAACTCACCTTTCATCTTATAGTAAATTCAAACTCACCTTTCATCTTATAATAAATTCAAACTCACCTTTTATCTTGTAGTAAATTCAAACTAAGTCTATTCCAATAATATTACTACCTCTCTCTGTATCTATTTGTATTTCGTCTACACACTAACTTCACATAGTAATTATCTATACACTACCTGCTCACACAGGCATTATATCTACGATACTTTAAACAGGTATTATTTAATGATACTTTGGTATTATTTAATGACACTTTGGCATTATTGAATGAACCTGCAATAGACATTATTGAATAATACTTTAAACAATACTATTACACACGTAGTTTGAAAATGTTATTACCCACAAGCATCTATAAAATAGATTTTAAAAATATAATAAAACGGTGTTTTTTAAAATAAAAAAAACTGTTATTTGTAACCTAAAAAACATCTTTTAATTATCTTTGTCATAGTCTCACTTTGCTGTTGATACAGATAATGTGTTCCTTCCAAGACATGTATATGTTGCTGTTGTGTATTTGTTATCATGGCATTTATATAATCTATAATTTTAGTTTTGTACACTCCATTATATGTTTGTGCATTCATATATTCTTTTAATTGTGTAGAAAGAAAGAACACTGCTGGTAAATCTTTATCTAACTTATACCCTTCTAACTTCTTTCCTGTTTCCCAAAAATAAGTATACATATTCTTAAAACTCTCTGGTATTTCTTTACCATCGTCGTTAAATTTATGCTGTAAATATTGTTCATTAGAAGGATATTCTTCTAAATAATAATAAGGTAACGTTATATCTATTCCTACTATACCTTCAACTTCATGCCTATATTTTCTTACATAATCTAGTGCATAAAGCCCAGAGATGCTATGAGGCATAAGAACATAACTTTTTATTTTTAATTCTTCAATAACCTTATGTATCTCTTCACATATATTGTCACTATTACGTTTTCTTGTAGTCTCTCCGCTGTGGTTGTAACCAAAATATTCCACCACAACAACCCTATTGTTATTTTTCACCAATTCTACTATCAGCGCTCGAAAATCTTTATTCGCCTCATATGGAACATATCTATTTTCATTTATTAATGTTATAGCATCAAAATAACTATAACTAGGTAATATTATAAAAGTTTTCTCTACAATACCAGATGTAGGCATAAAATCATAAGCATAAAAACATTCCTTCCCAAAAGAAATTTTGGTTCTATTTGGAATAGGAGAATAAATGTCGGATTTAACATCATAATATAAAAAATTAGATATCCCTGCTATGTAGATAACCTCTTCAACTTCATCACCATATTTATGAGTATATTGCTTTATCACAGCAGTATCTATATCCCTGAAAACTAAAATGTATTTTCTCACACCAATTTTTTTCACAATGCTGTGGATGTTAGAAATCAATGACTCATTTATCTCCTTATTATCATCTAGAAGAGATATAATATGTATATTGTTGTTGCTTGTATGTTGTTGTGAAATAAACCCTCTCCATACGCCTCCACGTCTTGGTAACGGACCATATTTCAAAATTATAAATGTCTTATCGGGAGAAATCTTTACACCAGAACGGTTCAATTGATAATGACTATTAATGTAGAATTTATGCTCGCCTATCGTTATATCATTAATTTCATACGAAATATTAGAATTAAAAATAAAATAAAAAAATATACATCCTCCTATAATCTCTAATATTATGTATTTAAAAGAAAAAATATAATGTATTACTTTTCTGAACATAATAATGTATATATATTATATTCATTTACAATATTTATAATTTATACAATATTTATAATGAACCATCTTATCAAGATAAGTCTTATTTTTTTCTATATATATATAATATATATTATGAAAATAAATATCATGACAATACTGTATTATGTTGTTATCGTGACACAACTGTCAATGGTATCTTTTAACAATTATAATTACTGCAAGAACGCCAACATAGTAGTAGATACAATAAAAGATGATACAACGGAGACAGTAAGTAATGATACAACGGAGACAGTAAGTAATGATACAACGGAGACAGTAAGTAATGATACAACGGAGACAGTAAGTAATGATACTGTAAATATAATAAATGATAATTTAAAACATATAACACATGATCAGATAAATAATAATGCTAGTAATCAAAGTTTCATTACTGACTTTTCCTTTTGGGACTTTTCACAACCCTCGGGATTTATGATAGACTTCTCGCCTACTATTAGTCTTGAAAAAGTAGATTTATTTCTTCCATTAGGTAACATTTCTCCACATATAAAATTATTCAATGATAAAATAGGGATAAAAATAAAAAGAAGTAATTTTAGTAAACCATATACTTTTACTATCCAATATGCTCAATTACTACAATTGATAAGGTCGTTATTTTTTAGAAAGCAACAAATACACAATAATAATTTTAACCAGAATCAAGTAAACAATAATAAAGTAACCTTCAACCAATGTTTCATTTTAAATAGAAGTAAAGGGCACGAAAAAATAGATATAGCACATTTTAAAGGCTTATTATATGAAATATACTATATGGCCTTGACAAATTTCAACGTAAATTTCTATGCATTAGATAATATCAATATATTAAAAATAAACTATACATACTCCACGTATATAAATAGCAATTATACATACTCCACGTATATAAATAGCAATTATACACGAATAGGAATAGAAGAAAGAAGTTTCCGGTTGTTATCTGTGTCTTCATTATTAAAACTTTTAGGCTACAACATAATTCCAAAATGGTTAAAAATATTACAACTAAATCTTAACCATAATACTTGCACATCATCAGAAAACAAATACACTAACTTTTGGACATATGATTTTTACATCGCTAAAGTAAAAATACAACGTAACTTAATACTATTTAACACACTTAAAATGCATATATTTTTTTCAAGAAGTCTCAAACAATGCAAAATGAATGAAGATTTTTTTAACCATATTAATGGTAAAGCACCAAAAACAAATTTTGGTGTACAAATAAAAATCAATAATGATGGTATATACGAAATAACTATTACAAGTTTTTTCAAACAAAAAGCAACAATAAATATTAACTTCATGAATTTCATCATAATATATCACACATTTAATGATACACAATTGTTCTTGACAATAAAATTGTCTGCTTTCAATATAACATTGCCATTGCAAATAAACAATACAAGTCAAAGTACAAGTAAAAACTACAATCCTAATAAACAAGAAAATAACCAAGTGTCCAATCTAGATAGTGGATTATATAATGATAATAATATACTTGGTCTTATTAATAATATACCGGGTATATTAGATAATATTATGAATATAATGAATACCAATATTAAGTAATATATAACAGAGGAGATATGAAATAGCACTTGATAGATAATATGTAACTTACATAAACAAAAATATAATAATAATAGCAATGATTATTATAAGAATAATGAATACGATAACAATAAATACCGATGATAATCTGTAAAAATATATTAACTATTTATAAATAAGAGTAAAAGTAGTTTTAAAACAAGTAATAAGGTATTTTATATATTAGACATTATAATATATATTATGAAAATAAATATCATGACAATACTGTATTATGTTGTTATAGTTACACAACTGTCAATGGTATCTTTTAACAATTATAGTTACTGCAAGAACGCCAACGTAGTAGTAGATACAATAAAAGATGATACCAACGATACAATAAAAGATGAAAATGGAGATATAATAAATAAGCAATCAGATACTATCACGCATTATCAGATAAATAATCAAAATTCCATTACTGACGCTTATTTTTTGACTTCTCAAAATTTTGGGGGTTGCATTTAACTATTATACAAACAGATAATATTACATATAAAAAACCAACCTTTTATGTCCACTTACCATTAGGGAATATTTCTCCATATATAAAATATGGGAGAGGAGAAATAAAAAGTCAATATAGTAAATTGGCAAGTATACAAATAAATAAATTTAGTGAAAATGTACCAATGTGGAAATATATAGGTTATAGCCTAATAAATAGTTTCGATTTTACTTTTTCATTTAATGATATGAAACTTTTCTCCACAAAACTCATAAATAGAGTCAATATGACAAAGAAAAAAATGATATACGGTATTTTTAAAATACCTAGTATAACTTCGATATTGCGGCTATTATTTGGGAAAGAAGTAATATACAAATGGATAGATATATTACAACTAAAAATAATTTTGTCTGCACGTTGTAATAATAACAAAATCGAAAGCAAACTTAAAAAATATAATATTAACATTGTGAAATTATATTTCAACAACATAAATCAATCTTTGACATTACATTTTATATTTGGTCTTTACAAACATAAGAAGAAAAATAAGAGTGATAGGCATATTTTTGCTAAAATGAATTTAAAATGTCATAAGAGAATGAAAATAAACTTGAATATAACCAAAGAAATACAACTACTAAAAATAGTATTCGCAAAGATACCTATTTTAAAGGGTTTATTATTTAAATGTCGAGATATGAGCCTAAAAGAAATAACGATATGTTTTAGTATTCCATATATAGATGGAATACTAAAAGAACATTACTGAAAACTCTATGAAGTCTTTAATGAATAATGAAGAAGAACAATAGCAATAACTATAACAAGAAGTAGTCAAAAAACGTAATCTGTAGATACTTAAATAAATTATTATTCTTAAAATCTTATAAATAAAAATAATATAGTACTATATTAGGTATATATAGTATATTATTATGCGAATAATATTTTATTATATAGCAAAGATATGTGTCATATTTTTCACAATAGCATTACATGATACATGTATTTACAATGAAGAGAGACAAAGTACAGTAGAAATAATAGAAAAAAACGCAAAAAAGGAAGAAAACAATAATAAAGAATTAGTCGAAGATACTGAAAAGAATAAATTAGACGATAATAAAAATACTGAAGATAAGACAGGAGACGATAATGAAAATACTGAAGATAATACAGGAGACGATAATAAAAATAATGAAGATAATACAGGAGACGATAATGAAAATACTGAAGATAAGATAGTAGACGACAATAAAAATATTGAAGATAAGACAGGAGACGATAAAATTGACAATAGTAATCAAAGTTTCATTACTCATTTTCAACCTTGGGATTTGTCATAGCCCATGGGATTCGATATACTTGTTAGTGATCAAATATACATAAAAATACCATTACGTAAACTATCCCCAAAAGTAAAATTTTTTTATGGCAAAGGAGAATTTAAAATGACAAAAAGCGACCATGCTCGTATTCCATTATTCTTCTTTAAAGATGACAAGTGGCTGAAAAATATATTTTATAATACAATATTATACAGCTACAATTACACATTATCGTTTAATAACATAAAATTATTCCATACAAAAAACATAAACACCCCATACGATATGGCAATATATCGGGCTTGCATTTATTTCCCTAGTGTAGTTTCGATATTACAACTTTTTAATCTATACAATCTCATACCAAAATGGTTAAATATATTACGACTAAGATGTATATTATCAAAACCTAATACAAATACAACCACTGATACACTAAGTGACAATGATAATAAAAATAAAACCACTGATACACTAAGTGACAATGATAATAAAAATAAAACCACTAAGATACTTTGGTGTATTGATATTATAGAGTTAAAATTCAACAACAACCAAATACCGTTTTTTCATACATTACATTCCAAATTATTGATGCTTTTCCATAAAAAAAATGAAAGTATTATAAACAACATGATGGTTGAAATAAATGCAAAACGTAATAATGTACTACATTTAAAGCTTACAACATCTGTATTAGTGAATGTTGTAAGCATGCAAGTAGTATTTGCAAAAAAATTACTATGGATAATAAAAGGTA
>Ga0310695_10008323_pt1 | contig 16103 bp, 13 predicted proteins | sample RumenRJG_04DNA_FD_203882 | JGI IMG/M metagenome (GOLD analysis project Ga0310695, IMG submission 203882) | Bovine rumen microbial communities from Lethbridge, Alberta, Canada - RJG_04 (v2) (version 2) | ecosystem: Host-associated > Mammals > Digestive system > Stomach > Rumen | place: Canada...
CCAGTCGCTCATTGGCCTCGTGAGCCTTCTTCAAAGACTCATCGATGAAGGCCTTGCGCTCGTCGACCATCTTCACAATCACGGGGAAGCCATACTTCCACAGGATGAAGAGGACTACGAGGAAGACGACGGTCATCCAGAAGAATAGTCCAAAATCAGGGGTTATCAGTGACATACGCTGGTAGTCTGAGGATTATACGAACAATGCAAGAATAGAAATCACCAGTGCCAGGAACGTAGCACCCTCAACAAGGGCTGCTGCCAGAATCATTGACGACTGCAAGCCACCCATCTTCTCCGGCTGACGAGCCATAGCGTCCATTGCCTGACCACCAATACGACCGATACCAATACCTGCACCGATAACTGCCAAACCACCACCTACAGTAGCACCGAGCTTTGCGAGTGCATCTGCTGCTAATAATAATGAAATCATAATCTTTAAATGTTTTAGTTGTTAATATTTTACTTTAAACTTTTTATCTTAATACTCTGGGTTTTAGTATTATGCATGATGCTCCTTGACGTGCGACATGGAGATGAACACCGCCGACAGCATGGTGAATACCATGGCCTGGATGTAGCATACCAGCACCTCGAGCAGCATCATGAAGATGCTCAGGAACACCGACACGGGTGTCATTACCGTACCTAGCACATTACCCATCACGCCACCCAGGGCGAACATGATGAAGATGATGCATGAGAGCGAGATGGCAATGACGTGACCTGCCAACATGTTGGCGAAAAGTCGGATCATCAGCGCAATAGGCTTCGTGAAGATGCCGAAGAACTCGATGAAGGGCATCAGGGGCACGGGGAACTTGAGCCACATGGGCACGTCGCCCCAGAAGATTTCCTTCCAGTATGCCTTTGTACCCGTCACGTTCACTATCAGGAACGTGCAGAGTGCCAAGAACATCGTACACGTAATATTGCCGGTCAGGTTGCCGCCGCCCGGTGGGAACGGCATCACACCCATGATGTTGGTGATGAAGATGAAGAAGAAGCACGTCATCAGGTAGGGCGCATACTTGGGCGCCTCATTGCCCAGCGAAGGCTTGATCATATCGTTATACACAGACATCACGAACATGTGAACCAGTCCCGTGAACCCGCTCGGGGCGGGGTCGTCCACCTTGTGCTTCTTGCACCAGCGGGCAGCCGTCAGGATGCACAGCACCAGCAGCACGGCATTGATGAAGAGCACCAGCACTGTCTTGGTGATGGAGATGTCAAAGCACACGGGCACCAGCTCGCTGCCTACACGCTCCACAATGCGACCCTTCTCGTCCTCGGCACCCTGGATGAAGAATCCCTCTGCCGAGCCCTCTCCGGCGCGCAGCAGCTCCGCATTGGGCTCATGCTCGAACTGTGACGAGCAAAGCACATGGAAGCCAGAGTGCTCCGAGTAGAAGATCATGGGCAGATGGATAATCACGGGCTTGCCGCCGAAGTCGGTAACATGCCACATGTAGCTGTCCTGTACGTGACCGAACAATATCTCCTTCAGGTTCACCCCACCCTCCTTCTCTTCCGCTTGCATCGGAACAGACAGGCAGAGCAGCGCTGCAATCAGGAATATTGATCTAAGTTTTCTCATTTGTTTACTTTCTTGTTTTACTTACTTTAGCAAAGAATATTGCATCGAATACGAGCATGACGAGATAGAAGATGATGAACACGATGGAAAACCACTTAATGGCTTCCGGGTTGTCCCGTTTCACCACGCAAAACACCAGCAGCACCGCAGCCGCCGCCATCAGGCGGAAGGCCGAACCGGCCAGATAGTATTTAGGCAGTGTCTCGGGCGAACGGCGGGCCAGCACCTGCCAACCCCCTATATAGGCTGCCGAGCAGAGGATGTGGAAACTGGCAGAAATCATTCCGTAACTTTCCATGTTGACGGTGAACGTCCCCACGTACATGCTCAACGTAAAGAACAACGTAAAGATCATGTACTCACGGGTTGTCTTCTTGAGACCGTCCATCTCTCGCGTACCTATTAAGTAAATAACCCTATTCGTTCACTTCTACGCAGAGCGACACGACGTTCTGCTGTACCTCTACGAAGCCGCCCAGAATCTCCAGCTGTACCTTCTGTCCCTTGGACAGTCCGTACTCCACCACACCCTTGTCAAGGGTTGAGATAATGGGAGCGTGGTCCTTGAGTATCTCGAACTGGCCCTGTGAGCCAGGCACGAGCACACTCTCGACCTCTCCGTCAAACTCTATTCGCTCAGGCGAGACAATCTTCAGCTTCAACATAATTGTCAATTGTAGTCCTCAGTTCTCAATGATCAATTCTCAATTATGCATTGGCTGCTTCAAGCAGCTTCTTGGCCTTGGCCTTCGCATCCTCTATAGTACCGACGTTCAGGAATGCCTGCTCGGGCAGGTCGTCCACCTCGCCGTCCAGAATAGCGTTGAAGCCCTTGATAGTCTCCTCGATGGGCACCATCACACCAGGCAGACCCGTAAACTGCTCGGCCACTGAGAACGGCTGACTCAGGAAGCGCTGCACGCGACGTGCGCGGTTCACCGTCTGCTTGTCCTCATCCGACAGCTCGTCCATACCCAGAATGGCGATGATGTCCTGCAACTCCTTGTAGCGCTGCAGTATCTGCTTCACGCGCTGGGCGCAGTTGTAGTGATCCTTGCCCACCACCAGCGGGTCCAGAATACGTGAGGTAGAACCCAGCGGGTCAACAGCGGGATAGATACCCAACTCGGCAATCTTACGGTCCAGCACCGTCGTAGCGTCCAGGTGCGTGAACGTCGTGGCAGGAGCAGGGTCTGTCAAGTCATCGGCAGGCACGTACACAGCCTGTACCGAAGTGATAGAACCCGACTTGGTAGAGGTGATGCGCTCCTGCATCGAACCCATCTCCGAAGCCAGCGTGGGCTGATAACCTACGGCTGACGGCATACGGCCCAGCAGAGCCGACACTTCAGAACCCGCCTGGGTGAAACGGAAGATGTTGTCGATGAAGAACAAGATGTCGGCAGCACCACCGTCCTTGCCTCCACCGTCACGGAAGCCCTCGGCCACCGTCAGACCCGACAAGGCCACGGACGCACGTGCACCGGGGGGCTCATTCATCTGACCATACACCAGCGTAGCCTGTGACTTCTTCATCTCCTCCGGGTCTACCAGCGAGAGGTCCCACTTGCCCTGGGCCATAGCCTCCTTGAACTTGTCGCCATAGCGGATAACGCCCGACTCAATCATCTCGCGGATGAGGTCGTTACCCTCACGTGTGCGCTCACCTACTCCAGCAAATACAGAGAATCCGTTGTGCCCCTTGGCAATGTTGTTGATGAGCTCCATGATGAGCACCGTCTTACCCACGCCGGCTCCCCCAAAGAGTCCGATTTTACCACCCTTCAGGTAAGGCTCCAACAGGTCAATCACCTTGATACCCGTTGCCAGCACCTCCTTCGTCGTCGAGAGTTCCTCGAACTTCGGAGCTTCGCGGTGGATGGGATAGGCACCCTCCATGTTCAGCTGTTTCATACCATCGATAGGCTGACCGATCACGTTCAGCATACGACCTTTAATCTGTTCGCCGGCAGGCATCAGAATGGGTGAGCCCAGCGGCTTAGCTTCCAATCCACGCTGCAGTCCGTCGGTATTGTCCATAGCAACACAACGCACCGTGTCCTCGCCGATGTGCTGCTGCACCTCGACAATGAGCTGCGCCCCGTTGGGACGTTCAATCGACAAAGCCTCGTGAATCTTCGGGAGCACCTTTTCCGCATCCTGACCTTTAGTGTCGAAAAAAACGTCGATAACCGGGCCGATAATCTGCGAAATGTGTCCGTTAATCTGTGACATAAGCAGTTTTGTTTATTTAAAATTACAATTCGTTTAAAGTTAATAGTGACTGCAAAGATAACGATTTTATTCCAATAAACGAAACATTTCCTTATTTTTTCGCAAAAAAATCCACATACGACAAATTTACCCACCTATAGAACACCATTCCGCGAGCCAGAAAGACAGACGCCAGTCACGTCGCTTGTCAAGAAAAAAAATAAGGGCATCCTCTGGTGGACTGGTTGGTCTGGACACCACTCAACGTGTATGCTCGCCCGTCATCTTCGGTTCATCACCCTTCTCAATCTTAAACGCCATATCATCGTAGCGGAAATGCGTGGTATCGCCCTGAATAGTTATCTTTTCTGACAAAACTTAGAAGGTGAACAAGTTGAGTTCGCACCACAGCACAACATAGCCCAGTATCCAGCCCAGCAGGACCTTGGGGGTGAGATGTCTGAAATACCAGCCCAGGTGGACGTGCTCCATCTTCATGAGGGCAATACCGCTGATGCTGCCCACGGAGAGCAGACAGCCACCCACCGCTGTGGAAAAGGCGATGATGCTCCAGTAGGAGCCATTGACAGCTACGTCGCCTACGCCTACGGTATAGAGCGAGATGTTGGAAATGGCTATGGTGAAGGAGTCGACAACGCTGGACAGCAAGCCAGCACCAATGCCCATCAGCCACACGTCGTGGATATAGGTGTCGAACCAGTCGGCCACATCGCTCCATACGCCAGTCTCAGTGATGACACCCATGCCGAGCATGATGCCCATGATGAACAACATCTGCTGCAAGGCTCCGTACTGAAGCGACATGGGTATGCGACGCTGGGTCATCTGGTCAGCAGCCATCAGTTTGCGGTTGAAGGCCTCGTTGACCACCCATAGCACGCTGAGCACGCAGAGTGCACCAAGGAAGGGAGCTAGTTTGGTGATGTTGTGGAAGGTGGGTATGAACCACAGTCCTCCAATACCCACAATGAGTATGATGACGCGCTGCCAGCGATTCAGGCGGGTGTCGTCACCCCGATAAGGCGAGGGACTCCAGGCGACGTCCAGACGGTCGGGCAGCTCGCGGTTGATCATGATGGTAGGCACCACCCACGCCAGAATGGCTGGCAGGGCAAGGTAGGCCGAGAAGTGGCTGGCCGTAACGGCTCCATCGCCCCAGAGAATGAGTCCCGTGGGGTCGCCAATGACGGTAAAGCAACCGCCACAGTTGGCTGCCAGCACAATAGCAGAACCGACATACATGCGCTGACGCGAGTTCTGGAGTATGCTATGCATAATGACCAGCATGGTCATGGTCGTGGTCAGGTTGTCCAGATTGGCGGAGAGGATAAAGGTGGCCAGCGTGATAGTCCACAGGAGGCGCTTGGAGTTGCGTGTGCGAATCCACTCCTTGATGAAGTCGAAGCAGCCGTTGTTGTTCAGCAGTTCCACGATGGACATCGTCGCCAGCAGGAACATGACGATGGCTGCCGCCTTGCCGACGTACTTCAGGAAGACATTATTATAAATGAAATACTTTACCGTCTCGCTGGTGGCCTCTCTGCCTGCCAGCCACTCCAGGTATTCCACCGGGTGGCAGTCCATCACAAAGTCGGCACCCCAGCAGACATAGACCACCCACCCTACAGTGCCCAGGAACATGGCTATGGCAGCCTTGTTGACTCCCGTCAGGTGCCCCGTGGCAATGAGCACAAGGGAGAGGATGAGCATAGTAACAATAATCAGCGTCATGTGCGTAAACTGTTTTAATTAATACATATTACTCGGGTACAGCGTATCGGTCACCCGTCTGGCGGATGATTTCGCGGGCATAGGGCGTGGGGAATCCCGGACGCTTCACCGTAGCTCCCCGACCATACTTGCCTCGGGCAAAGTGGCCGTTCTCCTCAGGACGGACTGTCATGTCGTTGTACTTCACCACCAGATAGAAGGCCAACTGGCGCCAACGCTCCAGCATCTGCTGAGCCTGCTGCACGCTATAGTCGTTCAGGAAGCGCTGCATCTCAGCGGGCTGCATCTCCTTGGCCTTGGCCTCGATGACAGGTTGCTGGGCAAAGTAGGCCTGCTGCAGCGAGTCGCGCACCTCCTTCAGCGAGGGGAACAGCATGCGATAGCGTGGATAGACCATGTTGCTGACCCAGTTCTCGACCCAGTAGGCATTCTTCGTGGAGAAGTTCAGATCGTCAGCACCTGGCGTGTTGTAGCACTCGGGACGTTCTGTCATCGAACAGTAGACGGGCGTATAGGCCACCATGTTGCCATCGTCGTTGCCAAACCAGAAGCAGCCACCCATCTGACGAGGCAGCCACGAGCGCATCTGGCTGACAAACGACCATGAGGTCTGCTGTGTCGAGATGGGACGCTCGTTGAAGTATTTCTTGCCGTCCACCTTATAATATAAAGGTGTAGGACGGTAGGGCATCTGCCAGATACCGCCTCCGATGTCCGTAGAGTCGATGGCCAGGGGCGTTCCCTCGTAGTGGTCGCGCATGTCGGCCATCACGTCAGCAACGCTCAGCTTCTTCTCTGGAACGACCCACAGCGGCATGTCCTCAGCATCCTTGTCCTTGCCCAGTGCCCACGGCAGATAACGGTCCATACCCTTCACATGGTGGTTGAAGAAGCTCCACACACGGGCATCGCAGATGCGGCGTCCTCCAAAATCGGGGAAGGCATAGGCCAGCTTCCATGAGAAGTCCTCGTCCTTGCCTTCGTACCACCCCATGGTGCGGGCATACTTGATGACGTTCTTCGAGTACAGCACGTTCTCCTTGTCCTTCAAAGGGAAGCGTCCGATGCGGCTCTGGTTGGCATGGCCACAGATGGCCTCGTCAGGAATACGACGAGCCACCCACACCACACGCTCCTTCGACTTCTTGCGGTCGGGACCACAGCCCTGCATCTCCAGTATCCAAGCCTCGTTGGGGTCGCAAATGGTGAATGTCTCACCCTCGGAATAGTAGCCATACTTTTCCACCAGCGATGTCATGATGCCGATGGCCTCGCGCGCTGTCTTCGAGCGCTGCAGACCGATGTAGATGAGCGATCCGTAGTCGATGAGTCCCGTAGAGTCTACCATCTCCTCACGACCGCCATAGGTGGTCTCGCCAATAGTGACCTGCCACTCGTTGATGTTACCCACCACGTTGTAGGTCTCAGCAGCTTCGGGAATCTCGCCCAGATACTTGTTGGTGTCCCACTCGTATATCTTGCGCATGTCGCCCTTCTGATGCCTGGCAGCAGGATAATGTGCCAGATTCATAAAGGCACCATAGGAGTCGGCATTGTAGGTACAGATGACCGAGCCGTCCACAGAGGCTTTCTTGCCGACGATGAAATTGGTGCAGGCCAGGGCATACGCTGTAGCCACAAGTGCTGTAGAAAAAAGGATTGTTCGTTTCATCATTATATCTATGCTTTTATGTTTGTACGTCTATCGCAGCGGCTTGATGGCAAAGGTGAAGTCATAGGACTGCAAGGGCAGCATGTACTGACGCTCAGGCCAAGTTCCCCACGAGGTGACACATCCCAGTCCCATCTGGTGCTGCTGGACGTGTACCTGCGTCAGAGGACGCTCTACCAGGTCGCCACTGTGTTTATAGAGACGAGGCAGGTCTTTGTTCACGCCAGCGTCAAGGTCCTCCACCAGATAGGACAGTGCTGAGCACTCCATGGGGGCGTTGCTCTCGAACTCCAGTCCCCTACCCGTCTGTTGGTTGTAGACACGGAACCAGCGCACATCGGTATGGTTGCCGCTCTCCTGCGGACGGACATAGGGGAAGTACTCGTCATTCACAGCACCCTCGTACTGTCCGATGAACTCAGAACTGTTGCGGTCGCAGTAGTTCTCGTGCGGGCCACGGCCATAGTACTTCACATGGTCGTACTCCTGAGGCATCTGCAGCTGCATGCCATAGCGGAACAGCCACTGGTCCTTGGTCTCGCCCTGGGGCTCCAGCTGCTGGCGTACGATGACAGAGCCGTCAGCCTGCAGTGTGTAGGTCATCGTGAGCTGGCACTTCACGCCCGGCATGTCTATCTTTGCGACAACACTATTGCCGCCTATCGACAGTTCCTTCACCTTCATCTCGGGCTGCTTCCATGCGGAAAAACGCAGCTGCAGGCGGGCACCGTAGTCGTTGTCCGTTGGGGCACGCCAGAACTCGGGAGCGATGCTCTGACGGTCAACAAGCATCGGTTGTCCGTCGATGTCGAGATAGTCAATCAGGCCCGACTGCTTGCCGATGGTCAACGTAGTACCCTTCGTCGAGAACTTCACGTAACTCTTGGTCTCCTCCTTCTGCACATTGCGCTCGTCCAATTGCTGGGTCTCCAGCTTATCGAAGACATAGGGCTTCACCACAAACTGCTGGCGTTCACCACTCTCGAACTGGAAGTTGACGAGAATCTCGCCTGCATGGTATAAGCCATTGATATACTTCTTGATTTCTGCAAACTCAAACGCCTTGCGCTGTTGCGGCAACACCTCATCGACCAACAGTTGCAGGGACTTGCTCTTCATGCCGTCGCTCTTCACCTCCACAGCCAGCTTCAGATTCTTGACAGGCTTGAAGAAGTTCTCGTTATAGATCTCTATCTTGCCATCTTTCAGTCCCTTGTCCGTAATCCACAGGTTCTGGTAGTAGTACTGCACCTCATAGGCATGAGGATTCAGCCTGCGGTCAGGAGCGATGATGCCGTTGCAGTTGAAGTTGTTGTCTGAGGCAGGATAGCGTCCGTAGTCGCCACCATAGGTAAAGATTTCCTTGCCTGTCACCTTGCTCTTGTCGCGCAGGCCCTGGTCTACGAAGTCCCAGATGAAGCCGCCCTGATACTTGGGATACTTGCGTACCAAGTCCCAGTATTCCTTGAAACCGCCCATCGAGTTGCCCATGGCATGAGCATACTCACACTGGATAAGTGGACGGGGATTGTCGCCCTTGGCATATTTCTCACAGTCGCGATAGTAGAAGTACATAGGGCAGAAGATGTCCGTCTTGCCGTCCTGTCCGGCCTGCTCGTACTGTACGGGACGAGTGGTGTCAACGCTCTTGATCCAGTCGTAGACGGCCTCGAAGTTAGGGCCGTAACCAGCCTCGTTACCCATGCTCCAGATGATGATGCTGGGATGGTTGCGCAGGGTGAGCACATTGCCCTGGTTGCGCTCCAGGTGCATCAACTTGAAGTCCTCACGCTTGGCAAGCGTCTGCTTACCATAGCCCATGCCATGGCTCTCGAGGTTGGCCTCTGCCACGAGATACAAGCCTGCAGAGTCGCAGAGCTCATACCAGCGGGGATCGTCCGGATAGTGCGAGGTGCGCACAGCATTGATGTTCAGCTGCTTCATGATACGGATGTCCTGACGCATACGCTCCATGGAGACGACATAGCCTCCATCGGGATCGAGCTCATGACGGTCCACACCTTTTATTAATATAGGCTGGCCGTTAAGCAACAGCTGGCCGTTCTTGATTTCCACATGACGGAAACCTAAACGCTGTCTTACAACCTGCAGCACCTCACCCTTCTTCTTCAGCGTGATCAGGAGGTTATACAGGTTGGGGGTCTCTGCCGTCCAGGGCTTCACGTCCTTGGGGTCGAGCATGAAGTGCTCGTGGTGATAGTAGGGCCAACGGTGTCCGTCGTGCTTGAAGATGACACGTCCCTGCTGATCCTCCAGCGACACTTCCAGACTGACACCTGAGGGATTCTTTACATCGACAGTATAGCCTATCTCACCACGCTGTTCCTCCACATTCCAGTCCTGCAGAATCTGGATGTTCTCAATATAGGTCTTCGGACGGGCATAGAGATAGACCTCACGGGCTATACCCGTAAAGCGCCAGAAGTCCTGGTCTTCCAGATAGGATCCGTCACACCAGCGCATCACCTGCATGGCAATCAGGTTCTTGCCTGACTTCACATACTTGGTGATGTCAAACTCGGCAGCCATTTTCGAGTCTTCGCTGTAGCCCACATAGTGGCCGTTGACCCACACCTTCAGGTTGCTGGTGGCAGAGCCTACGTGAAACAGCACCTGCTGGCCCTTCCAACTGTCGGGCAGCGTGAACTCACGACGGTAGGAACCAGTATAGTTCTCTGTCTCACCTATATAGGGCGGATTGGTATCGAATGTGGTTGCCCAGGCATAGCCAATGTTCTTGTAGATACGGTCGCCATGTCCGTTCAACTCGAACAGTCCAGGCACAGGGAAGTTCTCCCACTGGGAGTCGTCAAACCCAAGGCGGAAGAAGTCTTTCGGAGCATCCTGATGGTTCTTCACAAAACAGAAACGCCACATGCCTTCCATGGACAGGTAACGCTCTGAACGAGCCTTCTCTCCTGCCCTTGCCAAAGCTTCTGTCTCGTAGGCGAAGAAGTTGGCACGGCGTGCTTCACGGTTCTGATGATTGACTTGTGGATTGCTCCACTCGGGTGTCTTGTCAGCCAGCATGGGCTGAGCAGTAAGTGTCAAGAATAATGATAATAGTAAGTTCTTTGTCATGGCTACTGAATATTGTTTCTTTGGATGAATCATTTAGTCTCTATAGGCATCCTCTCCGATCTGCTCGCGAGCCCCGATGGTCATCTTGCGCAAATCGTAGAAAGAGCCGTTATAAATATTGAAGTCTACATTTCCTTTGATGCCTGGCAACTTTCCCACATCCGTATGCTGCCAGAACTTCCAAGCACCTTTGTACTCTACCTTCTCGACATAATAATGGGCTATCCAATAGGGATAATCATCAAATACCGAGTCGTTTAGGTATTTCATCTTAAACTTATAGTAAGTATAGATGATGGGCTTCACACCATAGTGAAACTCGACCATGTTCAGCCACAGTTGGATGCTCTGCTTGAACTCCTCGTCGGTCTGGTTCTTGGGCTTGTGCTCTACATCCAGGACGGGTGGCAGGTCACCACTCTCCAGCTTGACATTCTTGATAAAGAACTCAGCCTGGGCTTGTGCAGAAGAATGGACACTATAGAAATGATAGGCACCACGAGTAAATCCAAACTCTCTGGCTTGATAGAAGTTGTCAATAAAATTCTCATCAACCTTGGTAGCTCCTTCTGTGGCTTTGATCATGATAAAGCGTATGGGAAACTTGTCTATCATGCCCTCGTCTTTGAGTGTCTGCCAATCGATGTCACCCTGATGGTGGCTGATGTCGATACCATGGATTTCATAGCCCTCAGGATAGCTGATATCACCATACAGGGCACGAAAACGGAAACCAAAAGGACTGATGAAGAAATAATAGAAAAAATAGATATAGAGTGCAGACACCACCGCTCCGCCTATCCACCACGCCCAACCAGGCATGTGTTGTAATAGACGAATAAAGACATTCGGACGCCTATGTGGCACTGGGCTTGTACGGCGTCCGGATGTCGTTTTTCTATGTGTTGTCCGCTTCTGGGGCATTACTTTGCCTGTTCGAGGGCAAGGGTCTTAGTGGGCTGGTCGCACACCTCTGTGGGTCCCCAGTACTGGATGGGGCCAGGATAAACATATGCGGTCTCACGTGCCCATTTGTCGCGCTGAGCAGCAAAGCACTTGAACGGAGCACCGTCCAGTTCAACGAGAGCCTTACGGATAACTGGCTTCATCTCACCATTACGCTTCTCCATGTTCATCATCATCGTGATGGGCACACCACCGGCAATCCACTGGTCTGCAGGAGCAGTCGTATTCTTTACAATAGCCATGTAACCTGTCTTGCCATTGGCAATCAGCTGGGCTGCTGAGGTACCAAGAGCGTAGCAGTAGTCTGCATCGAAGTTAGAAGGAGCAGCACAACGTCCCTCATAGCCAAAGAAGTGGTGCAGGGCAGAGAACTTACCAGCGTACTTGCCGACCTTCTTACGACGCTCCAGCTTCTGGGCAACCATCGTAGAAAGCAGCTTCTCGGTCTCGATGAGCGATACCTGCACGTTTCCGTGGGGGTCGCGGTCGAGGGCCAGCTGACGGGCCACATTGGTAGGCAGCGAGTTGAACACCTCCAGATTGGTCTCTGACAGGTGACTCTTGGCAAAGTCGATAATCTCGCTACGACCCAGGTCCTTGACCTCGGGCTGAGCCAGCACGTCGTTCAGCTGGGCGATGAGTTTCTTGATAGCGGGAATGAACTCAATCAGACCCTCGGGAATGATGACAGTACCGAAGTTGTTGCCATCAGCAGCACGCTTGCACACCACGTCTGCAATATAAGTCACGATGTCGTCCAGGCTCTGCTTCTTGGCTTCCACCTCCTCACTGACGAGGCAGATGTTGGGCTGGGTCTGCAGGGCACACTCCAGTGCAATGTGAGAAGCTGAACGGCCCATCACCTTAATGAAGTGCCAGTACTTACGGGCAGAGTTGCAGTCACGCTCAATGTTACCAATCAGCTCTGAGTAGGTCTTACAAGCGGTATCGAAACCGAAAGAGGTCTCAATCTGCGAGTTCTTCAGGTCACCGTCAATGGTCTTAGGACAACCAATGACCTGTACACCATAGTTCTTGGCAGCATAGTACTCAGCCAGCACACAGGCGTTGGTGTTAGAGTCGTCACCACCAATGATGACAATAGCCTTGATGTCCAACTTGCGGATAATCTCGAGACCCTTCTCAAACTGATCCACCTTCTCCAGCTTTGTACGACCAGAGCCTATCATGTCGAAACCGCCCGTATTGCGATACTCGTCAATGATGTCAGCAGTCAGCTCCATATAATTATGGTCTACCAGTCCGCCAGGACCCAGGATGAAACCATACAGACGGTTCTCAGGGTTCAGCTTCTTAATCTGATCGAACAGGCCGGTAATCACATTGTGACCACCAGGAGCCTGACCACCAGACAGAATGATACCGACATTCATCTTAGTAGTGTTGGCCTCTGTAGCGGGTTCAAACTCTACAACAGGCATACCATAGGTGTTGGGGAAGAGCTTCTTGATTTCTTCCTGATCGCCCACACTTTGTGTGGCAGCACCTTCTTTTACTTTTACTGCTCCCTGGAGCGCCTTAGGCAGTTTGGGCTGATAGGCAGCTCTTGCCTTTTGCAATGCACTTTTTTCCATTGTCGTTTTCTATTATTAAAATGAATAATTGTAACCTTCTTGATGGCTTTGACTATCCAGTCGAAAGCTTTCGGAATGCAAAAATACGCTTTTTCTATGAGAAAACACAAAGAAAACATGCTTTTTAAGGTTTTTTTTGCTGTCAAGCTTTGTTTTATAGAAAAGTTTTCGTATCTTTGACAACGCAAACAACCATATTTATTAATAAGGAGAATCAAGTTTATGGCAAACAAACGATCACTGAAACGTTCCATCACACTCATCAGCGAAGAGTTATTCGCTGAATGTGTTGCCGCATCTCTCTATGGGCAAAATCCTGAATCGGCAGAAGCTTTGATCTTCAGCATCATCAAGATGCAGGATCATTTCATCCGACGCATTTCCCATCCGGAACCGGGCATTCCTGCCGGGGTATATTATAAAGACCTCAGAGAGAAGTTCGCAGCACAGGTGGGTGAAATCATTGACCAAATCAACACGCTCTGAAAACTATGTGGAAATCATTTTGCCGTTGGCTACTTTACAAACAGATGGGGTGGACTGCCAATATCACTGAGGCGCACCCCAATAAGTTTATTATCTGCCTGGCCCCGCACACCAGCAACTGGGACTTTCTCATCGGTCAGCTGTACAGTGGAGCAGAAGGGATGAAGAGCAACTTTCTCATGAAGAAAGAATGGTTCTTCTGGCCCCTCGGTCCTTTGTTCCGCAGCTTGGGAGGCATCCCCGTGTGGCGCAGCAAACATACCAGCATGACCGACAACCTGGCAGAGACAGCCCGCCAGGCCCGCCAGTTCATGCTTTGCATCACACCTGAAGGCACACGTTCGCCCAATCCGGAATGGAAGAAAGGATTTTACTATATCGCCCAAAAGGCGGAGATTCCCATCCTGCTCTATGGTGTTGACTACGAGAAGCGGCTCATCAACTGCACCAAGACCATTATTCCCAATGGTGACATCGATGCACAAATGAAAGAAATCAAGACTTATTTCAAGGGCTTCAAGGGAAAGAAACCCGAAAACTTTACGACTGGCGAAATTTAAACGATGCGCAAGCTACTATACATATTCGCCCTACTGCTCCCTATAACTGTATCGGCCAGCGATGACAACACCTCACGGTGGGGGGACATCGACTATAACGGAGAACCTTGGGTGAAGAACATTTCAACCCCTTTGGATATTACGCATGGACTGCAAGGCAGACACCTCGCCCTGTGGGCCAGTCATGGTTACTACTACGACCAGAAGGAAACACGGTGGAGATGGCAGCGACCTAAGCTCTTTGCCACTACGGAAGACCTGTACACACAGACCATCGTAGTCCCCTACCTCATCCCCATGCTCGAGAATGCGGGAGCCATCGTCTTCACGCCTCGTGAGCGCGACTGGCAGAAAGAGGAAATCATTGTCGACAACGACGGTTCCAAGCGTAACTATGTCGAGGTCACCTCCAAGACGTCCTGGAAGACATCTCCCATGCCGGGATTCATGAGTCATTCGGGAAGCTACAGCGATGGTGAGAATCCTTTCGTGGCCGGTTCTGCACGCATGTGCAAGACCACCAGCAGCAAGTCACGCTACTCACTGGCCACCTACCAGCCAGACTTCAAGAAAGCGGGCCGCTATGCCGTCTATGTCAGCTATCAGACGCTGCCCAACAGCATAGACGATGCTCTCTATACGGTATGGCATCGGGGTGAGCGCACGCAGTTTCTTGTCAATCAGCAGATGGGTGGTTCCACCTGGGTCTATTTAGGTACCTTCGACTTCGATGCCGGTTACAGCGAGTTCAATCGTGTCACCGTCAGCAACCAGAGTGGCAACAGCGGTGTGGTGACAACTGATGCCGTCCGATTCGGAGGAGGCATGGGCAACATCGAGCGCTATGGCAGTGTGAGTGGTATGCCAAGGGCACTCGAGGGGGCCCGCTATTATGCCCAGTGGGCAGGCATGCCCTACGAGGTCTATAGCAGCAAGAACGGAGAAAACGACTATGCTGACGACATCAACGTCCGTTCTCTGATGACCAACCTGCTGGGTGGTGGTTCCTGCTACATGCCCCAGACTGAAGGTCGCAAGGTACCCATCGAACTGTCGCTGGCCGTTCACAGCGATGCGGGCTTCCATCCCGACGGCAGCAGCATCTACGGTTCACTGGCCATCTGTACCACCAACCACAACGACATGAAGCTCAATGCCGGTCTCTCCCGACAGGTTTCCTATCAGCTGGCAGAGTCGCTGTTGGACAACGAGACAAAGGACCTTATTTATAAATATGGAAAATGGGAGCGTCGCAAGCTCTACGACCGCAACTACTCTGAGACGCGCCTGCCCGAGGTTCCCAGTGCCATTCTGGAAACAATGTCTCACCAGAGTTTCCCTGACATGCGCTATGGCCAGGACCCCAACTTCCGCTTTACGCTGGCTCGTTCCATCTATAAGACCTTGCTGCGCTATGTCACCAACATGCACGACAAGCCTTTCGTTGTGGCCCCATTGGCACCCGACCATTTCCGTATCCAGCTGCACAAACATGAGGCACGTCTCAGTTGGGATGCTGTAGAGGACCCGCAGGAACCATCCTCCACCCCCACAGGCTACATCGTCTATACGGCCGTTGGCGAGTCAGACTTCGATAACGGCACCTACGTCCGTAAGAACCATTTCCAATTAGAGCTCGAACCTGGCATCCTTTACCACTTTAAGGTAGCAGCCTGCAACAGTGGCGGAAAGAGCTTCACCACAGAGGTACTCTCTGCGCTCTACAATCCCAAGGCACTGCAGACCATTCTCGTGGTGAATGGTTTCCATCGTCTTTCTTCTCCCGCTATCCTCGAGAACGGACTGCATCAAGGATTCAATCTTGACGAAGATCCTGGCATCACCTATGGTCCGACCTTCGGATGGGTAGGACGACAAATCAACTTCGACCGCACTCAGATGGGAGTAGAAGTGGGCGGATTGGGCGACAGCAGTGACGAGCTGGCGGGCGTACTCATTGCAGGCAACGACTTCAACTATGTCATGACTCACGCCCAAGCCATTCAGGCGGCAGGCAGCTACAACATTGTCAGTTGTGCCAGCGAGGTGGTCGAGTCTGGACTCATGCCACTGAAGGACTATGCCGTCATTGACCTGCTGTTAGGTCTCGAACGTACTGACGGCCACAGCGTCGAGTCGTACAAGACGTTCCG
>Ga0310695_10008324_pt1 | contig 16097 bp, 10 predicted proteins | sample RumenRJG_04DNA_FD_203882 | JGI IMG/M metagenome (GOLD analysis project Ga0310695, IMG submission 203882) | Bovine rumen microbial communities from Lethbridge, Alberta, Canada - RJG_04 (v2) (version 2) | ecosystem: Host-associated > Mammals > Digestive system > Stomach > Rumen | place: Canada...
TATACAAACCTTTGATACCCTGTGTTTTGCTTAAAACGCCCCGGATTCGCGTATTTCGGAGCAAGGTAGTGCCTCGCTGGTTTCAAGCCATTCTGGCGGGCCTTAAAACACCAAAAAGCTTTACAGTGTAGCGCTAAGACACAGGGCGCGGCCGCCGTTGGCGGACAGGAGCCGCTGCACAGCAGCGGCCTACAGAACGGCTGCGTGGATGGGAGCCGCTGCACAGCAGCGGCCTACGGAACCGCGGCGTAATCAGCCCCTCCCCAATTGGGGGAGGGCCCTCTGCTCGCTTGCGAGCAGAGGGGGGTGGGGCCGGAGGTCAGCGGTGGTTGGGCCGTAGGTCGTTGTTGTGGGGCTTTTATTATTGTTTCATCCTCTTAAAATATTGTTTCCTTGCCCTTCTTTTGTAACCATTTTGTAAGCATTCGCAACATATTTTTAAAACCTCAGACTTGATTTATATTAATTTTGCCGCGAAAAATTTAAAGGCTAATGGCTGGATGAACCCAGAACAATGCAGCACAAAAGACAGTACACATTATTTATTATAGAAACCAGTATGAAAGAAAAATTCCTTATCTGTCTGGCATCGCTCATGCTCATGGCTGTGAGCGCGATGGCACAAATCAAGATTTCGGGAACAGTGGTCTCGGAGTCGGATGGCGAACCATTGGTTGGCGCTACCGTCAAGGTTGTCGGCACCAACAGTGGCACGATTACCGATATCGACGGTCATTTTGCAGTGACCGTTCCGTCGGCAGTGTCACGACTCAGCGTCTCCTACATCGGCTTTAAAACCGCCGAGGTAGCGGCAGTTAACAACATGACTGTCAAACTGAAGGACGGCACCGACCTTGATGAGGTCGTCGTCACCGGTTACCAGGTGCAGCGCAAGGCCGACCTCACGGGAGCCGTATCGGTCATGGACATGAAGGAGCCAATCAGCGCCGGTGAGCCGAACATGCTCAACTCCATGCAGGGCAAGCTCTCCGGCGTGAATATCGTCACCGACGCAGCACCCGGTGGCGGCGGCACCACCATCAGGGTGCGCGGCATCAGCACCGTCAACAGCAGCGACCCGCTCTTTGTCATCGACGGTGTGGCCACGGCCGAGAACCTCAACTCGCTCAACGGCGCCGACATCGAGTCGATACAGGTGTTGAAGGATGCCTCGTCGGCCAGCATCTACGGTTCGCGCGCTGCCAACGGCGTCATCGTCATCACCACCAAGAAAGGCAAGAACGGCAAGACCAAGTTCAATGTGGACTATACCGCCTCGGTAAACACCGTTGCCAAGACCTACGACATGCTCAACGCCAACCAGTGGGGCGTGGCCTACTGGCAGGCCTGCGCCAACGACGGCACTACCCCCGACTCACGCCTCTACGGCACGGGCAGCACGCCGCAGCTCGTCGAGTCGTACAACGGCATCAAGACCGCCGACACCGACTGGCAGAAAGAGGTCTATAGCGCTGCCTGGACCCACAACATCTCGGCCAGCGTGAGCAACGCGTCCGACAAGGGCTCCTATCTCTTCTCGGGCAACTACATCAACCAGAAGGGCCTCATGGAATATACCTACTACCGCCGCTTCACTGGCCGCGTCAACTCCACTTTCAATGTGAACAAGTATTTCCACGTGGGTGAGAACCTCATGGTGGCCAACTGGCACGACCGCGGCTTCGGAACGGGTTCCGACTCGGGAATTCCATACGTTGCCATGCGTCAGCACCCCGCCCTGCCGGTATATTCCTCCGACGGCGTGTTCGGCAGCGCCATGCAGCTGCTCTCCTCTGACGTGGCCAACCCCATGCAGACACTGTACAACGGACGCGACAACAGCAACAACTCGTGGCGCATCTTCGGCAATGCCTACGCCGAGCTCATTCCCGTCAAGGGCCTCACGCTGAAGACCAACTTCGGCATTGAGCATATCCAGTATTTCAACAAGTCGCTGGGCCGCAAGGTGGAGCCTACCGACAAGAACAGCGTCAGCCGTGGCTACGGTCAGGGAGACACCTACACCTGGACCAACACCGCCAACTACCTGGGCCAGTGGGGCAAGCACGGACTGAACGCCCTCTTCGGCGTGGAGGCCATCAAATATGTTTTCGAAGGTCTGAGCGCCTACCGCGACACCTATGCCTTTGAGGATAAGAACTATATGCAGATTGACTCGGGTACCGGAACGCAGACCAACGGCGGCGGCAAGTCGGAGTGGGCACTGTTCTCCCTCTTCGGCAAGGTCGACTACAACTACGCCGACCGCTACCTGGCCTCGTTCACCCTGCGCCGTGACGAGACCTCGCGCCTCGACAAGAGCAACCGCTCGGGCGTCTTCCCCGCATTCAGCGGTGCCTGGCGCATCAGCGAGGAGAGCTTCTTCCCCAAGCAGAACGTCGTCAACGACTTGAAGCTGCGCGTGGGCTGGGGTCAGAACGGTAATGCCGCCATCAGCAACCTCTATGCCGGCTACTCCACTTACGCCTACACCTCCGGCAACGGCTCCTACGACCTCAACGGCACCAACAACAGTGAGGTGAGCGGTGTCATCGTCACCTCATCGGGCAACAAGAACCTCAAGTGGGAGACCACCACCCAGACCAACCTCGGTCTCGACGCTACCCTGTTCGGCAACGCCGTAACCCTCAGCCTCGACTACTACTGGAAGAAGACCACCGACATGCTCACCGTGCCTCCTACCCTCTCCGTGGCAGGCGAGAATGCGGCCAAGTACATGAACACCGGCACGATGAAGAACAAGGGCTTCGAGATGAACCTCGGCTACCACTCGCCCAAATACGGCGACTTCAGCTGGGACGGCAGCCTCAACCTCTCGGCCTACCGCAACAAGCTCGTGGCCTTCAACGACAAGGTGAGCTATCAGGGCGGTGACATCCGCATCATGGAGGGACAGCCCATGGGTGTGTATTACGGCTGGGTCTATGACGGCATCTTCAAGGACCAGGAGAGCGTGGCCAACCATGCCGACCAGAGCGGAAAGGCCGTGGGACGCATGATCTTCAGAGACATCAACGGCGACGGCGTGGTCAACGACAACGACCGCTGCATTATCGGCGACCCCAACCCCGACTGGTCGATGGGTGTCAACCTCTCGGCCTCGTGGAAAAACTTCACCCTCAGCACCTTCCTCTTCGGCGAGTTCGGCTTCGACATCTATAACAGTACCAAGAAGCAGCTCTACCTGATGAGCTACGGCAACCTCTACACCAACCGGAGCACCGATGTGCTCAACGCCTGGTCGGAGAGCAATCCGAATGCCTCTATTCCCGCCCTCTCGCTCAACGACAACAACAACGAGGTGCGCATGTCAACCTACTACATTGAGGACGGCTCCTACCTGAAGATGAAGTTCCTGAAGCTGGCCTACAACTTCGACCAAAATCTCGTCAAGAAGCTCGGCCTCGGCGGCCTGAGCGTCTATGGCCAGGTGGAGAACGTATTCACCATCACAGGCTACTCCGGCCTCGACCCTGAGGTGCCATTAGGCGCCTACGGCAGCCGCGTCGATAACGGCCCCTATCCAAGGGCAAGGACGTTCAGCCTCGGACTTCACGTTGAATTCTAACTATTTCATATCATTCCCCATTAAACGCATTCAATCATGAAATACAAGATATACAGTGTAATGCTCTGCGCCGGCCTGCTTGCCGCCACATCCTGCTCCGACATGCTCGACACCGTGCCACAGGGCCAGTTTGTGGAAGACCAGCTCGACGACAACTCCGTCGAGGGTCTTGTCGCCGCAACCTACAATGGGCTGGAGGCCCACTTCTTCGGCAACAACGAGGCTTTCTCCGGCCCGTCGACCAACTGGATTTTCGACGTGCGCTCAGACGACGCGCTCAAGGGCGGAGGCGCCACGTCGATGGAGCAGAACATCCACCAGTTAGAGGTGTCCAACATCACGTCTGACAACGTGTCAAGCCTCTACAAGTGGGAAAACAACTATTACGCCATCGTGAGGGCTAACCGCGCCATCTCGGCCATCAACGATGCCAAATCAATCGAGAACCCCCAGCAGCTCATCGGTGAGATGAAGTGCCTCAGGGCCTACTACTATTTCGACCTCATCCGCGTGTTCAAGCGCATTCCTTACTTCACCGAAGCTGATGAGGATGCAAGCTCGAAGTCGAACATGGAGTTCACGCGCGCCGAGATCTACGATAAGATTATCGGCGACCTGACCGATGCCTACAACGTGCTGCCTGACAAGCCCGCATCCGCCGGCCGCGTGTGCAAGTACACTGCAGCCGCCATTCTGGCCAAGGTCTATGCGCAGGACACCGAGAACGGATGCGACTGGCAGAAGGTGAAGCAGTGGGCCAAGACCGTCATGGACAGCGGCCTCTACTCCTTCTACCCCAAGTGCCAGGACCAGGCCAAGATTGACAACAACAACCTCTACGAGTCAATCCTCGCCATCCAGTGCTCTACGGCCAACAACAACGCCCATATCAACTGGAGCAACCTGCTCAATGTGACCTACTCCGACGGCAACCTCTACGGCAACGGCGACGACTTCTTCTATGGCTCTCAGGACCTCGTCGACGCTTATGCCACCGACGAGAACGGACTGCCCTATATCGACAAGACCAACCCCAACGGTGAGGTGGTGTCGGGCGGCAACTACTATGGCAACGTCGATCCCCGTCTCGACTTCACCGTCGGCCGCATCGGCTTCCCCTTCCGTGGCCACACCTATACCAAAGGCTGGTGCCGCGCTTACGACATCTACGGCGAATATTCCAATAAGAAGAACATCTGCGACCCGGCCGACAAGCGCATGATCAGCGGCTGGCCCTGGGGCGGCTCACCGCTCAATTTCTGCCTCATCCGCTATTCCGACATCGTGCTCCTCTATGCTGAGGCTTGCGTCGAGACCAATGACCTCGAGGAGGCCCGCACATGGGTGAACAAGATCAGACAGCGCGCTGCCAACAGCATCGACACCTCTTATAAGCCGCAGGACCTCTCCACAGTGATGGCCGACTATGCCGTAGGCCAGTATCCGGCTACTGGCTGGACCCAGGACTATGCCCGCAAGGCTGTCCGTCTGGAGCGCCGTCTGGAGCTCGCCCTCGAGGGCAACCGCTGGTTCGACCTGCAGCGCTGGGGCAACACCGTCGACGTCATGACGAAGTACTTTGCCAAGGAGAAGCAGTACCAGACCTATTACCAGGATGCTAAGATTGACGACAACGACCTCTTCCTCAAGATATACTACACTGAGGTTGACAACGCCCATGGACTCTATACACAGTATTAATCACTCAACAACATATTCAGCAACGCTATGAAAAAGATATTTCTTGCACTTCTGCCACTGTTGGTGCTTGCACTTGCCGCCTGCTCTGATGTCGAATTGCCCGACGCCGTCTACAGTGAGGCGCCCTCCAACCTGGCATGGACCAACGAGGGACGCCAGCTCACGCTGACTTGGACGCTCCCCGCCAACGCCTCCGGCGCCATCATCTATAAAGATAATGTGGAACTGGCCGACTTTGACAGTGTTGTGACCTCATACACCATCAAGCGTGCGTCGACCAATACCGACAACCTCTATACCGTCAAGGCCAAATACAGCAACGGCTTGGTTTCGGAAGGTACGACGACAACGGTGCACATCAATTATGACATCATTGAGAAGGCCGGCTTCCTGCTCCTTGCCGACGACTACACCAAGCTCGAGGACGACGATGAGCTCGCCGCTGCCAAGTGGTTCAACGACAACTATGTGGCCAAGGGTAAGGGTGCCTTTGTCAAGCCGGCTGATTTGGCCAACATCAGCGTCGATGAGTTCCCCTGCCTGTGGATTATCATCGACCGCGTGGGCATGCCTGTGGGCTGGAAGAATCTGCCCAAGGATGTGGTCGACAATGTGGAGAACCTCAAGAACTATGTGCAGGGCGACGGCAAACTGCTTCTGACCAATCATGCTACCCAGCTTGTTGAGGCCATCGGCCGCACCAGCGGCTTCGCACCGGGCATCTATGGTAATGGTGCCGGCGGCGAGAACCCCGATGTGTGGGGCCTGCAGGCAGTCATCGGCAATGTCGACGGCCAGATTTACGACCACACCTCCTCCGACCTCTTCACGGGCATGGAGTCGGGTGAGTTCACCTACGGCCACAACATTTTCCCGCTGGTGGGCAGCGGACTGAAAGAGGACCACAACTGCATGTGGGACCTCAACGCCTACGGTCTGACCGGCAACCCCAACACGGTGACGGCCTTCCAGGACATCACCAACTCTACCGTGCTGGCCACCTGGCAGCATGTCGTGGACTACTGCTGCGCTGCTATCGTCGACTTCAATCCGACGGAGACCTTCACCGGCCGCATCGTGGCCATCGGCCCCTCTGCCTATGAGTTCCATCAGCCCGACAACCCCTATCAGAGCAACATCGAGAAGCTCACGGCCAACACCTTGAGCTACCTGCTGAGATAACGGTGCGGAAGTACGGAAGTAACTAAGAAGTTAAGAAGTCCAGAAGTCCAGTCATTACCATAATAATACCAAAGTATCAGTCACTTAAGCATATGACTGGACTTCTGAACTTCCGGACTTCAGTACTTCCAAACTTCAGTACTTCCGGTCTTCTATTATAAATACATCATCAACATGAATAGATTTCTTTACTCCATTGCCGGTCTTCTGAGCGCGGCCTCTGCCGCAGCCCAGACCCCGGTGGTCAACTTCCCCATGGAACCCTCCGGCAATACCATTGAGGAGACCAAGACAGGCAAGAGCTTCGAGATAGCCGGAGCCTTGCCCGCCTATACCGTGGACGGTGCCAAGGGCAAGTGCCTGCGCTTCGACGGCTACAGCACCGTCATCAAGGATGCGGCCATCGACCCTACGGCCATCTCCAACCAGGACATCACCTTCTCGCTCTGGGTGGCGCCGGTTATGTGGCCGCTGATGAATGTGGATGTCGACAGCGAGGACTGGACTACCCTTTGCGGCAACCTCGACGACAGCAAGCAGACGGGCTTCGCCTTCTTTCTCTCCAACCGCGGCCACTATACGTTCGAGTGCTGGACACCGCAGGGCAAGGTAAAGGCCGTCAGCAACACCACGCTCCCCTGCAACAAGTGGAGCCATCTGGTGGGTGTCATCCACGGCTCGGCATCGTCGCGCGCCGACCGCACCATTGCCCTGTACAACAACGGGCAGCTCATGGCCTCGACGACCATGGCTTCGACATTCAATGTCGGCAGCAGCAAGTTCCTCATCGGCAAGGCCGCAAGCGACATCAAGCATGACGTGTTCCTGCTCAATGCCTTTGACGGACTCATCGACGAGATACAGATATTCAACGGCGTGCAGCAGGATGTAGTGAGCGACAACACACCCGACCATGCCCCGGTGATTACCTATGACCCGGCGGTGCGCTACGCCGACAATATTCTCCGCCCCCATTTTCACGGCTGTCCCGACGGCAAATGGTCCAACGAGACTCACGGACTGACCTACTACAACGGCCGCTGGCACCTGTTCTACCAGTGCAATCCGGGTCTTTCGGGCATCATCAACCAGAAGTGGGGCCACATGTCGTCGGCCAACCTCTACGACTGGCGCGAGGAGCCGATAGCGCTTTATCCGTCAGAGTGGTATGACAAGAAAGGCTGTTGGAGTGGCTGTCTGTTCGAGAACGCAGCGTTCAACGACGGCAAGCCCACCATCCTCTACACGGGCGTTGACTTCGCACGCGCCATGATCTCGATGGCCTCACCGGCCGACGACAGCCTCAGCACTTGGACCAAGAATGCCGCCAACCCCATCATCAACGGGGTGCCCTCTGGTTACAGCAGCGATTTCCGCGACTGCTATTTCTTTGAGAACAACGGCGATAAATACATCATCGTAGGTTGTGCGAAAAGCGGCATCGGCTGCGCCATACTCTATAAATACGAGAATGGAAGTTGGACCTACGAGGGCGACTTCTTCCAGGGCACCAATGCCAGCAGCTGTGGTACGATGTGGGAGATGCCCAACATTACGCCGATGGGCAACGACAAATGGCTCTTCACGGTCACGCCGTTGGGCATGGGCTCGGGCGTGAAGTGCATCTACTGGATTGGCACCATTGGCACTGACGGCAAGTTCACGCCGCAGCAGACCGAGGCGCAGGACATCGAGATGACCGGTACCTCGAAGGAGGGCTATGGCCTGCTCTCTCCGACCATTTATCAGAAAGACGGCAAGACCATCTTGTTGGGCATCGTCCCCGACAAGGTGGGCGGCGACTTCAACTACCGCTGGGGCTGGGCCCACAACTATTCACTGCCCCGCGAGATATTCCTCAGCAGCGACGGCAAGACACTCCTGCAAAAACCCTACAGCGGCCTTGAGGGAATGCGCGTCACCGACGGTGCCTACGAGGGCGAGAGCGTGGCGGTCAGCAACTCCACGGCAGCCTTGGGCAACGTGAGCGGACGACAGCTGGAGCTATACGCCGAGTTCAAAATTACCTCTTCCAATGCGACAGCCAAGACGGGCTTCCACCTGCTGAAGGACGGCACGAGCTATGCCAGCGTCTATTATTCCGCCAACAGCGTGACCGTGGATTTAGGCACCCTCAACCGCGTCATCAACGACAACAACATCTTTGCCAACGGCCTCTATACGGGCAGCTTCTACAACGAGCGCATGCGTCCGGGCTCTACAGTCAAGCTCCACGTCTATCTCGACGGCTCCATCCTTGACGTGTTTGTCAATGACCATTACGCCTTCTCCATGCGCGCCTATCCCACCGACACCAACGCCGTGGGCGTGGAGGCCTTCTCGACAGGCTCGACTACATTCACCACACTCAAGGCATGGGAACTCAATCCAAAGGGCCAGACCACGGGCATTGAGGGCATCACGGCACCAAAGACCGCAAAGCCCTCCAATGCCATCTACAACCTACAGGGGCAACAGCTGTCAACGGTACCTCAACAAGGCATCTATATCCGCAACGGCAGGAAATACATCGCCGAATAAAAGGCACGGGAAACAGCAATTCTGGGAAATCAAATACATATCAACTGTCAACAATATTCTAAAACAATGAAAAGAAATCTACTTCTGACTGTCCTGCTCACGATGGTTACTCTGATGGGATGGTCGCAGAACATCGCCTACATACTGCCGTCAGACTGCAGCTATGCGGACGGCAAGCTGACGGGCTTCCCGTCTGAGACTACGGGCTTTGAGGCCTGCCCCACGCAGACCCCTGAGTTGAATGCCGCCACCTGGTTCAAGGAGAACTATGTCGATAAGGGCAAGGGAACATTCCTGCCGATAGCGCAGGTGGCTGCCACCGACCTGTCGAAATACGACCTCATCTGGGCGCATGTGGAGCGCACGGCCATGCCCGACAAGAGCGAGCTGAAAGGCAAGTACGGGTTTGACGACGCGGTGGTGACGGCGCTGAAGAGCTACGTCCAGGCCGGCGGCAACCTCTATCTGAGCAAGGCCGCGACGTTCCTGGCCTACTACATGGGGCGCATCGGCTACGCGCCGACTTTTGAGAATGCCGGCAACTATGAGCAGAAAAACTCCGACGACTGGTGGTGCACGCAGGCTTTGCTCGGCAGCGGACTCGATGCCGCAAGCCAGACCGACCGCACCGGACACGCCATCTTTACGGGTCTGGAGAAGACTACCAACAGCGACTACTGGCACAATGCGTTCAAGATGACCAACGCCGAGGTGCGCACAAGCAACATCTACTGCTCGTGGATAGAGTTCTTGGACGGCGACCAGCAGAAGAAATACGACAACAGCAACAAACAGCTGCTCACCGATTTCGAGTCGGCCTGGAACGCCCGGTGCCTCTCCCAGCGCGGAAACATCGCGGACTACTGCTTCATGGACATCGTGGAGTTCCTGCCCGGTACCGTGAATGATGTCAACTGGAAGGGCACCATCCTCTGCAACGGCTCCAACCATTGCCAATGGGCGAAGTGCAACGATGGTACCATACCGTTGCCAATCACGACGCTTACCGGTAACGTGATGAATTACTTGACCAAGAATATATCTCTCTATGAGGGAAGGACGATTGACTATGCCAGTGAGTTTACCGCCAATGCAACGCTGGCGCGCGAGTTCACGGCCGATACGAAGAGCACCATCATTCTCCCCTTCGCCCTCACCGAGACGCAGTGCACTGACTGTGGCCAGTTCTATGAATTAAGCGCCGTCAATGGCAGCTCAATCGTTTTCTCGCCCGTTACGTCAACAGCGGCCAACAAACCTTATGTGTTCGTGCCTAAGACCACCGGCAGCCTGCCAACGTTTGAGAGTGTGACCTTTGAGCCGACCACCACGGCTGACCTTACAACATCGGTGACCGGAGCCTCAATGATTGGCAGCTATTCGGCTGCAACATTCGACAATGCCCAGTCCAGTGGCATCTACACCTATTATGATAATAGTTTCGTCACCACGACGGGATCTATTTCGATTAACCCCTTCCGTGCCTATGTGAAGCTCGACAATGCCACCGCTGCGAAGATGAGCGTCGTGATGGGTGGCTCAACGACGGGCATCACGAAGGTGACGGCCGACGACAAGGCCAACGACAGCTACTATACGCTCTCCGGCGTCAGGGTAGCCGCTCCCGCAAAGGGCGTTTACATCCATCAAGGTAAAAAGATTATCGTAAAATAAGCAAAGATGAAAAAGGAATATATTGCACCCGCTTGCCGTATCGCAAAGGTCGAGGCAAGTACGCTGCTTGAAGGCAGCATCACGGAGACTACGGGGACAGTGCTTGATAAGAACTTCACCGGTCAGGCCAAACGCGGAATCTGGGATCTGGAAAAGGATAATTAACCGCTCTGTCGCCCTCCTGCTGTCTCAGCCGACGTAAGAAATCGTCTGCAGAGATGTCGTCTGTTGAGGCGGCAGGAGGGCTTTATTATTAAATATCTTCAATGCCCCTACGCTATGGTAGGGACTCATTTAAACGCAACTATTATGAAACATTTTCTTCTTCTTTTATCGTTCTTGTCTTGTACATTGGCTGCGCTGGCTCAGAAGCCGGCGATGCTGAAGCTCTCTTCGCCCAGTTCGACGGAGCAATCGGCGCTTGACTGGTTCTCAGCCAATGTGGACGGAACCATCATCAGCGTCGACACGCTGTCGTCGCTCAGCGTTGAAAAGACGCCATGTCTGTGGATTATGGTGGATAGGGTAGGGCTGACGATGGGCGCTGAGAACCTGCCTGACAACCTGAACACGCTTGCCACGACGGTGCTGAAGCCTTATGTGCAGGCTGGCGGCAATCTGTTGCTCACCAACCATGCCACGCAGTTGGCCTATGCCATTGGCCGCACCACCTATGCCCCGAAGCTGTTTGGCAATGGGGCTGGCAGCGAGAATGCTGACGAGTGGGGCATCCAGGCCGTCATCGGCAGAATGAGTGATGACTCCACCTCGACGGCTTACAACGCTGCGGCTTACGATAACCGCTCACACGCCATCTATAAAGGTCTGGAGGAGAACAACGCTTACGGACATCCCACATTCGCGCTCATCGGGAAAGGCATCAAGCTCGACCACAACTGCATGTGGGACCTGAACCTCGCCGAATACGGCTTGGCTGATAATCCGAACAAGGTCGCTGACTTCGAAGATAAGAACGGCGCTCTGGTGCTGGGCACCTGGCAGCATGTGATCGACTATTGCTGTGCGGGCATCGTCGAGTTCCTGCCCAACGATGACTATGCCGGCACGGTGCTGGCCTGCGGACTTGCGGCTTACGACTGGACGCAATGGCAGTATTCGCCGAATTTTACCAAATTCACCACCAATATGATTAACTACCTCACGCCATCGACGCCGACCGGCATCACGACGGTTGCGGCTGATGAGGCGGATGACGACGCTTGCTACAATCTCGACGGACAGCGGGTATCGCGCAACGCGAAAGGATTGGTAATCAAGAAAGGTAAGAAAGTTATTATAAGATAAGAGATTATGCAGTTTATTCGAACGATTGGCTTGGTGGCAATGCTGTTGCTGACGGTTATTGGCATGAAAGCCCAAGACATTAAAGTCAGTACGCTTGGCGACAGCCATGTCATGGTGAGAGTCGACGGCAACAGCAAGTATGTGCTGCTGCCCGTGGAGGAGCAACAGGAGAATGACAACATCCGCGTGGTCGTGGACAATCAGTTGGTGAGGAAGCTGAATGTGCGGTTGGCCGTCAATAAGGTCGACTACTACGTTCCCCTTTGCCTGCCCGCCTCTGCCTCAGGTACGCTGCTCGATATCAATGTCAACCGCAGTGGGGCCAGCGCCTCGGCCAGTAAGATGGCCACGAGCGACATGGCCTGCTGGAAACTCATGCGGACAGCCAATACGTTCGATATGACCAACCGCGAGCGTTTCCGCCCCGTCTATCACCACACGCCGGCTTATGGTTGGATGAACGACCCCAACGGACTGTTCTACAAGGACGGCGTGTGGAATCTCTATTACCAGCACAACCCCTTCGGGTCGACGTGGGAGAACATGACGTGGGGCCACGCCACCAGCACCGACCTGGTGCACTGGACGTTTGAGGGCGAGGCCATTGAGCCGGATGCCCTCGGCACCATCTTCAGCGGCAGCGCTGTGGTCGATAAGAACAACACGGCGGGCCTCGGCGCCGGCACCATCTTGGCTTACTACACCTCGGCCGGACAGTCGCAGACGCAGAGCATGGCCTACAGCACCGACAACGGCAAGACGTTCACCAAGTACGCCGCCAACCCCGTGCTGACCTCCGACATTCCCGACTTCCGCGACCCGCATATCATCTGGTATGAGCCACAGCAGAAGTGGATCCTCATCGTCTCGGAGAAGCAGCACATGAAGCTTTTCTCCTCAAAGAACCTCAGGGACTGGACCTTCGAAAGCGACTTCGGCGACGGCTACGGCTGCCATACCGGCGTATGGGAATGCCCCGACCTGCTCGACATGGGCAACGGCCACTGGATTCTCGTGTGCAACATCAACCCCGGCGGTCCCTTCGGCGGTTCAGCCACGCAGTATTTCACCGGTTCGTTCGACGGTCATCTGTTCACCTGCGACAGCGACCCGAAGGTGACGAAGTGGATGGACTGGGGCAAGGACCACTACGCCACGGTGACCTTCAACAACGCCCCCGACGGCCGCCATGTGGCACTGCCGTGGATGAGCAACTGGCAGTATGCCGCACAGGTACCGACGAAGCAGTACCGCTCGGCCAACGGCATTGCCCGCGACCTCGGCTATTTCGAATACAACGGTCAGGGGTACGTCAGCGTGAAGCCATCACCCGAAATCCTCAACGCCTTCGCCAAGAAAGCGCAGAAAAGTCTGACCCCGGCCTGCATGGTGGAGGTGCAACTGAAGAACAACGCGACCATCACACTGTCCAACAGCAAGGGCGAGCAGGTCACCATGACCTACAGCGCCAAGGACGAGGCCTTCACGATGGACCGCACCAAGAGCGGCGATACCAGCTTCAGCAACGACTTCCCCGCCGTGACCAAAGCGCCGACGCTGGGAAAGATAAAAACGCTCCAAATCTTCATTGATAAAAGCAGCATCGAGGCTTTTGATGCTGACGGCAAGATGGCGATGTCGAACATCGTGTTCCCATCGGAGCCGTACAGCCGCCTCACCGTCAGCGGCGGCAAGGCGAAAGTCTATGCTTTAAAATAAAAAATCTAAAAAAAACAACGCTGATGCAATGACATAGCGTATTCTTTCTTATATTTGCAGAAAATCTAAAAACGAATGGAAGATAATAAAAACACAGTGAATGCAGCCGCCCAATCGAGCAAGGCTGCCATTGTCGTGGTGATGCTTTGCTTCTTCGCCATGGGTTTTGTCGACCTCGTCGGCACTGCGTCCAACTGCCTGCAGAAGGACCTTAACCTCAGCAATACCCTGTCGAACACGATGCCGTCAATCGTGTTCTTCTGGTTCCTCATCTTCTCGGTTCCCACGAGTGTGCTGATGAACAAGATTGGGCGCAAGAAGACGGTCATCCTCTCGCTGCTCGTCACACTGCTGTCGCTCATCCTCCCCATCTTCACCGAGAACATCTACGTCATGGTGGTGGCCTTCTCGCTGTTGGGCATCGGCAACGCCCTCATGCAGACATCGCTCAACCCGCTGGTGTCGATGCTCGTCAAGGGCAACCTTGCCTCGACGCTCACCTTCGGTCAGTTTGTCAAGGCCATTGCCTCCTTCCTGCCCACCATCATCGTGCCTTGGGCTACGGCCAATGTGTCGATGACCTTCGGTCTGTCGTGGCGTATTATCTTCCCGTTGTTCACCATTATCGGCATTATTGCCACCATCGCCCTGTCGGTCACTCCGATTAAGGAGGAAGTCGACGAGGGCAGCGACAACACGTCGGTCGGCGGTCTGTTTGCCGAGGCTTTCAAACTGCTTGGTGTGCCCATCGTATTGCTGAGCTTCCTCGGAATCATGTGCCACGTCGGTATCGACGTCGGTACCAACACCATCGCTCCGAAGCTGCTCCACGAGCGTCTGGGTATGGACCTGCAGGGCGAGGCGCTGTTTGCCACGTCGGTTTATTTCATTGCGCGCACCATCGGCTGCCTTACCGGTAGCTTCTTCCTTCGTGTGTTGAAGACCCGCACATTCTTCATCATTAGCATCGTGATGATGGCCTTGAGCATGGTCGGCATGTTTGTCGGAACGAGCAAGCTCATGCTCTTCACCGCTATTGCGCTGGTGGGCTACGGCAACAGCAATGTGTTCAGCATGTGTCTCTCGCAGGCACTGCTCTCCATGCCTGAGAAGAAGAATGCCGTGAGCGGACTGATGATTATGGGTCTGTTCGGTGGTACCATCTTCCCGTTGGTCATGGGCTTGGTCAGCGATGGTATGGGCAGTCAGATAGGCTCGGTCATCGTGATGAGCGTTGGCGTCATCTATCTGTTCAGCTATATCCGTCAGGTGAAATTCTAATACATCAATAATATGAGAACAATAGTAGGATTGGGCGAGGTGCTTTACGATGTGCTTCCTGAAGGCGCTAAGCTTGGAGGCGCTCCAGCCAACTTCGCCTATCATGTCAGTCAGTTTGGTTTGAATGCGATGGCCGTGAGTGCTGTCGGTAACGATGCCTTAGGCGATGAGGCGCTGTCCACGTTCGACAAGAACGGCCTTCAGTACCTCGTACCCCGTGTGCCTTACCCGACGGGTACGGTCAACGTGAAGCTCGATGAGTCGGGTGTCCCCACTTATACCTTCACCCCCAACGTGGCATGGGACCATCTGCAGTTCACGCCTGAGATTGAGGCCGTGGCTAAAGAGTGCCGCGCCGTCTGCTTCGGGTCGCTGGCCCAGCGCAGTCAGGAGTCGAAACAGACCATTGAGAAGTTCATCGCCGCTTGTCCGGCCGACTGCCTGCGCATCTTTGACATCAACCTGCGTGGCGACTTCTATAACAAGGAGATTATTCAGGCCAACCTGCGCCACTGCGACGTGTTGAAGATCAACGACGAGGAGCTGGTGGTGATTGGCCGCATGTTTGACTATCCCGGCCTCGATATGGAGGAGAAGTGCCGCATCATCATGCACCGCTACCATCTGAAGATGGTTGTGCTGACCTGTGGTACCAACGGCAGCTACGTCTTTGAGCCAGACGGCAAGACGAGTTTCCGCGAGACGCCGAAGGTGGAGGTTGCAGATACGGTTGGTGCCGGTGACAGCTTCACGGCTACGTTCACCGCTGCCCTGCTCTCGGGCATGAGTGTCAGTGAGGCCCACAGCCTGGCCGTTGATGTCAGTGCTTTCGTCTGCACGCAGAAAGGCGCCATGCCGAAGCTGCCCGAGTCGCTTACCAGCCGAATGAAACGAGGGTAAGTTTTCGCAGTATTGATATATTGACAATCCCCGGCGCAGCGGATAAAGTCCGTGGAGGTATGCAACCTTGGTAGCAGTGTAGTGGCCGGCCTGGTGCCGTCCACCAACCCTTGGTATGGCATTTTTCCCACACATCAGCGCTTACGCTGATCTCGCAGATGGAGACACGCCCGCAACACCGGCGGCTGGTGGCCGGCACCAGGCC
>Ga0310695_10008325_pt1 | contig 16096 bp, 13 predicted proteins | sample RumenRJG_04DNA_FD_203882 | JGI IMG/M metagenome (GOLD analysis project Ga0310695, IMG submission 203882) | Bovine rumen microbial communities from Lethbridge, Alberta, Canada - RJG_04 (v2) (version 2) | ecosystem: Host-associated > Mammals > Digestive system > Stomach > Rumen | place: Canada...
GGCACCACCATAATAAGAGAAGAGCGTTCCTATCACCTTCTTCTTGTCACTTCCTATATTGTCAGAATAGGTTCCATCCTCAAAGATAAAATCGCCAACTTTAATTGCTCTCTGTGGCAAGAAATTGCTAGAAGCAATGTGTGGGGCTAGTTTCTGATTCTTTTTTGAAACCACCAGAATTGTTGGCTCCTCATCATTATTTTGACTTTGATTTGCTATCTTTTCAGAATTGTTAGAATCAGATTGACCAATCAACAGAGTCTCCTCATTTTCAGGTTCAGGCTCCAAAACAGGTTTTACCTTTGAAACGGGATTGGGAGCTTCTTCTTGTGGCTGTTTTTCAATCAGTTTGATAACCTCTTCCACACTCTGCGGTCTTGCCTTTCTTTTTGGCTGCATCATCCAAACAACCAGCTTGCGCATACCATCAGATACGGTATTGGGGAAATCGAATGCATCTTCTTCATCTTCCTCGATGTCAATAGCCATAGGTGGTTTTTTGTTTGTCAGAAGATTGTAAATTGTAGCACCAAGGGCATATATATCCGTCCATGGCCCAAAACGATCATACATCTGGCCTATCTGTTCATTGGGAGCATAGCCTGGTGTATAGCAGAGAGCAGTCGAAGTAGTCATACTGCCATTAGCACGCAACTGCTTGCTGGCTCCAAAGTCTATCAGATAAGCATTTCCTTGCTTATCCACCATAATATTACCAGGTTTCAAGTCAAGGTGCCATATTTCGTTCTGATGCACTTCTTTCAATGCTTCGAGTATCTGCGAAAGAATGCCCCTGACTTCTGCTTCAGTAAATGGATTGCCAGTCTTTTTAATTCTCTCTGCCAGCGATTCGCCCTCTATGTAATCCATCACATAGTAGGCAGTACCATTCTCCTCAAACAGATCATGAACTTTTACTATATGTTCATTCTTCAGCTTACGCAAACGACGGGCCTCTTTCTTAAACTTCTCTCGTTGTTCCTCGAACTGCTGCACATTGTCAGCATTACTAACACTGACAACGGAAGTCATTTCGTCACGTTCCGTCACGCCCTTCATGAAGAACTCCTTGATGGCTACTGTCTCTTCAAACTCCGTGTTGTACCCCACATACGTATTGCCGAAGCCTCCTTGCCCCAGCACTCGTTCTATTTTGTATTTTCCACCCTGCAAGGTGGTGTTAGGTTGTAGATGTTGCATAAGATTACCAATTAATTCTACAATGGATTATTGCTATAGGGATGTTTGTAAATTACATTTTAAAGTCTATTCAGTATGAGCACATCCAACAAATTCGTCTTTCCACACAATGCCGCCTGTTGGACGTTCACCTAAATCTTCCCAAAAGCCATTCTCTCTCTTTACTGGTCGTATATTTGATAGTTTCAGACACCCAAGATTATATGCTTTAATGACAAGTTCGCTTATGTTCTTAGAATAAATTAAAATAGCGCTTGTAGGAACGTTGTAAATATCTTCTATTTTTGAACTATCGTATAATAATATTGGCTCATTGTCACCATAACTAACATCCACAGAAAAAAAGGCTTCGGATACATTTCTAATATCTTTCTTCAAATCCTCATCATGAAGAGAAGACCTCCAAACGCTCCATTTATGTATTAGTCCTTTTGTGTTTCCTTTGTTTGAAATCAACTGAATACTTATCACATCCCAATCCCTTTTACGAGGAGAAAGTTCTATGGATAAGAGAATCTTTTGAGCTTTTTCTTGATGTGTAAATTCTTGATTCAAACCAAAATTGATATTGGATATGTTAGAAAAGCCAAGTTCTTGGATAAAATCTCCAATCCATTTGTAGTCTTGCTCATAAATAGAAATTTTCACACTCTCGTTAGATCCTCTTTTCTTCCAAAAGGAAAATATGTATTTAATTATCTTGTTCATATATATACCATTTTATTATCTGTATTTTCCACCCTGCAAGGTGGTGTTAGGATGTAGATATTGCATTAATTCTATCTGTTTTGGATTTTTTCGAAAATGTACGTAAGCATCTATGAATTTATCTTTTGGCAAGATGGAAGTATCCCTTTCCCATGTTACCGGCTCTTCATTTTTTCTAAACCATATTAGAACAATGTTATATGCTAATTCCCAATAAGGAGAATCATCTTCTATTCCCCAAAAATCCAGTAAAGAATAAAGACGTTCAATGCTATGAGGATGTTCTTTGTCATCAATCTCTTGTTGGGGCGTTCTATGCATAAGCATTTGAGCAATTCCAATAATAGCACCCTTTAGTATGGATTCAACTTTATTATTGCAACTAATGGATTTTATAGCTTCAAAAGAAAAGATATCAGCAATATGTTCTTTTGTGAAGAATTCATATTTTTGTATATATCTATCATGTAATACATGTCCTATCTCATGGCAAAGCGAGTATGCCAACGCATAAATGGTCAATTTATCACAGTCTGATAACTTATTTGACTTAAAGAGATTAGAACCATCAAGTTTTTCAAATACAGGTGTTTGCTCTGCATTTGACAAAGATACACTAACTTTATTCCGAATATTGTCCTGATTTCCCCAATCTGAATATTTAGTATCAATGATATAATCTTCAGGAAAAGATAAATTGGGAAACAACTCGTTTGCGATAGTATAAAAATCCAGAATATCAGGTATTCCGATGATTATTTTTCCATCGTTAAAAGAACCTCCACAATTTCTATTATGTACAATGTCTATCTCAATGATATTATAATTTGAAATACTCTTAACAAACTCTATTGCATCAAGCAAAAATTTGTTTTCTCCAATTATCTGATATATTACAGATATTAACAATTCTGATTGTTTCATCTTTAATCTGTTTAATATATGATTATCATACAAAGCAGAAGATCTAATCCTCATATCCAGTTATTTTTCCAACGACATAGTATGTAATCAAACATATTGAAGTAAAAATGATACCATCCCACCTCAAATCTAAAAAAGGTTTCTCTTTTAGCCAGTCACTATCATTATTCCATAATATGGTAAGAGTAATAATTGCAACCACAATCGTCACACCCCATGTTAAATAACAGGAGAAATTATCGGGTTCTGATAGTCCAGTTTCCTGATTCTGCAGATTCTCATCCTTTTCATATAATTGTTGGTTAAGGCTTTGTAGTGCGCTTTGAGCTTCCATACTACCTTGTTCAGCAGCTTTTCTATACCAATTTGAAGCAACAGACAAATCTTGAAGAACTCCATCTCCTTTAGTATAGCAAATAGCGACTTCCAACTGAGCCTTTATGTAGCCCATGGCAGCAGACCTTAAGAAACACTTAAAAGCTTTTTCTTTATGATGATTTGACTCAAATTCTTTCCCAATATTATATATGTCTTTTGCTGTAAGTCTTTCAATTTCTTTGTAACTATAAGATGAACCGACTACCTCTTGTAGCCTTCGAAGTTGGTCTTTGTCAGATAGCCATTTCGCAACTTCATCAGAATGATTTGAGTGTTCGATTATAGTATCCTCATCCCTCTCATCAAGAATCTTATTTTGTTCTTTCGCAAGATTCTCTAACTTTTCAACTTCTTCATCTATATCCTCTTCATCACTACTACCGCTCATATCAAAAAACCATCCTAATTGCTGTAAGACTGCCACAACAATATAGTCATGAGTCATCGGAAGACCTTCTAAATCTACTCCAAATAGATTCTTTATTCCATTTTTGATTTCATCTATCTGCTCTTTTGTTGCACTTAAATCCTTAACAAAATCTATGTCTTCACCTTTAATCTTAACGATTTCTCTATTTAAAACTTCTTTTGCAATAGAGACAACACCAATACTAACTAAGTCAACATAGTACTTTTGCTTCACATCTTCAGCAGTTTGTGGTCTATCTTTCCGCTTAGGCTGCATCATCCAGTTAATAAGCTTATACATTAAGCCCAAATTACTCTCTGGAAGATCATCTTCCTTGAATTCTTCTATGTCAAATTCTAATGGACTTTTACCTGTTAATAAGTTGAATATTGTCGCTCCGACAGCATAGAGATCAGTCCAAGGGCCGAATTGTTTAAAAAGCATGCCTGTTTGTTCTGCAGGAGCATAGCCTGGAGTGAAGTACAAAGCTGTTGAGGTCATTTCACTGGGTGTTATCTGCTTGCTGGCTCCAAAGTCTATCAGCACAATATTATTATCTACCAGCATAATATTGGCAGGCTTAATGTCTAAGTGCCATATTTGGTACTGATGTATTTCAGATAAGGCATCTAATAATTGTGGAAGAATGTCCATTACTTCGGATTCAGTCAAAGGATGTCCCTCTCTCTTCATTTTTGAAGCTAAAGATTCACCTTCAAGATAATCCATTACATAATACACCGTATTATTTTCCTCGAACAAATCATAGACTTTGACAATATGTTCATTTTCTAATGACATGATGCGTTTAGCCTCTTTCTTAAACTTCTCTTTTTGTTTTTCGAAAAGAATGTCATTTGCAGAATTAGAAACTTGGATAGCTGTTCCAACCCTCTCATTTACTCCATTAAGGAACAGCTTCTTGATGGCAACTTGCTTTTCATAATAAGGTAACATTGGTGGTTGGAAGTCTTTGTTTTCACATGTTTGCGTAGCCAAGTAAGTGATACCAAAGCCTCCTTGCCCCAGCACACGTTCTATTCTGTATTTTCCACCCTGCAAGGTGGTGTTAGGTTGTAAGTGTTGCATTTCAATAGTCATTTTTTATTCTTTCAAAAGAAGTTATTTTTGAAAGCAGAAGTGATTGTTGTACATTGTCTACAATTAGAAGTCTCTTATCTATTGCTTTTTGCAGTTTCTTTATGAAGATTGGTATTTTATTCTCCTCATACAATACAATGTGATTAATATCCTCAAAATTAAACTTTAAACCAAGGAGTTTCATATCCTCTGAAGGATCAGGCTTCTTCTTTCTTTTGTCTCCTCTCCATTGGTCATATTCTCCCCTTTCCCACATCCACCAAATTTCATTGAGTCCTTCCTCAATTATATAGCGCCACTCATTCTCTTCGTAATTACAATATGGCTCTCCTTGCCATTCACTGATGTATTTTTTGACAAATCCGAACATGTAATTGCGGGCTCTATGGGAATCACTGTCCATCCAGCATTGGCTCAATAATTCTCCTATATCACTAGGATTTTTCGTCCATGTTTTCTTGAATTCTGCCCACATAGAATGATAAAAGACAATTCCATCAATGATTGTTTCCTTGTTTACATATTGAATCGGATTACAGCCGTTTTTAATTCCCCATTCCTTTTTGAATCCAATAGCATATCTTCCATAATTCTTTACAAATGAATCAGACATAGAAACTGGGATGTCACAAAAGCATATTTGAGGTATGCCTATTATGTAGTTTGGATTTGCTTTGGTTGACAAATCTTCACTACAATAGTTTGGAATCAATTTGCCAGAGGCCAGGATATTTATAATGTTATCTAACCTTTTTGTATAATGAAATAATGAGTGTGTACGATACGAGTTCATGTCTTCCTATTTTGTGATTGCATTTTATTGTTCCCATTTTGGACTTGTGTATTGACTATTGGAATTATAATTGGATTACTTATCATCATAAAAAAAACATGCTATTACTATTGTGGAAACAATGCCAACAGATGCCGGTATCAGGTTAGTTTCTATGAATATACCATCTTTAGTTGAGAAAGTAGGCCATCCCATGAACGTTGCAATTAATTGGTATATGCCAAAGATTATGGCACCGATAAAAGCCGCAGGATATAGGCAATCTTCAAAGAAATCAAAATTTCCACTTGATGGACTTGGGGGAAATTCTTGTATCGCTTGCTGATTTTGTTTCACAATATTATCTATGACTGTGCTCTCGTCCCCACTCAAATTATTTTTATCATTTGAAATTTGGTTCGTTTGTTGGTCTAAATACTGTAGCACTTTTGGGGCATCTTCATATCCCTGTTCAGCCGCTTTTTGGAGCCAATTTTTAGCTTTAACTTTATTGGCAGCTACCCCCAAACCATTCATGAAACATATGCCTAAATTATACTGAGCAATTGCTAATCCTTGCTTTGCAGCCTTTCTAATCCACATAAATGCTTTATAGTAATCCTTTGTAACGCCAGTTCCTTCTGAATAGCATGCCCCTAAAAGGTACTGACCGTCTGGATCATCTTGCTCAGCTGCTTTTTTAAACCATTCAAATGCTTTTTTGTCATCCTCAGGGACTCCGTCACCTGCCAAATAGCATTTTCCAAGATTTGTTTGAGCAGAAGCAATTCCCTGTTCTGCTGCCATACGGAAGTAGTAGGCAGCATCAGCTTGGTGCTCCTCTCCACCAACTCCCATTTGGTACATAATCCCTACTAGAAGTTGTGCGTCTGCATTTCCAGAATTTGCTATACCTCGAACAGTTTCTAAACCCTTTTTGTTGTCAGAGTTTATTAATGTGACCATTTCCTCAACGGTCATGTTATTATTCCCCTTACCTCCTTCACTGATAATTGTTTCTTCATCTCGGCCTTCCAGAATCTCATTTTGCTCTTTTACAAGATTCTCCAGTTCTTCAGCATCTTCATTAGTAGTATTTTTATTAGTATTTACTTCATTATCATTCTGATTCTCATCTATATTTAACACAACAGAATCATTTACAAATGTGAGCTTATTATCTTTATATAACCAACCGATAGCGATTAGTGTGGCTTCAATTGTTAATCCTAGATCTAATCGGATTTTTGTCACCGTAATACCCTTATTTGCCTTCTTAAGTTCTCTATAGACGTCTGTAGAAGTCAAATATATGTAATTCAAATCAATCGCATTTCCATCATTCCTTATTCCCGTACATTTCCATACTTTCCTAAAACTATCGTTATACTTCAATTCTCTTAATATGTATCCAAGCATGAACAATACAATTGCCTTAGGCACTCGTGTCTCCCGTACAATGTTCTTAATAGATCCCTCATCTATCTTCTCTAATATAATATCATGAACATCAGAAATTTTTTGAGCCGTAATTTTGTATCTTGTTCTCTCGCTATTTAATGGGATGGAAAAAGCATCTGCTCTGTTTGGTGAATCTGAATAATTTACACCTGCTTTGTTCCTTAAATTGACTTTGTTAGTTTGACCGTTTCTTTCCTCTAGTATTTCGTTTTGTTCTTTTAAAAGATTCTCAAATTCATCAACATCATCGACATCATCAACTACTGTTTCACCATTATCTTCACCCGTATCGAAAATCCAACCCAACTGCTGCAAAATACCGATACAAACATAGTCGTGGGTCATTGGTAATCCCTCGACCTCCACATGGAAAGTATCTTCTATCTCTTTTTGTATTCTATCAATTTGATCCTTTGTCGCTCCTAAATCCTTAACAAAATCTATATCAGTTCCTTTTGTCTTAACAACAGAAGTGTTTAAGGCTTCATTTACGATTGATATTACGCCAATACTCACAAGATCACAATAGAATCTTTGTTTGACATCTACTGCCCTTTGGGGTCTATCTTTCCGCTTAGGCTGCATCATCCAGTTTATAAGCTTATACATCAAGCCTAAATTACTCTCAGGAAGATCATCCTCCTTGAATTCTTCTATGTCAAAATCTAATGGGCTTTTACTTGTTAATAAATTGAATATTGTCGCTCCGACAGCATAGAGATCAGTCCAAGGGCCAAATTGTTTAAAAAGCATACCTGTTTGTTCTGCAGGAGCATAGCCAGGAGTGAAATACAAAGCAGTCGAGGTCATTTCACTTGGAGTTATCTGCTTGCTGGCACCAAAATCTATCAACACAATATTATTATCTACCAGCATAATATTGGCTGGCTTAATGTCTAAGTGCCATATTTGGTATTGGTGTATTTCAGATAAAGCATCTAATAATTGTGGAAGAATATCCATTACTTCGGATTCCGTCAAAGGATGGCCCTCTCGTTTCATCTTTGAAGCCAAAGACTCACCTTTAAGATAATCCATGACATAATACACAGTATTATTTTCCTCGAACAAATCATAGACTTTCACGATATGCTCATTGTCTAATGACATGATGCGCTTAGCCTCTTTCTTGAACTTCTCTTTTTGCTTTTCGAAAAGAGTGTCGTTCGCTGAATTGGAGACTTGGATAACAGTTCCAACTCTCTCATTTACTCCATTAAGAAACAGCTCTTTAATGGCAACCTGACGATTGTCAGATGTTTGCACAGCCAAGTATGTGATGCCAAAGCCTCCCTGACCCAGCACTCGCTCTATTCTGTATTTCCCACCCTGTAAGGTGGTGTTAGGTTGTAGATGTTGCATAGTCATCTATTTTCTATTTATGTTCTGAGTTAAGTTTACAAAAAGTTATTGCATTCTTTAAGTACTGACTTTGTTATAATACTATGCTTTGGGCTTTTTTACAATTATCATATATACTTTCGCATATATCCCATTGGTTATTGGGATAGCTATCAATATATTCATCTGGTAAATCAAAATTTATAGGGCTGATATTGTTTGCTATAAAACAAGAGTTTAATAATCCATCAACGAATTTTATCTCCTTATCACTCATTGCATCATTATAAGATGACATAAGACTTTCAGAAATATCGGTAATTTCTTTTTTATAAACATTTAGTTGCTCCATAATGGTTTTAGAACCAATAATAGATGAATCCTGTAAATTCTTTCTTCCTGCGATTTCCATAAACTTATCTTTTGACAATTCTGTTTCTGAAATACAAGAGAATGGATAAAGCAACAACATACACAAACGTAATAACTCACTTATTCGTCTCATTTCGCGTTCAACACAGTTCTGGGCAATGCGCCTACGATACCGCATAGGCAACCTGTCATTGAGGAAATAGAAAAGATATGCAGCAGTGTAACTATAAGACAGAGTGAGTATTATTCTATTTATCCCATCTGCACCATCTGCTATCCCCCAAGGACGTGAATCCGTCAATTCTATAATAATTATACAAACAATACTAAATAATAAAAAAACTTCTTTTATTCTTTTATACATAATTGTATCTTATATTTTATAAACTACGTCAAATCAAAACCCTGGCCACAATGTGTTAGACGCTTCGCAAAATCATATTAAGAAGATGAAACACATTCAGAATTAATAACATCTTTGCTTCGTAATGCTAATTTCTTTTTGAGAGGTACTCCCCTACATAAAACAACCCACCACAATTAGTTAGCAATTCTACTAACTTTTCCATAGCTCTCATTTCGCCTTGTTTTGCAGACATAGTGAACCATTTTATCGCTTCATTTTTACTCTTTTTCTCACCAATTCCATGCATATATCTTAATCCAATAAAATATTGAGCATTTGCATTGCCATTATTTGCTTTAACAAATAATGAATCTTGTTGGTTCTTTGATACTTCTTCCAAATGAAGATTTCTTATTTGTCTATTTGCATATTCAATGATTTGATCCATAGCCTTAACATTACCGTTTTGAGCAGAATAAGCAAACCATTTAATAGCATGATCGATATCTCCGCCTCTTTCATATCGTATTCCAAGCATATATTGTGCTTGGCTTTCTCCTTCTAAAGCCTTTTTGTTTAATAAATCAATACTTATTCCTTCCTCAAAAATAGTTGCTTCGTCATCATAAGCCGTAGCTTTTTGTGATGTTGGATTATGTTTTGGAGTCTGCTTTGGCTCTTCTTTCCTTGTCTTTTCGGCATTAATAATTGCATCTATGCTTTGAGGACGTTGCAAACGGTTGGTCTTCATCATCTGAAGCACAAGATACTTCATTCCACCAACACTTTCTGGGAATGGAAGAGCAACATGTTTGTCTTTACTCATATCATCATCTATATCTGTTGGCAATGGGGGCTTATTGTTAGTAAGCAGATTATATAGTGTGGCACCAAGAGCATAGATGTCCGTCCAAGGACCAAACTTGTCATAGTTCTGCTCCATTTGCTCACGTGGGGCATAGCCATTAGTGTATGTTATAGCGGTACTGGTGGTTGCACCTCCTTTTTGGGCATTCAATTGCTTTGATGCGCCAAAGTCGATGAGTTTTACATTGCCACTCTTGTCCAACATAATATTAGCTGGTTTTAGGTCTAAGTGCCAGATACCAGCATCATGAACGGACTTCAAGGCATCAAGAGCCTGAGGAAGTATCTCTCGAACCTCTTGCTCTGTCATTGGCTTTCCTGTACGCTTCAATCGTTCTGCCAAATTCTCACCATCGACAAAGTCCATCACATAATAGGCAGTGCCATTCTCATCGAACAAATCATGGACAGATACTATGTGCTCGTTCTTTAGTTTACGAATACGACGTGCCTCTTTCTTGAATTTCTCTTTTTGTTCAAGGAAGCTGTTTTTGTTCTCTGCATTGCTTACACTGACAGTTGTCTGGTTATCATCGCGCTGGGTTACACCCTTCATGAAGAACTCTTTAATGGCAACACGCTCTTCGAACTCGATGTTTGTGGCTACATATGTATTACCAAAGCCACCAGAGGAAAGGTAGTTGTCTATACGGTAGGTGCTGTGAAGTATGGTTCCTACCTTGAGCATTGATGTACTATTTATTTCTTGCTGAGTCATTGCGATTTATAATTTGAGAATTAGAATGTGTAGTATCTATTGTCACTTTTTTCTTTAGAGAAGGCTTGATAGGCTTATTCAACATGTGCTCAATATCGCCCACCTCGTTATTGTTCTTCTCGTCACTTCCCAATAACACGAAACAAGCCGCAATCATGATGAAAAGACACAGGATTGCAGCAATGCCCCACTTCAAGAATGGAATCTGTTTCTTCTTGGACTTTTGGGGCACAGACACAACAACCACATCATCATCAACAATTTGCACATCGTTTTTGTCGTCTGTCTGAGGCAGTATATTGATGGCGTTGCAGCGTGAAGTAGGCTCTTCATTGATAAGTTGTTCGTCACCTTTTTCCTTAATAACATCCTTGATATGAATGAGCCATGCAGTATGATTATCTTGGTTATTGGAAGTAACTGCTATCAATTGTTGGAGCTTTTCTTCGTCTTTCGTTTTAGAAGAAAGCAGTGTAGCAAGTTCATCATTCGACATCTGTTCCAACATGCCATCAGAGCACATGTAGAAATAGTCGTCAGGCTGTATGTCTGAAATATGGATAATATCTGGACGATGGCGATTCTCTTCATCTGGGGTCATTGCTCGCGTAATGACATTCTTCTGCGTGAAGTTCAGCATTTCTTCGTAAGTTATCTCACCAGACTGGAAGAGATCAAAGGCAAGGGAATGGTCACGAGATTGATATAGAACCTCACCTAACCTCTCCAAAGGAGAGGAATTGGGGCGGATGTGATAGATGCGGCTATCTCCGATATGGGCTGCTGTCACACCCTGTATGTGTATATACAATAATGTAAGAGTGGTGCCCATTTGTTTGAGGCTGCCATCAGCATACTGATCCAATTGCTGATAAGCATACTCAAGGGCTTTACGGAGTTGGATGTCAGTAAACGACTCATCTGGATTGATATTCTCTTCAAACCAAGTTGTCAATGATTGACAAACCGTTTGGCTTGCTACCTCGCCCTTTTCGTGTCCTCCCATGCCATCGCAAAGTACAAAGAGGCGATTATTCCATTGAATGATGGAATCTTCTTGGTTAGGACGTTGGCCTATCTCATGGATAAATAAAGGAGGATATAATGAAATTTTCATATACTCTTACATTTTAAAATCAACTGTGGTATGTCCCATGGTAATGCGATTGCCATTGACAAGACGGATGGCATCACCAGTCTCAATCTCTTGGCCATCAATGGTGGTGAGGTTCTTGTTCTGATAGTTACTGAGCACAGCTTTCTTCGTGCCATCGGGTAACGTAGTAATAGTGATACTACAGTGTTGGCGGCTCATGTAGCGATCATCGGTAGCAATCTGGACTGTTGCCTTTGAGGTATTGCCTTTGCGACCAATGATGTTCTGGCCTTCTTCGAGAAAATATGGCTCATCGTTAAATACCAAACGGGCATTATTCGCCTTTGGCATTTCTTTTGGCGTAACCAACTGTGTTGCCCCAAAACTGCTGCCAGCCAATTGCGTGGCTCCACTATCGACTATAGGTCTCTTAGGTGTAGCAATAAAAGTCTCTGCCTCTAACGGAGCCTGCTGTGGAGGGAACTTTACCTGAAGCACAGCTTGGCATTTGGGGCATGTAATCTGCTTGACTTGCTCATTCTTCGAGTTCGTTACATCAAGAACCACTTGACAGTTAGGGCATTTTATTCTCTTTGTCTGCATATCTCTACCACTTAATAACGGTCATATCATTGTCGAATTTACCCCACATAACAGGATGTTGTTTGTTGCCAGAAGCCTCTATTACTCCTTTGTGAACAAAGTCGTAAAGTTCGCGGGCTGTGATGCGACGATCTTTGTTTATATCAGCCCCACCTCGTAATCCTCGTTCCAAAAAGATAGTAAACATGCTGTTCTGGTATTTTGATTCCATTGATTTTTCATTGGTTCGAGAAGAGAGAAATAACATAACACTTTGGCTATTGTAATTGTTGGTCTGCTGTTTAGTTGTACGCATCTTACCTGCATAGCAAGCGTCAGCTATAACAATTTTCTTTGTAGCCTTGCATCCTTTCAGTATTTCGAAGATACGCTGATAAGTCAAAAGACCATCGTGACAGACTAACGCGCCAGGTGTGCCATGGCCACTGAAGTAAAGGATAACAGCATCATCACTTTCTGCATCTGCAAAAGCCGTGTGCATAGTGCTGAGCAGAGCAGACTGAGTAGCTTCCTCATTGGTCAGCAGATTGACAGAGGCATCCTTTGTCGCTTGAAACACCTTGGCAATAGTCTTTGCATCGTTGTCACTGATATGAAGATCGTTCTTCTTGCCAGGATAGTCAGCAATGCCAATACTAACAAGATAAACTTTTGCGTGTATCTGTAAGCAGCAGACTAAAAGTAGTAATACAGATAGAAGGCCAACCTTACGCATTATGCATCCAACATTGCGTCATTCATATAATCGGGCATATCGGGAGCCACATCAGGATTCTCCATCGCAGTCATCATATTGGGATCATCAGCATTGACAACTTCACCAACTGTAGCTGCATTACCCTGATTATCTACAATAATGTCGGCTTCACTCAACTCGTGGTTGTCGTCAACATCGATAATAGCTACATCTGCCTGGCCATCTCCATCAGTATCATAACCTACGGCCAAGTGTCCGTCAATATTAGCATAACCAACAATATGAACATCACCATCCTGCTCAAAACTCTGGGCTGTCTGTTGATCCACTACCTGTACATCTTCATTCATTGCTGCTTGATGTACTTCTGTATCAGGTTGAGATTCATAATGATGGTATACGTGATGTTCAACAACAACATGAGAATTTGCATCTGTAGGTGTTGACAACTCCTCTGGTTTAATCTCAGGCTGAACTTGCTGGGCAAAGTCATGCTTCTGCTCAACACTCATAGCGTTCCATTCATCAGCAGTATAAGTATTGTAGATACCACCATGCCAATGAAACACACCACCAGGGCCTACTTCAGCACGGGCAGCAGCAAAGGCTTCACCAAAGGACATGTCATCATTCACAGCTGCAACCTGCAACCCATTCTCCAAAGTATGGCTGGTTTCGTCCTGTTCAGGAGCAACAACGTCTTCAGGCTTTTGTTCCGATGCAACAACATCTTCCGGTTTTTGTTCTGATTTATCTTCTTCATTAGCTGCGTATGCCTGACCAGCATACAACAAGCCTGCGCCCATCAGAACACCCGTTACACCACCTAAGGTAACCAGTTTCCACGCGTTACCTTCTCTCTTTGTCTCCTGCTGTCCGTACTGTGTTGGACGCTTCTCAAAAATCGTTGTCTCGTTCATATTGCGATTGTTTTATGTTTTACGATGCAAAGTTAGACATAATTTATCTTTGTACAAAACAAAGCTTTGGTTACTGTAGGAAACACCTAGTTTTCTGTACGAAATTACTTCTTGTACTTTGTTTTGCAATACGGACAGGAATCACTCTGCGATAATATAGTGTAACTTCTAAAGCAAGTAAGAGGATGCTTGCATTTGGGGCAAACCCATTTCTTGTCAAAATCGTCTTGTAGCCTTTTCAATTCAACCGTGCTATTGTCTTGAGAGCGTCTATAAAGACCATATAGGAATAAAATAAATGCAATACCTGTGAATAAAAGAGCTATTCCACGTATTTCTGGAGCTACGCCTGCAATCAGACCACCCAACATAGAAAAACCTAATGGGACACTTGCCCAAAGTCCATTATTCTTTTGACGATCTCGAATGTTTATTTCGTTTTGTTGGTAATTGTCCCAAACAGTTTTCAAAGGACGTATGTCTATAGTTTCAACCTTGGGCTCTTGAAGTGCATCCCAGCTGAACAGATAGTGTGAGTTGCCCAATTCTATCTTGTCACTCTCAGAAACGGTCTTGCTCTCTATGGCGATACCATTAACGAAGGTGACATTAAGTTCATTCAGGTTCTTTATCTGCCATTTACCTGCCCCTGCTGGTTGCAGAGAGAGATGATGACGACTGACATCTGTAGGCACACTATTAGGCTGCCCATAAGTCCTCTCATGACCATCTTTAATGATGTTCAACTGACGAGTTTGCTGATTTCGCCCTATAATTATCTCCATAACGTTTTATATTTTTGCTTGTATTACCAATTCTTTTACTGCCTTTAAAGCCTCCTTTGAGACAGGCATCTGGAACAGGAAGTGATCACAATCAGATAACATTAAAGTCTGTTTTTGAATGTCTATCTGATAAATGTAGTTCATGTTAACAATAAATCGTTTCCCAATACGCATGAACTGATTGGCATTGCTTCCCAGTTGTTTAGCTAAAGCCTCTTCTGTATGAGACAGATTCAATGTAACACATACTTTTTGTTTGTTAGCGGTAACAATATAAGTATAATTGCCATCACCTTCAAAATAGACAATCTTTAGGATGTCTAAACGAATGAGTTTGTCGCGTGAGTTAAAATATACTCTTTGTTGTGTCATTGGTAAATGATCTTATAAGCAGTTAAATCGACAGGATATAACGATTATCGTGCAAAGATACAAATAAGCTGGGATATTATGAAATAAAAAGGAAACTTTTTTGAGCAACTCATCGTTTCACAACAAGTTAAACGACATCTTCTTACCTCATACCCTATACACCAGAAACTCCATATGGCAAAAGGTTGAGGCCTATGAAAGTTTTTCATACACTAAGACTAATATTTCGTAAAAATTACCATTAAAAACGACTATTCGTCTAAAGAAAGAACTAACTTTGCAACCAGAAAAATTAAATGATATAATATAGTTATGGTAAACGATACGATTGTAAACGCTAAGAATTTCTCGGATAAGCTCTGCAATGAGGTTATCCATGGAAGTAATGACTTAGCGCACACCCTTGGCATTACATACGGAGAAATTTGGGCTTGTATAACGATCTTTGTCATCTTCATGCTAGGACTCTACAATGCCATGCTATTGCTGGCATTATACTGTCCTAAACTAAAGAGAACCATCAAGTACACTTATTGGGCGACACACGTCCTCATCGTTATAATTATTTTTTCCATCCTTACAATGATGAGCATCAATGCATAATAATGAATTTTGAAGATGACTTGGGGATAGGTACTTTTATACATGCCTTTACATACGCGATATTGACGCTATGTGCTATATAGTTCACAAAAAAAATGAGATTTAGAAAGAATTCCTCTCCAAAATTTGGAAGATAAACGAAATTTATCTATCTTTGCAACGTAAATCAATTCGATTTACTATCCGGGCAGAATCCCGAGAGGGCAAGACTATATCGACACTTTCGCAAGCTTAGCTTGTTTTGGAGATAGAGGGAGTTCTTGCCTTGCAAGCAACATCCTCTATCTTCCGCCGCTGATAAGCGGCTATCTACCTCTATCTTCATCTATCTACTTAATATGCGAAACTTGAATAACTAACCCTTATTACAGCTGTTTGCATGGGAGCGCGGGCGTCCTCGCCCGCAATGGTGGCGGGCGAGGA
>Ga0310695_10008326_pt1 | contig 16093 bp, 14 predicted proteins | sample RumenRJG_04DNA_FD_203882 | JGI IMG/M metagenome (GOLD analysis project Ga0310695, IMG submission 203882) | Bovine rumen microbial communities from Lethbridge, Alberta, Canada - RJG_04 (v2) (version 2) | ecosystem: Host-associated > Mammals > Digestive system > Stomach > Rumen | place: Canada...
TGTCGCTCTCCACCGTGTAGACGAGGTTCTTCTTCATCTTCGTTACATACGTCACTCCTCGCTTGGTCAGCTCCTCAAACTTGGCGTAGTCGATGTACGCCCTGTCCATGGCCAGCAGGTCTCCCGCTTCGTAATTGGACGGCTTGAGCATGAAGCTGTCGTTTGTTGCGGCTGAGGTGAACCTGATGTCGGACGGCACGCCCTCGTTGGCGTGTATGTTCGCATGGACCTTTATGCCGCCCTTCTTCTTTCCTGTCTTCGGATGGCGGCCCACGCCCTTGAATATGAGGTTGGAGAAGAGCGTGATCGTCGTGGAGTCGATAATTTGCAGCCTGCCAAGCCATTTGGGAGTCTGGCGTTTCCGGCTGTCCGAGGAAAGCTCGTCCTTGTAGGTGGCATACAAATCCCTGTAGGTCTCCTCGAAGATGCTTTCCGGCCTTCTGGCGTTGGCGTCAGAGAGGGTGCTGCGGCGGGGCATCATGCTTATGCCAAGATGTGAGAACTTGCGCGCCTCAGGGAACATGGAGTCCGTTATCTCGCGAAGGGACATCAACAAGCTGCTTTGCTGGTTCTGGTGCCTGCAGTGCAGGAAATACTGCTACGTGTTCGCCGACAGGTCGCGCGGCATGAAGGCCTTGGAAGACCACGGAATCCTGCCGTACCTCGTCAGGCTTGTCCTCTACACAGACAGGCACAGCACGTACTTCAACCTTGAGGTCAGAGACCATCAGGTCTGCCTGGCACACCTGCTCAGAAACCTGCAATACCTCAATGACCTCAACCCGGAACAGCAGTGGGCGGGCAAGGTGCAGGAACTGCTGCGGGAAGCGCAGCACCTGTCAAACACAAGCACGAACGGGCCGCCGGGAACGCAGGTGCGGAAATCATACGAGAAACGGCTTGACGAACTGCTCGACCAAGACCTCAGCCAATACGGAAAGGAATTCCAGACACTGCAGAACGGACTCATCCTGTGCAAGAACTATATCTTCACTTTCCTCGACCACGACGGCGTTCCTCATCATAATAATTCCAGTGAGGGTGCCATCAGAATACTGAAGGTGAAGACCAAAGTCTCAGGGGGATTCAGGACGCAGGCTGGGGCTGACGAGTACGCATGCTTCCACTCGTTAGTGGAGACTGCAAAAAGAAACGGGGTGTCAAAATTCGATACGCTATACCAGTTAATGATTGAGGATAACCCTGATAAAGATTTCATCGAAAGAATAACTTCTTAGGAGGTGCTGTTCCCACCTCCTAAGAAGTCATGGCACATGACTGAGTAGTTACCTTGTATATAAAAGTTAGGAGCGGATTAAAATGGAAGATCCATTTCATTCCTATCACCTTCTTCAGATTTTTTCTTTAATCTAAATATGTTACTATATCTAACCCTGCCATATTGACTCATGTCTTCTTTTTGGATAGATATAGGTTCAAACGACTCTGTTGTGTGAATTCCTATAGAGTCCTCCGTATTAATAGTTACTAGGCTCCGATATTGGTTAGAGTTAATGTATGACCTAATACCATATGTTGCGCCATTGTACAACAACAAAGATTCATTATTCTTATATAAAACAATACGATCATAATATCTCAGAACGCAGCCATTAGGAATAACGACAGAAGACATGATTTTTTTGCATCCCTTATCTTCCTTGATTATTCGTTTATAAGTTCCAGCAAATCTTTGTTTGAAATCTGTAGCAAAGAATGTTCCGTCTTTCAACTTCATAAATGCAGAAGAACCACTATTGAAGCAATAACTTATATTGTCATCCTTTATGTCAAGCTCTTCAAGTAGTGGGTCCATTTCATCCACCTGAATTGCAAAGTTTACAATTTGCCTATATTCTCCTCCTCTTCGTAGAGTATAATAATTAGGGGTATTCTTGCCTGCTCGTTGAGATTCGTTATGAACATAATGGAACTTACTATCTGCATCATAACTTAATAAATCTACGTCTTTCCAATCCGTACGCAATGAAGAGCCGCCCACCTTAGGTGTTTCATCAACTCTTATATGCAATTCAGATTCACCAATATTAGAAGAAAACAATCCCTCCCCATCTGCAGAAATGGCAATAGTTCCATATCTAGCATTCACCGACACCACCTTTGAGTCAAAAACTTTGTCTATGCTACCAGAAGATACTTTAGCTTTTTCATCTTGCGATATTATACTTTCATAAAGACCGTCCTCACAACCAATGTATAACCGCATAGCGTAAAGGCGTACATCTAAAGGCATTGATTTCCATTCGCCTATCTCATGAAAATGGCGACTGATACTTTCAAAAGGTATTGTAAAACAGACCTCTTTTCTGGCTTTTTCCCATTCTTTAATGATTTGTGAATGTACACCATTAATCCCTAAGATAAGACGACCAGCTGCTGAATTTGTATAATCATTGTGCAGAAAAGCCAATTGAAATAAATTTTTGTAATAGGGGTAGTTGTCTTGTAATAATCTGACTAAATAGGTGAAAGAAATATATGCAATACGACCGCTTTCAAAGAAAACATATAAATTACCTGCATATAGGTATGAATCTATTGCATTAATATTTCCGATTGAAAAATTTAAAGTTTTCATATTTCTCTTTTTAGCAGATTACGATAATTACGTGTTGAAATAAATCCGGTTTCTTTCCAGAGTTTTATTACCTCGTTACTAATATCTTTTGATGACACTGGATATCCATGCCATGGATTGTTCCTGGGTTCTGGGAAATAGGCTATTCGTTCCTCATTATCTCCAAGTACTTCATCCATATTATCTAAAAAGCCATACAATCCTCCATCACCTTGATAATGCTCGCTATCTTCGTCAGCCACACGGAAAACTTCATACTGTTCTGGCGGTTTTATACACCAACGAGTTTTATCAGTTCTCTTTCTTGCTGTTGGATTGTGATAGCCTACTGGAAGATAGAAATGTCCTTTATTAGTGGGACCATATGTCTTATCAGCATTCCTTTCAATATGTGGATAGTTGTATGCCATTATAATTCCCTTTCTGAAATAAAACAAAAGCTATGCCTCCTTGATTATTTGTAAATCGCTATCAATCTGTTCCATTCTGTCCACAACTAGTTTGACGAAACGGAAATCTTTATCAGCAGGATAATAGAACTTAACATCACGCATCATTGCCAATCCAAGACCATCTCCTTCATCTTTCATATTGAAGATGTTTGAATATAGCAGATGCTGCTCATTGATTAGTTTATACTCCGTATTTGGTCCTTCATAGATTTTTGCCTTACATCTAGGAAGTAGTTCTTTCCGCATTACAATAAGATGATTCTCATGCGAAGGAATCCTATATATTGGCGTCTCTCCATACTGATAACCGAAGTCTGTCTCTTTTATTTTTACATCACCTCCACATAGGTCATCATATGTCCCTAAATAGAAACTGGTTATGATAGCGAATCTTCCATCCAAACCTAATGATTTGAAAGCGTCTTTGATTTCAGAGTATCGAATCCGATAAATAGCTTCTGCTCGATGCATTAGAAATTGTACATTGTAGTGCTGCCAGATGTTTCCTTGTATCTCATGCAGATATAATTCTGGTGTTTCGTAGACCCATGTGCCATTGTTTTGGAACATTTCCTTCTTCATCTTGTATGCAGATTGGAAGCAACGAGCATCTCCTATGGGAAGTGTAGAATGGTATTGTTCCTCCATCACGGGTAATCCTATGGCAAACTGAGGTAATGCTTCTGTAAATTCCGCAATCAGTCGGTTCACCCTTTCCTCTGACACACCTTCTGCTTGTATTCCATTCATTTCGTTTTTCAGCAATGCTTTCCCTAAATTTGTCAAGTAATACTTTTGAGTTGGACTTTTAGGTGAATCAGGATGTGTCATAGCGACCAATCCCTCCGAAATAAGAGGATCTATGACTTTCGCCTTGAAATAGGTTGAATCTTTCTGCCCACAAAAATGTCTCATATTTTTTGCCGACATAGGAGAGACCATTTTTCGAAGCAGTTCACCAATGTTGGGGATACTTAGCGATAGCTTAACGATTACTTGGTGATTACTTAGCGACTGCTTGGTGACCACTTGTTCCTTACTTATCTCTGGTTTCGCTATTATCTCATTTCCCTTGGCATCATATTCCACAGAGTATATGATTGTCATAAACTGGCTTGTTGTTGATTTGAATACAGGTCTCAAGTCTTCCTTGTACCCTTCCAAAGCTTTTGTTTCATTATAAATACGTTTCAATCCACTACCTCGTTTTTCCATATAGTCCAACTGAGCCATCACGTCGGCAAGAATAGGGTTTCTTCTATCCGATGAAATCTCTTCTATGGGTAGGTCTTGCACCGTTTGCCCACTATACATGCCACCAGGAGATGTAATAGCCAATCTGTCATCATAGATATCCAAATGAACCTCACTACCCATCACCGTATAGTCGCGATGAATGAAGTGATTCACTAATGCCTCAAGCACTGCTCTTTCTGCGTATTCGGGTTTGTTTTTTCTTCCATCAGGTAATTTCTCCCATCCTTTACGCGTGTTTGCCTTTACGAAAGCCATCGCTTCACGAAGCAACAACGGGATGTTGCCGGTAAACTCTGCATCATTGATGGCATCGGCTTTTTCCTTACCATCCCATCGTGTACAATAAAGACGAGATTGCCATAAGGGACAATCATCTGCAAACAAGGCACCGGCATTTGTGAGATTACCTGTATTGGTGACAAGTCCAAACGACAAGAGATATTTTTTGTCCCATTCTTGATGAGCACGTGTCTTGAAAGTATTAGCCAATATCGTGAAAGAATAGTCCTCCATTTTATAATCAGTATGCAAGGAGTCATAAGTTTTGTTTGAGCCTTTCAGTACCAAGCGTACCATCTGTTCTGCCGTCGCAGGAAGGCTTTCGTCACCATTACGGACAAAGGCTAATCTTTGACCATCACCGATGTAATAATATGGGGCATAATGACCTGTGCTTACTTTCAGTTGTAAGATATGCAATCCATCTGTTATATGCGGAATCATTTCTACATCAGGTATAGGATCCATATAATCGCGAATCTTACTGCTGATGACTTCGCAAACGTGTTGCACATCGTCAAGCCCCCTTACAATACCATCATTGTCTATGCCAAAGAAAAGCGATCCACCCGAACCATTGGCGAAAGCACTAACGCTCTTCAGCCAACTTTTGGGTTTCTTTTCTTCAAGCATCAACTTGAAATCGTATGCAGTACATTCTGCGATTAAAGTATCCGATACCATTTTTCAAGGGGGTGAGTAAAAAAGTATATAATTCTATTAGCTTACAAAGATACGGTTTTTTCAAAAAAAAACATCACTGAAATAACAATTAGTATATGATTTGATTTTTTTTGTAAAAAAAAGCAAGTATATAGAGACAATATTTGTGATAATTGGAATTTTAATTTATCTTCGCAACGCATTGTGGCAACAAGCCATTTTTGCACAACATACTGAAATAACGAAGCGTTATGCTCGACTTGCGAATGGAAATGTGAGAAACTTCTATTAGATGCAAGGACTGTGATAACGGTTCGCTCATTTAGCGTGGACAGGTTACTGCATCTACATCTAAGGGCAATTCTCACAGCCTCCATTTATAGTATTTGCAACTAGCAGTGTTTCACCACATTTTATTTAAAACGATAGAAAAGTGATTTCGTAGATTCTGTATGTGGAGAAAAAGGGAAAAGATTTAACGTTTTTAACTTTATATAACGCCAACTTTGCTGTAAACTATAACCTGTGACAGAAAAACCTAGGCAAATTACATTACAGTCGTTTGTCCACTATTATATATATCAATTATTATACCAAATATGCTTGTGAACGCATACGACAAGAGAAGTGACACCACAAATAATGTAACTGTATTTATAGACTCTGCAATTTCTGATGTATATCCCCATTCAATACATACTGCAATAATAATTGATAATATAACACTAATAGCCAGCAAAGAAAGGAAAGCTGCAAAACCAGCATTTATTTCCTTGATGAATTTTCTCCCATCATCAGTCTCTGTTGCTTTCTTAAAAGAATCGCCAGTAAAAAATGTGAGTAATATAGTGTAGGCAGCAAGTACCAAACCAATTATGGCTGGCACTATTTCGTTTGCCAGTCCTGTTACAGTTTTTAAAATTACTAATGAATCTTTGGAAGAATGACACGTGCCAACACAAATGGCTATGGAGATAATTATTGGCAAAGTAATATCTCTTAAGAATCCTTTTAAACCATAATATCGAAAAAGACTTTTCCACCCAAATTCTGATTTTCCCTTACTCATTGCTATTGTTGTTTGCATAACGAGCTCGCAACTCGTTATATATAGTTGAACAAATATCATTTATTATCTGTGGAATTTTTAGGATAAAAGGGTGATTTTCTGTATCTATAACCTCTAGTCCTGTATTTTCATCCTTTTGCACAACTGCTTTAACAGTACCATTGCTTTCTGAAATGTTAATTATTGACTGCACCAAACCATCTTCTTCTTCACAACTCAGTGGGTGCTCTTGAGTTCCACTGATTTTGATATCAAAAGTATTGGGGTTCGTGTCCTTTATTTTATTTTCGAATATTTCTCGAAACCCTTCAGAATGACCATGATTTGAAAAAGAGATATGGGCATCAATGGATATCAAAGCATACGCTTGCAGTATCTGATCTAATGTTTCTCGATCCTTAATTAAGTCTACGTCAAATCCCTCAGGCTCAATGATACCTAGCGCCCCTCGTAGATAAGTCAGTATATAATTAATAGTTATTTCAGTACTTTTTTTGACTACAAGTGTATGGACAGATGGTACAAATATCAAAGTCGATTCCTTTTTGTTCGCCGCAATATCTGTATTCCAGTCTATTGCCATATCCTCTTTTGTTCTTCTATTGTAAAATTTTTTAGGATCAAGCAGCGTGTATGTAACCAAATTTGTTTCTATATAATGAGGAACAATATCATTATCACATTGCTGTGAAAAAGACATAGTTCTTATGCTAGCAAATCTGTTCGTGGTTCTGGGCATCTCAATTAAAGGGTCCCGCTCATTGATAAGGTTCCAGACATCCACATAATGTTGTGGGGTTTGATTTCTTCTTGCTTTTATGTTTATGACATACCATGTCGTTTGTCTGTTTATAACTCTTTTCATCATTCTCTTTTAATTGTTTCAATAATAATCTTTTTCCTAGACACGTCTCCGACGTTTGGCGTGTCAATAGCAATGAAGATGGTGCTCAGTGATTGAGTAGGAGTAGATTTGAAAACAGGTTTTAAATAATCCCTATATCCATCCAGTGCTTTGGTCTAATTACAGATGCGTGTGAGATTTCTCGGTCTGCTTGTTAGCGTCGTGCAGAAATGTAGCATATCATTTCACCACATATTTCTTCCCGTTCTGGATATACATGCCCTTGGCGGGCTTGCTGTGCAACTGCCGACCTTGGAGGTCGTAGATAGTTTCATTTTTATGAATATGTTTTGTTTCCATTTCAAATACAGACAAGATGATTTTATTGTAAATATCCATGTCATTTTGCATGAAAACTGATTGTTCCTGTTCCTCGTATGCATCCAGATAACAGCACATCCATCCTTCCCATCTCTTTTCCCATAAGGGTTTTTGCATATAATCAAAGAAACCTCCTGTAAGAGATCCTATTCCTTCCATAATGCTATGTCCATTGTCAAGGGTGATAAGTTTTCTTGAAACTATAGCATCTTCCGTAACCGTAACCTCGCTTACCGTTGAATTTCCGAAAATATCGCCCTTTTCGACATTGAAATCATAAAGCACCACTTCACCGTTCTCGCAGGGATAGTATTCTGACACACCATTTGCTCCGGCTGTATGGAAAATTCTTTCGTAGTCTTCCTGAATTGCGTATACACGTCCATTCTCCCATCTGACCAGGATACTGTCTTCCTTAAGAGGAGTTATTCCTCTATTGTAAAACATCACATCATATTCTTTCCCTTCTCTCTGTTGCTTTTTGTGTGTTGTCCACATCGTTTGTTGGGAATTCATATCTGGAAATCCTTTTCCGTGGTTGTCTATGTACTTATCTATATAATGCCATTGTCTATCCAGGGTTGTATCTACAGTATAGGGTGGTGAACAGAAATCCTTTGTCTCGAAAATACATTCGCCATTTTCATAACATGACAACAGTGTATAAACTATGCCATCACTCACCATATGGCCAAGGGGCTCTTCCAGCAAACCTGGATTGCCCACGCCCTCAATCCATGGAACAGTCTCTCCGTCAGGTCGTTGGAGGACAATCCGTTTCCTCGGCTTTTGAACGACAAGAACTGAATCAACCCTCATTACCTCAAACGGACCTTGTCCCCACGACGATGCGTCTTCGCCTACCGTCATTCCAAAATCATATTCCACAAATGAATTCTTCGTGATATTGTTATAGTAGTAAACTTTGAAAGCATCCTCATACCACAGGCTTAAATAACTGCTGGCTACACCATCCATGCTGGTACGTATTTTGAAGCATCTCTTGTCAGAAATGATAGTGTCGCCATCTATCCAAATCTTAAAATCAGAATGTTTTCTCACCATATCATTTCCGTATCCTTCATAATACGCCACGTCGTAGTTCCATTCTTTTCCTTGTTGAAGCAAAGAATGATATTCGTTCGTTTGTGCTGAAGATAATAACGGAATCAACACGATTGATAAAAGATGAATGCTATTTTTCATATTCTAGAAATTTTAGCCAATTTGTTTCTTAAATAATCTAACTCATATAAATCCAATTTATTATTCTATTGTAAATTCGGCTCCGAGTTTACATTCAAATCCATTTTTAATGATAACACCATTACCTCTATTGACCATCACTTTAGCTCCTGGTTCTAGGACAACATTGCCATTTGTTTGGGCTATATTAACATCATATCCAATAAAAAAAGGAGTGTTGGTGAAATAGACATTTGTAGAAAGGCTGTCATTTTGAAGAAAATTATTATCGACATCAATATGTATTACAAATGGAACATAATTATGTTTATTTATTGATATATCACAATTATCAAAAGGAATAGGAATTTTTAAATATGTTTGTTCAGAGTATTTATTATCTAGTAATTGACCATCTTCTGATACTCTATTGATTTTGAACGAATCAACACAAGTTGTATAAACAAGCAAACTGTCTTCCATTGTTTTAATGCCAAATTTATCAAAACGTGATTGAATACCAGTCCACAATTCCAGTGTTGGGTCTCCAGCGCATATAAAATTGTATGCGTTGTCTATTGCTAGTTCTGGATTATCAAATCCCCAATTATCCATGTGGGATTTTAATATGAGCTGGCCGAGATTATAATACTGATTATTTAGAAGGTTGGCGTAAAAATATCCAAGAAAAGCATTGAATGGATGGGTATATACAGGCATTGTCCCTCCAATAAAAACAGTTGAGCAATGATCAGAACAAGAAAAAAACCTTGCAATGCTATAGTTCAAATCTGTGAAATCACCATTAAGGCATGCGCCATTGAGTATCACTGGATAAGTATCATTGGCCAATAAATACCTATCATCGTAGGAAATTGTACTCCCATCTCCATTGAACATCCAGAAGCAACCAGAGTTTCCATGACAATTAACAGTTACTATGTTAATACCATTGTTTATACTATCAATTACATCATATTTGTTGGAATTAGTGCCACCATAACTAATATCAGCTGCATAGGCTCTTTGAAAAAACATGGGTTGCAGGTAAGTGTTGTTACGAATTGTCTCCAATGCATTTTGAAATAAATAAGTATCATTGTGAGATACCAGTAAAACACGACTTGACCATTCATGGAATAGACTTTCATAGTTAATAGTTTTGTTCACCATATTAGTGAAACTTTCCAATGAGTTAGTTAAAAACCTTCCAATGGGAAGTTCAGCTTGGTTGCTATTATTTGTGCATCCATACCAATAGTCACTCTTAAGTATCTCATTTTTTATCTGTACATGATTAGGAAGGAAAGACGGTAAGGGTATTTTTTGATGGTCACCAACTAACAACACATATTTAATTCCTATCTGTTGTTGTTGAGAGATATAATCCTTTATGGATGCACTATCTGATCCAATAGTAGTTGTGGAAACCAACTTTGTCTTGAATCCTTTTAGTGCTTTCCATCTTCTGAAATCTCTCATTGCTTGACTATTTTCTATATCTGTCATGTTTCCTACGATAATGAGGTAGCTACAACTATCATTTGTGGACTTGGATCTTGAGTCCTCACTGTTCATTGGCAGAAAGTTTGGGTTGTCAAAATATCCTTTTTCTTTATCAGAAAGGATTGGGTAATCTGTTGATTCTATATTGTCTTTTCTAAATTTAATAGTTAATGTGAAATCTGAAAGAACTAATAGAAGATTCTCTGAAGGATGGTATCTGAAAGGACATATTTTTATATAAATATTATCTATATTTTTCCAATGATAAATGTTACTAATATCAAGCAGAGGATAATTATAAAGAGAACTTTTGTATATGCTATCAGTAAGAATAAAACTTGTATTTTCTTCTTTAGTGATGAATGGATTTTGCACAGGATAAACTAATCCTGCTGATTTTTTTATCCATTTATGTTCTGTCAATACTATTTCATAAGTAGATTTTGGTGGTATTCCAATATGTTGTATAATTAAAGGTAACGAAGGCTCTCCTTCATTCTGTGTAGTAATACCATTATCTAATAATAATCGAGAAAATACTCTCCCTTCTTTTTCTTCTTTATAAGAGATTAATTTATGAATCTTTATTCTTACCTTATATTCAGTTGGTGATGAAGTAATGATATCTTCGGAATAGCAGTTTTCAATCTTGCTGCTATCTAATGTGATGATTTCTTGTGAAAATACTTTATGTATTACACAACCAACTATTAATGATATGATTATAGACACTATTCTTGCCATAGTAATATATATTATTATCTGTCTACTAACATCTTTTTTGTGTCAATCTCTTGCCCAGCCACCACAAGTGAGTAGAAGTACATTCCAGCATCAATGTCCGAACATGATACAGTGACACTTCCTATGGCAGGATTGATGGGTATATGCTTGATGAGTGTTCCCTGCAGGTTGAGTATATATATAAAGGCATTCGTTGCCGTTGATGGCAATTTGTACTTGATGACTGTCTGTGACGAGGACGGGTTGGGCGTGTTCTGATAGAGAATGCATTCACGGAGCATATCACTGTCTTCCGACTCGCCACCGTCATGACGTTCAATCTCCTTTGCGCCCAATTCCTTACGCAGTCTGTCGACCTCTTCTGAGAGTTCCTGAACCGAGCAGATGAGCATGGGGATGAGTTCGATGTAGTTCACCGCAAGGTATCCGTCCTGTCCCTCCTCAACAAGGTCGGGGAAAAGTTCACGCAACTCCTGAGCCGAGACACCGTAGAAAGTCTTGCTTGGACTCTCATCCTCCACTGTTGCCGTGACGGTGTCGCCGGTTTCGGGAGCAGGTTTCTTGAGGTTATATGATATGACGTGTACGTCCATCATCCGCGAATGGATGTCAGCGCGCCCTTCACATTTCCCACATACTCTACATTCTCTTTAAGACGAATGTCGGATGGGGTATTCAGGCTGGTGATGGTTGCTGTGCCTGTAACGACGGCATCACCGTAGAAATAGCCTGCATAGCGGCCTGGTATCAGACTGCCCGACGGCTTAGAGACGCTGCCATAGACCGCTGCGCCGTTAGTCGTGCCCAGCAAAGCACCTACCACGCCGTAGTTGTAGCCCGACGTGCAGTTGCCTGCGACGCCCACCACACCGTAGGCCCGGCCACTCGTAGTGGTGGAGGCAACGCTGCCGCCTGCTATGCCAAAGTTAAGTTTTCCCGCTTCTATCTGAGCATTGGAGAGGATACCTATGTTGTTGATTCCGGCAGAGGGGAGAAGACTTGGGAACGAAGTGGTCGCGCCGACAGTGAAGCGACTCGTGGCATATGCGGTGTCCCGATCCAAGGTCATGCTTCCGTCATTGTACACTTTAAGTTGGGCAGAGGTTCCGAGACTGAAAAAAATCAGTATAAATAACAATAGGCTTCTCATAGTTTAAAGAATTAGTTGATTAAAATTTGTTTCTTTCAATATTACATTCTGTTTGCAAATATAGGTTTTGTCTTATGTTTCATCCAAGAAAAATCAAACGCATTTCTACGCATTTTTAATATGTCTAAATAATGCGTTAAAAAGCGTATCATTTTAATATGTGTTAAGCAAATTATTGATGATTTGGGAACTATATACATGTTTTCCACGGAACAAGAGGTTCATTAGCTTCAAAGACATTTATTTATACGTTTTTTCGTCACATTTTGAACGCGAACGGCAAAAAACTTCTAATAAAGTATTATGCTTCATTTTGCATTGGGCTGTATTAAATCTATATCGAATTGATGATTGAATAGAAATCCTGGCTGGTGCCTTTCGACTTGGTGATTTTCGTATAGAGCCTCGATTTGATGCTGGTTATTGCCTGTGGCGACTTGACCATGAGTTTTGCCACAACTGCGTTCGATAGTTTGAGTTTCGACAACCAACACACTTTTTTCTCATCGTTGCTCAACTCCATTTCCTCGGGAAAATGGTTGTTGAAATTAGGGAACAACTCATAAATGTTACTCTCCAGCATTACCCAGTCTTCAATCCTGGGTATCGCGCCATCTTCCAGTATTTTCAGGAAGTGCCCTCTTACCTCTGCTATTTTTTTGAGAAAGGGCACCTCATCCCTATACCCGTACTTGAGGGTGGTATTATCTTTGTTAAGGAGATCGATTTCCTTTTGTTTCGTGATTATCATCTCTTTTCGTTCGTCAAGTTCAAGTTCTAACGCCAGGCTACGGGCAATACCCTCTGCCTGCCGTTTTCTATAGTAGATATAACCCAAGAGCAACAGCGCGAATAGTGATACACACGCTGAAATAAGCACCCAAGTCCACGACGATTTCACTTGGTTCTCCTCCCGTAGCCGTGTGTTCTCCTGTTCTTTCATCGAATAGTCGTAGGCGGCAGAAGCATTCGCCAAAGCCTCCGAGGCCCTAATGTGGTCGATGGAATCGATATATAATACAAAATTCTCGAAATCACTTTTTGCCGATGCCAAGTCGCCACGTATCAGGTCGATACGTGAGCGGTTGCGATAGGCGACCTTTTTACCATAAACATTGCCCACGTCCAGCACCTTTCCGATATAGTATAATGCCGAATCGATTTTCCCTTGATGGTAATAGATTCTTGAAGCGTTGGTATAGATGGCACTTTCCTCGCTTTTATCCATATTGGTCAACAATGGTCTGAGGAACACCATGGCAGAGTCATAGCGTCCCATCTCAATGTTGTTGTCGGCCAAGGAGCAGAGGATGTTCCTCTCCATCATTGTGTCGCGTTTCTCCTCTGCCAATAGCAATGCCTTGTGTAGAAAGGTATCACAGGTAGTCAAATCGCCCACAACTTGATAGGAACCACCGATGTCGCGGATGTTCCAAATCGATCCCACGGTATCCTTCGATGCCATGCTGTAGTGAAATGCTTCCTCATAATACTTTCTCGACTCCTTATACAACATCTGATGAAAATATAACTGCCCTAACTGACTACATATTTTCCCATTTAAGAAATAGGTGGAGTCACGCGCAATCAATTTATGAGCACGGTGGAAGTATTTCAGTGCCGTTGGAATATCGTGCAGCTTGACGGAATGCCGACCGGCATAATAGAGCGCAACCGGTAACAAAATATTATTGCCCTTATTCTCATAGTATTCCAAAATATCCAGAATCTCATCTTCATCATCACTTGTCTGCCAAAGTCTGTCATATGCCTTGATACGCATCAGTTTATATGCCATCTGAGTAGCCTCGTCCTGTTTTAACATCGAGTCTTTCATCTGCTCCAGCAACCTTACCGCACTGTCGTTGTATTGCGTCGCGTTAGCCAAACTGTCTGTTTTAGCAAGAATACCTTCAAAACCTTGATGCTTGTTGGTTGTACAACTCCATAAGTGAAATGCCATTACTACTACGAATAGGAATGGGAACTGACTTAAAGGTCGATAATTTCGGTTTAGCATTTTTGATGTGTTTATAGGCTTTGTTCGTTTTATGTAACTACCATCTTTTATTGTTCAAAGTAACCATAAAAATACTTGTCGTCAAAGAAAAGTTCTACCAAATATCGCTGGTGTCCCATGGTTTCAGGCATGTGGTGTAACACATAAGTCTGATTCAACGAAATGGTGTCTTCAATCAACACATTTCCTTGGATGTCCTTCACAACAACATCCACTTCAGCGATAGCACTGTCACAGGTGAAGGTAATCGAAGTGTCATCATAAGTCACACGGGGGATAGGGACACCACTTGTTTGCCCATTATGCCATCCACCTTCAACTCCTCCTTGTTGAAGCACCACGACCCCCGAACTGGCTATCATAGTAGTTGGGAGCAACAAGATGATAAAAATCAACGTTATTTTATTCATATGAAAATGTATATTTGTTATCGTTATTATGCAAAAATAATCAAAAAACTACTTAACGTCTATAAAAAAGATACGCATTTCTACGCATTATTTTTTTCATCTAGAAAATGCGTAGAAATGCATTTGTTTTTTCTTGGATGAAACAAAAGACAAAACCTATATTTGCAAACAATAACATGTAATGAAGTTCTCAAATCCTTAAAAATCTAATTAAAATGAAAAAAATTGCCTTATTATTCATGCCATTATTAATCATGGCTGCTTGTACGAACAGTATTGACAACTATTCGGATGATGATACTATTGTCGAATGGGAAAACAATTCTTTGATGGTTGAGTCCTCCTCGTTCTTTTCCGGTTTGCCATTAAAAATAAATCCGGATGTTGTTCATGAAATGATTATCATCGATGACGCAATCGGATGTAATTTTGTTCAAACAGATCCGCATAAATTATTAGCTTATGTAGTCTGCTTGTCATTACTCCCACCTGTTAAAAAAGATACTCTGGGCTACTGTTTCAATTTCATTCCAAAAGATACACTTTTAAATGCTCCCACTATAGCCTTATCTAATGTCATTCCACAAAATCCGGTGAATGGGACCACATTTACTTTTGTTGACAGTTTGGGTTACTATCACAATCTGATAATATCCAATTTGTTGGCAAATGATCCTGATGGTTCAACATACAAGACAATGACCACCCAACAAATTGTGTATAACGTATGCATGAAAATTGAGCATGATTTTCACCTTACTGGCCATCCTCTGGCAAATACGGAATTTACAAATACACTATCTAACAAAATCAATTCCATTAGAAATATACAAAAGACAAGTTCTTCAGAATCTTCATGTATTTCTGCCATCAAGACCGCACACCCTGCGACAAATAACTATATCGATTACATAAGGTTTATGGCCTATGTGCAAAAAAGCCCAAGCATTCTGAGTCAAACTTTCCAAAACATTTCCTCTTCCACAAGTCTTACTCCTATGCAAAAAACAATATTGAAAGTGTCCATGGTGGTAGAATTTGCAAGTGACAGGTTATGGAAAGAATAGAGACAATGTAATTTATAAAACATAATAAGCAATGATGAAACAACTGACTGTAATTATATGTTTGTTCATGTTGCCCACGCTATGCCTCGGGCAATCCCTTACGGCACTTGTGGTGTGGCATAAGGATGGTACATCCACCGAGGTGGCTTTCAAAACGAAGCCAACGGTACGGTTCAGCGACAAGAAGATGATCGTGGAGTCAGAGGGGAGCACCATGGAGTTTGATTGCTCAGAACTGTTGAGAATCACTTACGGTGATATGGATTCAGGCATAACCGATCCCCATGAAGTGCCTCAGATAACGGTGAGCCAGGGCGAACTGGTGCTGCGCCATATTGACCCTGCTGCCTCCGTCACCATCCACACGGTCTCTGGTCAGCCCGTCACGGCAAGGCTCCGCCGAATGGCAGATACGGCGTGGATATCCCTCTCCCACCTGCCCAAAGGCGTGTATGTGATAAAAGCAG
>Ga0310695_10008327_pt1 | contig 16093 bp, 9 predicted proteins | sample RumenRJG_04DNA_FD_203882 | JGI IMG/M metagenome (GOLD analysis project Ga0310695, IMG submission 203882) | Bovine rumen microbial communities from Lethbridge, Alberta, Canada - RJG_04 (v2) (version 2) | ecosystem: Host-associated > Mammals > Digestive system > Stomach > Rumen | place: Canada...
CGTTATATTCAAAAACCGGCTGAGTAAATTTTCCGCTTTCAGTGTATATGTCGTAGAAGTGGTCGGAGAAAAATACATACTTCCGTCACGGGACAGCTCTGTCTCTTTCGTTCCATCGAAGACCGTTATTTTGGAAGCAAAACGGGAAACCTTCCAGGAAACCCCCGTGGAGCTTCCTGACATGATGACCTGTGTATTTTTCCCCTCAGAACCGGTTTGGAAACTGAAAATATACGGCTGGAAAATAAACAATGCGGCGGCAGCAAGGAGCAGCAGGATCAGGATCAGCCAAAACATCCGGATCATCGGCTTTACGACAACTTCGCCGACGACCGATTGTCCATCCATCGGACGATCGACTGGGTTGACATTTGTATAATAATGGCGGTTCTTGTTTGTAAAACCAAAAATCGGCAGTTTTTTCGCACCGATACGCACCGGAACACGGGCATTGTCCCCGGGACGAATACGAACGGTTTCCTGTCCCTGGATGCCACTGGTTCCGCGTTCAAAAGTGAAATTCAATTCATTGGAGTCATCATAAGAACGAACCACAAAATCTGTGACGGAATTGGAATTATTAATGATCACCACATCCGAGACATCAGTCGGTTTGTTCCGGGATATCGTGATGGAGCGTGGTGTAGGTCCGTTTACGAGAAATTCACTGTACGGCAGGAGGTTGATAACTGTATCAACAAAAGCAGTCTCCCTCGGATAATTCGGAGAACTGATCAGAAAATGGAGATAGTATTGTCCTGCTTCAGCACTGGAATCGCGCGGAGGACTGAGACGGACGGTAAAGGATCCTTTGCGTCCTTCATTCAGATTCAGAACCGGCGGGATGATCTGGACCCAGGCAGAAGGGATGCCCTGAAGCTGCATCTGGATGTTTGCCACCAGCGGTCCGGCATTGGTTGCAGTCAGTTCAAATTCGACCGCACTGCCCGGTTCAATCTCTGTCGGCGGGGTCCCATTGATGACAAGTATGAGATTGTTGGAGGAAGAATCATTTTCTGCCGAAAAGTCCGAAACAGGGCCGGACGACATACCCTGATATTGGGCAATAATATCGGTATTTATTCCGTTCAGGTTCATCGTCAGACGGTAATCGCCGATCGTCAGAACTGCCCCATTCTGCAGCACCGCACCTCCGTCAGTGACAGGGAGACCGTTCTGCAATACTTTCAAAGAACTATCCAGCGGCATGATGTACCATTGATTAGATTCAAAGTACATCATCGCATGGAAATTGCCAATGTTCTTTCCGATCAGAACAATATCATTGCCCGCGTCCGAGCCGATATTGATAACCGGCTGGCTGAAAGCTAATTCCCCGCTGAATTTTTGTTCATCCATAGACATCATGCTCCATCAATCAAAAGATGAGATAACTAAACAATGAAATCAACTGTACCGAAAAAACAAACATCCCGATAACCAAAAAGGAAGGGAGGATCCGATCCAGTCGTGAATCTTTATTAAAGATAACGATCCCGCTGATAAAACGAGTGGGAGCTGAAAGGTGCATTCTGGACAGCAAAACCTGCCGTACCTCAATTTTATATAAATGGGAAACCGCAGCAGGACTTTCAGAAAGGTTCATAATTTCCAAATCGATTTTCATCGATTCTCCCGGCTCCAGTACCTTTGACTGGGCATAATTCAGAGATCCGTTGTTTTCATCCACCTTGCCGATATTCTGCTTCCAGACTTCCTCATCATAAACAAATTCATTGGAAAGGATCGATCCGCTTTCCACGTCACCGCCGATATTATTTAAATCATTCTGCGGTGATGCTTTGTCCGCCGCAGGATTACCTACCTGCAGATTGCTCACTGCCTTCGAAACTTCGGTACCGGTAGTTTTGACCGCAGAGTTCAGCATATCCGCACCGGGCAGCTTGTTGACCTGATCCGCCAATGTGTTTGCAGCACTGATTTTTGTATTGACTGTACCGATGGCACTGTTGGTCTCCTGTTGAAAATTTTTCAGCGAGCTCTGAGTTTCCTGCAGCCCCGGTATTTTAAACGGAAGCAGCGTCACAATTGTTCCGAGAATCGAAGCAAAAAAGCCGGCTTTCCTGCCAACAGAATCAACCGCTTTTACAGTCTGGTCTATAGTATCCTTTAACGTGGAGGACTGCTGTTTGGCTTTCTTAATCGGAGCATTAAGATCCGGAATCAGCTGTTCATTTTCTTCGTCGGCAGCCTTTTCTTCAGGCGGTGCTGTTACTGCAGCCGTGTTATCCTCCGATTTGTTTTTTTTCGGAACATATGTAACCCAAATCATCGGCTCGTCTTTGATCCTGAATCGGACAGCCAATGTTTTTGGAATATCGATCGAGCGCAGCAGAAAAATCGATGGCGCATTTCCATTGTTGGAAATCGTCAAATGATGTGTTCGAATACGCTTTTTCCCGTAATGATCAAAAATAACATCTACAGAATATAAGATAATACCTGTCAACGTCATCGAGAACAACAGGATCGCGGTCGTTTTAAAAATCATCAGCCAATCGATTTTGCTGCCGATATCGGCCAAAGAATGGGAAAAACGAGCAAGGAAGGCTTCAAAACCGCCATTCTGTTCTTCAATATTTAGAAATTCCAAAAACTCATTCATCGAAGTCACCGCCTTTCATCACACGGACCTGCGGTTCTTCCGCTGTATTCCCGCTGTTTGAGAATTCAGCAGACATATCATTTGTATCATCATCGAAAACCGTATCATCAAACCCTCCGGCACTGGAAAAAACAGGTACCGAAGGACCTTTCTTATTTTTCGGGGACTCAGCAACACCGGGTGTTTCCGGTTGCGCGGGCTCCGTCTGGGGTTCACTGCCATTACTGCTTTGATCAGAAGCAATATCCTCCGGCTTCACCGGATCAACAGGATCTGATTTGCCAACCTGTTTTGATTTGGAGACTGAACGTTCGGTTTTTTCGTCCGCAGAATCATTCCGGTTTTCCGCAGCATCGGGATCCTTCTCTGAAACAGGTTCCGGTTTTTCATTTTCAACAGTATTTATCTCCGATTCAGGGTCGGAAAGTTCAGCTGATTCTGCCGATGGTGGAGCCTCCGCTTCCACCGGTTCCTGTATTTGTTCTTCCAACGGCACCGTTCCAGGGCCGGGTTGTTCGGAAGGCTCTTCCGCCTGAGATTCCTGTTCAGGGGTATTTTCGGCATTTTCCTCAAGCGAATCAGTCTTTGTTATCGGCTCAGGCTTCACAATCGCTTCGAAGTCAAATAAATCCTGTTTCTTCCTGATTTTCCAGCGTTTCTCAACCGGCTCAGGGTCCAGTACGGAGACAAAATCCGACTCAACAGGAGATTCGGACGATTCTTCAGCCGGGCTTTCCTGCACTGAAGGAACTTCCGGGAGATTATCAACCGGTTCAGAGTTTTGTTCAGCAACCGGTTCCGTCTCCGATTCCGCAGCAGGGGTTTCGGATAGTTCCGAGACCGCTTTTTTCGATTTTTTCCGGTGTTTCGAAGTCGTCTCAACCGGTTCAGAATTTTGTTTATTGATCTCTTCCGGCTCCGATTTCGTAAAAGAATCTTCAGACCGTTCTTCATCCGGGATTTCCGATTTTCTCCAGGCTTTATCTTTCGTTTCAACCGGTTCAGAACTTTGTTCGTTACTCTCTTCCGGCTCCGATTCCGTAAAAGAATCTTCAAACGGTTCTTCATCCGGGATTTCCGATTTTCTCAAGGCTCTATCATTCATCTCAACCGGTTCAGGATTTTGTTCATTACTCTCTTCCGGCTCCGATTCCGTAAAAGAATCTACAAACGGTTCTTCATCCGGGATTTCCGATTTTCTCCAGGCCTTATCGTTCATTTCAACCGGTTCAGGATTTTGTTCATTACTCTCTTCCGGCTCTGATTTCGAAATAGAATTTTCTGATGGTTCTTCTGCCGGTGTTTCCTGCTCTGCAGAGATTTCCGGGAGGGCATCGACCGGTTCAGACAGCTCTTCAGATTCTGTTTGTGCCGCTGACTCCGTCGACACAGTCACCTCCGGTTCTTCGGATACATTCGGCATTGACACATCTTTTTCTGAAGATCGTTTTCTTCCGAGAACAAGCTCATTCGCAGGCTCATCCTCTGTCAAAGCAGGCTTTTCTTCCTTTCCTTTCTTTTTCTTTCTGACTGCTTTCTTCTTTTTCCGATAAATTTCAGAGTCACCGGATCCCTCTGTAGTGTCGGATTTCGCTTTTGAACCGTCAGTATCATCAAAAACATCATCATCCTCACTGTGACGAATTACCACGACTTCTTCTTTTTTCTTACGGCGGGAAAAAGGCGCACTGACTTCCTCTTCCGGTTCTTCGAAAACATCTGATAAAGCGCTGTCGTCGGACCCGACAACACGGATACTAGAATTCTCAGGCTTTTGCTGTTCCTCTATAACTTCATCCACATTCATGCGGCGTGTATCCGGCACTGAAACTTTATTCTTTTCTTCGATTCGTCTTTTTTCTGCTTCCTGCTGCTCTGAATTGAAACCGGAAAGCCTGTTGGAGTCATCATCGAGAACCATATCAGTATTAAATATAGGTTCAACATAGATATCCTGGTTAAATTCCAAAAGCTCTCCAAAGTATTCATTTTCCGCGCTGAGCGTCAGTGACACCGTATGAAATCCCGGGGAGGGGCGTGTCTGCAGATGGGATATGATGAAAGCGACCGTACTGCTGGTTCCCGGATATAAATAAGGAAGCGGCGCAGAATGAAGACAATCCGCAGGGATCCCGCTGATCTGCATGCGGAACTGGCAGGGTTTTTCCGTTCCGAGATTCGTCAGCAAAACCATACCATTGATCGGAGACCCCAGCAGCAGTTCCCGTTTGGAAAGAAACATTTCCGCTTTCATATGAGGAGATGTCCGAATTCGTTTTTTTTCATTTTCGACACTGAAAATCAGTCTGTAATGACTAAACGTGATCTTGTCTCCGTCCAACAAATTATACGGACTGATTTGATCCGTCATGAAATTCTGATTTCCTCTGATCAGCATGATATTGTCTGCAAAAAAACGAATATTATAACTGTCATCCGCACCACCGATGCGCACGATCTGCATCATAAGCGGCTGAATAATTGCGTCCCGGAGCTGAATATCACAAGAGACCTGACTGCCGATCCTGATGATCGACTTGTCAAATTCATAGGTTTTTTCCCAATCGCTTTCGTTGAATATGCGAATCTTCATAATTTTATGCCCCTCACGGCTTTCTGCTCCAAACCGATTCTTCCGCTATAAACTGATACGGTGACTCTATATTATAAACGAATATTTTCCAAATGAACACAATACACAAACAACCGTATGAAAATACGGTCCTCAAGATAAAATACAGCAAGTTCTGCACCAAATTACAATCAAAAATTTTTTTCCGGCAATGAAATGCACAGAAGGGATTCTTGACACCCATGTTGAATAACGATACAATACGATTGTAAATTTTGTTCGAAAGGAGATTTGACCATGATATCAGCTGTAATTATGCCGCATCCGCCGATAGCCAGGAAACTTGTGGGACGCGGGGAAGAAGAAAAGATCCGGCACACGCTGGATGCCTACAGGAGTGCATCCCAGCAGATCGCCGAATACGCTCCGGAAACGATCGTGATCATCTCTCCGCATAACATTTTTTTCAGGGATGCTTTTTATATCTCACCGGGTGAAACATACCGGGACAGTCTTGCACGTTTCGGTGCTCCGGCAGACCGGATTTCCGTTCCCTATGATACGGAACTGCGTGATGAGCTTGTGAAGCTGATGTCTGAAAAGCATATCCCGGTGGTGCAGGACCGGCGATACGCGGATGAAGCGGATCACGGGTCGCTGATCCCGCTGTTGTTTGTGAATGAGGTTTACCCCAATTACCGCGTGGTCCGTATTGCTCCCTCCATGCTTTCCGATGAGACGCTCATCGAAACCGGCAGACTCATTGAACGAGCTGCGGCCCACCTGGGCCGGAAAATCACGATCATCGCAAGCGGTGACCTTTCCCATAAGCTATTGGCAGAGGGACCGTATGGATTTGTCAAAGAAGGGCCGGAGTTCGATCAGCGTGTTACTGAAATGATGCGCAGCGGGAACCTGAAAGCTTTTCGTGAGTTTACACCGGAATTCCGTGACCGCTGTGCCGAATGCGGGCTGCCCGGCTTTATCATGCTTTCCGGTGCGCTGGAAAATTATCACATCCAGCCCGATTTTCTTTCTTACGAAGGTACATTCGGCGTGGGCTATGCGATCTGCACCTTTGCCTGTGAGGATGCCTGTGTCCGGCTGGCAAAGGATTCACTGGAGAAATTTATCCGCAGCGGCAAACAGCTTTCCAGACCGGACGGTCTGCCGGAATGGATGACCTCGCAGCGGGCTGGCGTTTTTGTCTCACTTCATAAAGACGGCGAGCTGCGCGGATGCATCGGTACGATCATGCCCTGGACCGGCTGTGTCGCGGATGAAATCATTGCATTGGCTATTGAAGCCGGGACAAGGGATCCGCGGTTTTATCCGGTCCGGGCTGATGAGCTGCAGGGTCTTGAATATAATGTAGATGTTTTATCGACGCCGGAAAAAGCCGATAAAACACAACTCGACGCCAAACGATACGGCGTCATTGTCACAAACGGAGGGCGCCGCGGGCTGCTGCTGCCGGATCTGGAAGGTGTGGATACCCCGGGCCAGCAGATCGCAATCGCCCTGCAGAAAGCCGGCATCCGTTCCAATGAATCGTACGAGCTGGAACGCTTTACGGTAGAAAGGCATAGGTAGGGTGGGTCAGTGGTCAGTGGCCAGTGGCTGGGTGTTGGGAGCAAAACCCAAAATATCCGGTCCCCCCTAACCACTAACTACTAAACACTAACTACTATCCACTAACCACTGAATTATGAACTGTCCGATTTGTTTTCATCATTGTGAATTGAAGGAGGGTACCACGGGATACTGCGGTACCCGCACTCTGCGTGAAGGAAAGATCACAGGGCTGAATTACGGTGAAATCACCTCTCTGGCGCTGGATCCGATCGAAAAGAAACCGCTGGCAAGGTTTTTTCCCGGAAGTCATATCCTTTCTCTTGGCAGCTGGGGCTGCAACATGCACTGTCCGTGGTGCCAGAACGATTCGATCTCACGCGGCCGCACAAAGTCAGTCCGTGCAACACCGGAGATGATCATTCAGCGTGCTTTGGAACTGAGAGATGAGGGAAATATCGGGATCGCATACACCTATAATGAACCTCTCATCATGCCGGAATTTATCCGTGATACAGCCTTTGGCGCCCATGAAGCCGGATTGAAAAATGTCCTGGTTACAAATGGCATGGCTTCTCCTGAAACACTGGGAGAGCTGCTGGGGGCCATCGATGCTCTGAACATAGACCTCAAAACGATACGGGAAGAGTCATACCGCCGGATCGGCGGAGATTTGGAGACGGTCCTGGAAAATATCCGCATTGCTTCTCAAACAGCTCATGTGGAACTTACAACGCTCATCGTTCCCGGATTCAATGACAGCGATGAAGAAATGCAAGAGCTTTCAGAGAAAATAGCGAAGATCGATCCGGAGATCCCGCTGCACGTCACACGTTTCTTCCCGGCAGGTGAGATGAGGAACACACCGCCCACACCGGTCCATATCGTCTATCATCTGGCGGAGATTGCCCGGCATATGCTCAAATATGTTTATGAGGGCAACGTCTGATTTGTCAGACAAATATGTGATTTTTATATAAGGAAAACCTGATTTTCGGCAATTGATTTCATGGTTCATTTATATACAATTAAACTAAGACAGAAATTGAAACCAACGGAGGGAAATCAAATGCCGAAGCGTAACGTTACGATTATCAAAACCCCAAAAATACTGCTGCCGAATTCGTCGGTCGATATGTCCAAATGGGCAGTGATCGCCTGCGACCAGTACACATCCAACAAAGCCTACTGGGACAAAGTTGAAGCACTTGTCGGTGACGCACCGTCCACCCTTCACATCACATTTCCGGAATACTATCTCGGAAAAATCGATGAAGAGAAAAAGATTGCCGACATTCAGGCAGAGGAACGCAAATATCTGGCTGAAAACCTTTTTGACGTTCATCCCGGCATGATCCTCGTTGAACGGCACATTGACAACGGAATCCGCTGGGGGCTGATGCTCACGATCGACCTTGAAGACTACGACTATACCAAAACGTCCACCAGCTGGATCCGCGCAACGGAAGGCACAGTTGCCGAGCGTATTCCGCCCCGGGTCAAGATCCGCGAAGGCGCTCCGCTGGAAGTACCGCATATCCTGGTGCTTGTCGACGACAGCGAAAAGAAGCTCATAGAACCGCTCATCGCCCAGCGGGATAAGATGAAGAAGGTCTATGATTTTGACCTGATGCTTGGCAGCGGTCATATCACCGGTTACTCTCTCGCGGAACCGGAATACGAAGAACACATCTATAACACGATCGCTGAACTGCAGTCCGATGAAACAATTGAGAAGAAGTACGGTCCGGTCAGCGATAAAAACCGCATTCTGTTCGCTATCGGCGACGGCAACCACTCTCTTGCGACAGCCAAGACGATCTGGGAAGCACACAAGGCTGAATGGGGCATGGATCATCCCGCACGTTACGCTTTGGTCGAGCTGGAAAACCTGCATGATCCGGCTCAGCAATTCGAACCGATCCATCGTGCAATTTTCGGCACAAAGGATTTTGCTGTTTCTCTGTTCGAAAAAGAACTGGGCGATAAGATCAAGATCGAAGCTGTAAAAGATGCGGAGGCGATGATCAAAGCCATCAATGCCACACCGGATGGTACCCAGGCATTTGGCATACTCGAGAATGGGGAAGCCTTCACGGCCACCTTCGTTGAAGCACCTTCGGTGATTTGCGTCGGCTCCATCCAGCAGATCCTCGACAAGTGGCTTGCGGAAGGAAAATACGAGAAGATCGATTACATTCACGGTGCCCAGGATCTCGTGGAGATTTCCGCTGGGCAGGATGTCTCCGGATTCTACCTGCCGCCGGTTTCCAAAAACGGCTTCTTCCAGGGAATCATCCATGATGGAGCACTTCCCCGCAAGACCTTCTCCATGGGTGAAGCGCACGAAAAACGTTTCTATATCGAAGCCCAGCAGATTTTAGATTAGGAGATCCCCAAGAGACGCTCGCCAGGGAGAGGTTTGTTGTGCTCCTCTCCTCGGCAGCAAGGTTCAGAAGGGGCTGCCGCGAATAAAAAACGAAAGCTCAAATAGAATTAAGAAAGGCTGTCCAAATGGGCAGTCTTTTCGTTGTGGTGGTTAGAGCATTCAGACTTGTCACCTGTATTTTGACCCTGAAATTGAAGAAACAGCCAGCCCGCCATAATGGACCTGCCCTAATGCAATGGAGACAGTCCCCGTACCCCAGCCAAGCACACCGGTGACATTCCCGCAGTGCGAGCTGCGCCGCACAGCATGAACGTCCCCGCCGTGCTCCGGTTTTTTCCTGGGGACTGATCCCCGAAGGGGGGCTGTCCTCGGGTCAACAAGCATCCGGGCCCAACCATAACGCTCATCAGGTCTCAACGCCTTCTCCTCTCCCGGCGTTTATTGAAAAGAGGTCAGACTCCCTGCGGGAATCTGCCCCCTCAACGGGGTGACTTCTGTCCCGCCCCGCAGCCGGCATCAGGAGCCTGGCCCCGAAGGGGCCGGTACCCCTTTGCGGACGGTCAGCGATAATGCCATACACAAATAGGGTTGCTTTCGGCCGCCTTTTTGGGATATTAGCATCTCAGTCGCCGCTGTCCCGCTTTTCCTTCCTCAGCGTTCGTGAGGCGGGTACCGGCCCCTGCGGTTGAAACAGCGGGCATGGGGCCAGGCCCCGGCTGATCAGGATTCAAAGCACATGGGGCCTGATTCCCGAAGGGAGTCTGGCCTCTTTTCTATAAGTGCCGGGAAGGAGGAGAATGCCGGTTCTGATGGGCACTGTGGTTGTTTCCCGTTGCCCATTGAGCCGAGGACAGACCCGCTTTGCAGGTCAGTCCCCTGTGCGCGTCGTTGTTTACCACATTTGAAAGGGTTTGTCAACCGCACTTTTTTGCACTTTTTTTATTTTTGAATCTGTGTATACTGGTTATCAACAAATAAAAATCAGCTCCCAGCAACAGCCGGGAGCAGGGAAGGGAGGTAAGACGATGAACAGTATCTTTGATAATCCGGCATCACGCATGATGTATCAGAATGCTTTGGCGGATCTGGCGAACGGCGTTATCAATCCGCTGACGCAAGACGTCCTGTCTTACGCTCCGCTGCCCGATGATGTGGTCGATCCGTACGTATCCCGGACCATGGAAGCCAGATCCACAATGGATCTCGCGTACAGTTCCCTTTCGGTCTGGACGGAAGAAGCGAAAAAGGCAAATTATTTCACCAAACATTTTGTCACACTGAGCCGCATGATCAACACCGGCGTTGCCACCATGGCACGCGGACTGGCTACACTGCACGCGTTCGGAGAGGATCTGAGTGACGCGCCGATGTCCATTCAGGATCTGATCAAGCTTGCCTCTTACCATGTACGCAAGTCTTATCTGGGCGTACTGCAGACCTCCCGTTCCCACCCGGAAATCGGGGAGCAGCTGCTGATGAACCAGCTGAGCTGGACAGATACGCTGATGCGCTTGTTTAAAACAAAAGATAAACTGAGCAAAAAAGCAGCCGTGATCAAACAGGATGCGGAAATCACTGTCAGCAGTGAGGCTGCCCCGTCGGAACTAAAGGCTCCTGACCGGAAAGAATTGCCGGAAGGGGACTTTCAGCCGATGGCCGGCTTTTCCGCTGTTAGTGCACCCGGAGCCTATGGGGCTGCCCGGGCATATGATCCGATCAGCTCAAATCAAAAATCTGCTGAAAAGAATGAACAGACTGTTGAACAGGAAGAGGATCTGCCTGCAGAGCCCGATTTGGTAGTTGGTGCGGAGAAAGCGGAAGATGCTGCGGTTCCCGATGAACCTGAAGAAGGATCAGCGGACAGAAAAGTCTCATTTTCGGGCGTGAATGGCCCCGCGATTGAGGAAGTTCCCGTCACTACGGAAGATGACGTGATGCCTTGCGCAGAAGATCCACCGGCGTATTACCGGATATTGTATGAGGCGGCCAGCCGGAGCATGGAAGCGGGGGAGGAGGGTTTGACCTTCACCGAAGAGGAGGTCAGAGAGCTCCTCGCGGATCCGGAATTCTGCCTCCATGAAAGGGAAATGGCTTCTCATTTGCGGAAGCTCCTGTCCGGGACACAACCCGGGACAGCATGAACGAAAAAAATATAGATTCCAGCCGAAATCGGATGGTTTCGGCTGTCTTTGGTTGGAAAAAGCCGGAATCATTTTGAAGCTCTTCCCCCCTTCAAGAATGATTCCGGCTTATTGTTTATTGTCAGCAGGAATCGGAGACTCTCTCCGGCATCTGAAGTGAACAGCAATAGAAAATGTAATTTTTTTGACAGAAAACCGGGTATTTTCTTTGAGTTTCAGTGAAAAAGTGGTAAGCTATTATCATCTTTCAAGAGGAATCAAATGAATCGAAACGCCTTTACCGCCTATTCCTATTATTTTAGCTTTGGATATTTTTATACAAGGCATTAATTGGTTTGGCTGTATAGGACACCTCGTAAAGTGATCAATTCAAAGAAAAGTGAAGACCTGCAGCCAAAACTGCAGGCCTTTTTTATAGGAGGAATAGTCCATGATCGTCGTATTGAAACCCAATCCCAATCCCGAGCAGGTCCAGGGGTTTATTTCCTGGCTGGAAAGCAAAGGGATCTCCGTTCATAAATCAGTTGGTGTTAATGAGACCGTTTTTGGCCTTGTCGGTGATACCGCTTCCCTTGATATCGGCTTGATTTCCGCACTGGATATTGTCGAAGATGTCAAGCGTATCGTCGAACCCTATAAAGATGCGAACCGCAAGTTCCATCCGGAAGATACCGTCATTCCGGTCGGCAACACACAGGTTGGCGGCGGAACACTGACGATCATGGCAGGTCCCTGCTCTGTTGAATCGGAAGAGCAGCTCATCGGGATCGCAAAAGCAGTCAAAGCCTCCGGCGCAACCATGCTGCGCGGCGGCGCTTTCAAACCACGCACATCTCCCTACTCCTTCCAGGGTCTGGGTGAGATCGGCATCAAGTATCTTGAAACAGCCAAGCAGGAAACCGGATTGCCCATCGTGACAGAACTGATGGAGATCAGCCAGATCCCGCTTTTCAAAAATGTGGATGTGATCCAGATCGGTGCCCGCAATATGCAGAACTTTGATCTGCTGAAAGCCGTCGGAAAACTCGATAAACCGGTACTGCTCAAGCGCGGTATGTCCGCGACCTATGAAGAACTGCTGATGAGCGCGGAATATGTCATGTCTCAGGGCAATCACAACGTCATTCTCTGCGAGCGCGGGATCCGGACCTTCGAGACTTATACCCGCAACACTCTCGACCTGACCTGCGTGCCGGTTTTGCGCAAGCTCACGCATCTGCCCATCATCATCGATCCGTCTCACGCGACCGGCCGGTATTTTCTGGTTCCGCCCATGGCGCTGGCAGCAGTCGCCTCCGGCGCAGATGGTCTGGAAATCGAGGTCCACAACGATCCTCAGCATGCATGGAGCGATGGCGGTCAGTCCCTGCGCCCGGAAAAATTCGACAAACTGGCCGGAATGCTGACCACCATGCACGATTTTGTCCAGACACAGCCGATCCGTGAATGGGAGTGATAGAAGTTAGAAGTTTAGCTGCGGAAGAATTGCGATTGACGGGCTCTGAGTACTGTTCACCGGATCCTGAATCAGCCGTAAGGAATCAGACGGCAAAGGCCGGGATTGCGGGTAGAATATAGGGATGACAGCCAATGGATTCAACAGGATGGGATTAAGATGAAGATCGAACAACACCTTCGTATAAAAGTCGGTGAGGGCTATGACGTTTATATCGGCAGCGGTCTGCTGGAAAACTGCGGGCGTTTCATCAGCGAACTGTTCCCGCAGCGGAACTGTATGATCGTTTCTGACACGAATGTTGCACCTCTCTACCTCGACACGGTGAAAGCATCCTGTCTGTCCGCAGGGCTTGGTGTGAACAGTTTTATATTCCCGGCGGGCGAAGAACAAAAGACGCTCAGCACCTACGGAACGATCCTGAACGCCATCGCCGATGCTCACCTGACACGAAAGGATTTTGTGATCGCCCTTGGCGGCGGTGTCTGCGGAGATATGGCGGGGTTTGCCTCCGGATGCTATATGCGGGGAATCCCCTTTGTTCAAATTCCGACTACCGTGCTTTCCATGGTTGATTCTTCCGTCGGCGGCAAATGCGCCGTTGATCTGCCGCAGGGGAAAAATATGGCGGGTATTTTTCATCAGCCATCGCTGGTCCTTTGCGATACAGACACACTCTCAACTCTCACGCCGGAAGTTTTCGCAGACGGCTGCGCGGAGGCCATCAAAACAGGCATTCTGGACGGGAAAGAATTATATGAACTGCTGCAGGAAGGACCGGAAGAGGACCGGCTGCCGCAGATCATCGGCCGCTGCATCGCATACAAAGGCGGTGTTGTTGAACGGGACGAAAAGGAACAGGGTGAACGAAAATTGCTGAACCTTGGGCATACAGCCGGACACGCCATCGAAAAATGCTCCAATTTTGCGGTCTCACACGGCAGTGCCGTTGCCATCGGAACCGCTATGATGGCCAGGGCAGCCGATGCACTCGCCTGGAGTACGGAGCCTATCAGCGAGGATATCGAATCCCTCCTGAAAGATTATCGATTGCCCGTCACGACAGATTTTGAGCCTGAAGAATTGCTGGAGGCTGCGCTTTCCGACAAAAAACGCAGCGGAAAGCTGATCACGATCATCATGCCTGAGGCTATCGGCCACTGTGTCATGCGGGAAGTCACACGGGAACAACTGCTGGAAGTGTTCACAGCAGGCTGGAGATAAGGCGGCATCCGCTTTTTCCCCGTATTCCCGGAATTATCATTACCGGAATCGATATCGAACCGATCACAAAACTCATTATTTTAGTAAACAAAAAGGATGCATTTTACAATATGGATATTCAAATCACCCCGGGGCCTCTGACAGGTACGATTGAAGCGATTTCATCCAAATCCGAATTACACCGCATGCTGATCTGCGCCGCATTTGCAGACAAGCCGACCGACATTACGGTCTCCGGGTCAGCTTATGACGGAGAGCATGAACTCCCGAAGGATATCCAGGCAACCATCTCCTGCCTGGCTGCAATCGGGGCACAATGCCAAATCACCCCGGGTTTGATCCATGTCATTCCATCCGCAAAAGATCATGCGGCAGCACCGGAGCTGGACTGCATGGAAAGCGGTTCAACCTTCCGGTTTATGCTGCCGATTGCTGCGGCTGTCTGCGGAAAGGCATCCTTTACCGGCGGTGGAAGACTGCCGGAACGTCCTATTGCCGGTCTCTCGGACGCACTGAAGGCACACGGGGTACATTTTTCATCGGAAACACTCCCCTTTAGCATTACGGGAAAACCGAAAGGCGGTGTTTTTGATATCCCGGGAAACATCAGTTCTCAGTATCTGACAGGCCTGCTCCTGATGCTTCCGCTGCTGGAAGAGGAAGCATCCATCCGTCTGACCACGCCGCTGGTATCTTCCGGATATATTGACATCACGACACAGGTCATGGCTTCATTCGGCGTCAATGTCATGCAGAAGGATGGCGTATGGAAAATCACCGGACGGAATGCTTATCAAAGCCCGGAAAGAATTCCCGCGGGAGGTGACTGGTCCAATACAGCAGCTTTTCTGACCGCTTCCATGCTGCGGGAAGGGAATGATATCCGCTGCAAAGCGCTGCTGCCGGATTCCTGTCAGGGCGACCGGAATATTCTGCGTTTTCTGGAACAGTTCGGAGCAGGCATTTCCGCGACTGACGAAGGACTGCGTACCGCAAACGGCATTCTGCAGGGGACAACAATTGATATTGACGAAACACCGGACCTGCTTCCTTATCTTGCCATCGCAGGCTGTGTCGCAGTCGGTGACACGGTATTCACCAATGCCGCCCGGCTTCGCCTGAAGGAAAGTGACCGGATCACATCTACAGCGGCTATGATCCATGCGCTTGGCGGCAGCGTGGAAACAGAGGCAGATAAGCTGATCGTCCATGGGACCGGCTCGCTCAAGGGAGGTATTGTGGACGCCATGAATGATCACCGCATCGTGATGGCCGGTGCAGTTGCGGCCTCCATCAGCGAAGGTCCGGTAATTATCCGCGGTGCGGAAGCTGTCAGCAAATCGTACCCGACATTTCTGGATGATTTTGCCGCGGTGAAAGGAGATTTCCATGTCCTCTGAGTTCGGAAAGAATCTGCGTGTCAGCGTTTTCGGGGAATCTCACGGAAACGGCATCGGTGTCGTGGTAAACGGATTTCCTGCGGGCGAGAGTGTTGATATGGACAGGCTGTTGTATTTTCTGTCCCGCAGAGCTCCGGGAAACAGTAAACTGACAACTGCCCGCAAAGAGTCTGACCAGCCTGAATTCCTGAGCGGGATCCGGGAGAATGTACTAACCGGATCACCCTTTTCCGCCATCATCCGCAATACGAATCAGCATTCCGGAGATTACAAGGGTTTTGAAGATACACCGCGTCCATCCCATGCGGACTACACCGCTGCAGTAAAATGGAAGGGTGCTGCCGATATGCGGGGAGGAGGACATTTTTCCGGAAGACTGACCGCCCCCTTGTGTGTAGCCGGCGGGATCGCGATCCAGATCCTGGCACGCAGAGGGATCCGAATCGCGGCGCATTTAGCCAACATTCGCGGTATAGAAGATAGCCGTTTCCCTCTATATCCTGCCGATGACTTGCTGGACTCCCTTAATTCCATGATGTTTCCCGTTATCGATGCGCAAAGGGCACCGCTGATGCAGCATGTTATCCGTCAGGCGGCTGAATCAGGAGATTCTGTCGGCGGTGAAATCGAATGTATAGCGGTTGGTCTGCCCGCCGGCCTGGGCGATCCGATGTTTGATGGGGTGGAAAGTCTGCTTTCATCCGCTTTGTTTG
>Ga0310695_10008328_pt1 | contig 16093 bp, 12 predicted proteins | sample RumenRJG_04DNA_FD_203882 | JGI IMG/M metagenome (GOLD analysis project Ga0310695, IMG submission 203882) | Bovine rumen microbial communities from Lethbridge, Alberta, Canada - RJG_04 (v2) (version 2) | ecosystem: Host-associated > Mammals > Digestive system > Stomach > Rumen | place: Canada...
AATCGGCAACTCGTGGCTTGTCATCGCCTTCTACCTGCTGATGACCTTTCTCGTGCTCGACATCGGGCGGCTCGTTCATCTGGTGCCCGCATCATGGCTCAAGGACAATGCCGTCACCTCGCTGGTGCTGACAGGCTTGATGTTCACCGTGTTTGTCGCCGGCAATATCCACTACCACAACAAGCAGCGCCAGGAGATCAACCTCACGACCGACAAGCACCTGGAGCGTCCTTTGAAGATTGTCATGCTGAGTGACATCCATGCCGGTTTCCATAACCGCCGGGCCGAGGTGGGCCGCTGGGTAGGCCTCATCAATGCCGAGAATCCCGACCTCATCCTCATTGCCGGTGACATCATCGACGGTAACGTCAGGCCGCTCAAGGCCCAAGGCACAGCCGAGGAACTGAAGCACTTCAATGCACCGACCATCGCCTGCCTGGGCAACCATGAATACATCACCGGCATCGATAAAGCGCTGCCCCTGATTGAAGAAACGGGCATCCACATCCTGCGTGACGACACGGTGAGCCTCAATGGGGTAACCATCGTGGGGCGTGACGACCGCAGCAACCCGCGCCGCAAGAGCGTCGGGCAACTGATGAGTGGCGTGAACCGCGACAACTACATCATCATGCTTGATCACCAGCCCTATCATCTGGAAGAGTCGGAGCAGAACGGCGTGGACCTGCAACTGAGCGGACACACCCACCGCGGCCAAGTGTGGCCCTTGAACTGGGTCACCAAGGCCATGTATGAGTGTGACTGGGGCTCATGGAAACGCGGCAAGACGGACTACTACGTCAGCAGCGGTATCGGCATCTGGGGCGGCAAGTTCCGCATCGGCACCGACTCGGAGTATGTGGTGATCAATGTGAAGGGGAAATAACGCGGAGGCTTGGGCGCCGGTTGATGGCTCATTTCCACTTCTTGGGGGAGACGCCGACGGCCTCCTTGAAGTACTTGCCAAAGAAAGACTGGTTGGGAAAGTGCAATTCGTCGGCAACCTGCTGGACGGTGTACATGCCACTGCGCAGCATGGTCTTGGCGTCGAGGATGACATAATCCTTGATCCACTGTGACGGGTGGCGCCCTGTCTGACTGTAAATCACCTGGGACATATACTTGAGAGACAAGCACAACTCGCCCGCATAGAAGCCCAAATCACGGTGCTCACGGTAGTTGTCCTGCACGCATTGCAGGAAGCGGGCCACAATCTCATCCTTGCGCGCGGCCTTGCTGGTCAACTCGGCTTGATCGGCGGCGCCGTTCTCGACAATGCCAGCCATCAAGTCAACACACCGTGAGGCCAGGTCCATCCGGTTATAGTCATAGGCAGGCTCCGTCAGGATGGAACGCAGCATTCGGTAAGACGAGATGAGCATTTCAAGATGCTGGGGCAAGAGCGAGATCAACGCCACCTGCAAGGCATAAATGCGGTGAACATTGTATTGATGATAGGATGAAAACCCGGGCCGCTCATTGCGCATGAACGACAGCACGATGCACCTCATGTCGCCCTCGACTGACACCCGCTCGATGATGGAGCCCTCGGTAACGACAACGCACATGCCCGCCGTGGCCACATAGTCGCGCAGATTCACGCTGAAGCGCATTTCACCCTTCACGACAATGAGCAAGCAACTGAGTGACAACTTCCTGGGGAAATGTTGATTGAACTCCTGAACGGTACCAGCATCCACACCAGCCACGCTATCATCCAGATTGTCCATCACGAGCAACTTGCCGTCCATGAGGATGGCTGCGTCATTGAGAGGTATCATCGAGAGGTCGAGCGACTGCGACAGGTGTTCTTTTTTCATCACAAGCAGAGTATTATTGATTGACGGTACAAAGATAGGAATAAATGGCCAAAATACAGGCCTATTAATAACACAAAATCAGATATTTTCAACTTATTGACCAATATAGACGTCAATATATCTATTCGGCGACTTCAACTCAAAGCAAAATCGCGAAGCCGCACAGATATTATTTCACATTGCGTTCTCCTGAAATTCATTTACCAGGCACTGCTATAAATGCCTGTGGAGCATGACGGGGAATAAGAAATATTTAGTACTTTTGCGGCAAATTTTATCACGGGAACTAAAAAAAACGATCACATCGTCATGCAACACTTGCAACAATTCTACACCATCGGGCTGCTCATCGTGTCCAATGTTTTCATGACCTTTGCCTGGTATGGTCACCTGAAACTGCAACAAATCAAGGTATTCAGCGACAACACGCCGCTCTACATCATCATCCTGCTGTCATGGATGCTGGCCCTGCCCGAATACATGTGCCAGGTGCCGGCCAACCGCATCGGCTTTGATGGCAATGGCGGACCGTTCAACATCATGCAGTTGAAGGTCATCCAGGAGGTCGTATCGCTGACGGTGTTCACTGTTTTTGTCACAGTATTCTTCAACGGCGAGTCATTGCGGTGGAACCACCTGGCAGCGTTCATCTGCCTTGTCATGGCAGTCTTCTTTGTCTTCCACAAGTGGTAAAAGACTGTTAATACTTATTCTGTTTTAGTGAAAAGGGCCGTGATGAGCGTGATGTGCTTAGAGAGGCTGCCGTCGGTGCTCCACTCCAGGGTGATGCCCAGCAGGTCGCGGGCGATGGCCTCGACATCATAGCCGACAGACTCCAGCGAGTGGCGCAGGCTATCGGGATGGCGGCATGGCTTACCCTGTGGTCGCGTGCAGCCCTCGGGGCACAACACGCAGCGAAAAGTGAACACACGGCTGCCGGGGTGACGACGTTCCATCTCGTAGAGGTCCGGCAAGAGAGATTGCCACACCTGAGCCATCGCTTCATGCCCCACGCGGGCTGACTCCTGGGCCGTGGTGCATGCCCGGCGCGTCTCCTCATCAAACTCAATCATCGTGCCCATCACGGTAACCGTGTTAAAGCCTTCGGTCACCGACCGGGGATCGAAGTCAAACGGCGGACATCCCCATGACTTGCCATAGCCGGGGCACTCGAGGCAATATTGCCCGATGCGCTCCACGTCACGGAAACGGCTCGTGAACTCACTGGCGGCTATGGTAGCCTCTCTATTGGTTACAGTATATTTCATCACCACAAAGGTAATAAAAAACTGCGAATTACACAGATTCATCGAAGGCTCCGCAGAGTGTGGATGCCCGAATCGTTGAATCCGTGTAATTCGCAGTTAGGAAGTTGCTGGATTAGTTCTGCTGTGCAGGTGCAGGAGCAGGAGCAGGAGCAGGAGTGGCTACAGCAGCCTTGGCGGCGTTGATGCTGTCCTGCTGGGCCTTGTACTGCTTAGCGGCCTCGCTGCCGGGCTTGAGCCAAGTGTCGAGCCAGCGGAAGAATTCACGCTGCCACATGATGCTGTTCTGGGGCTTGAGAATCCAGTGGTTCTCGTCGGGGAAGAGCAGCAGACGTGCGGGCAGGCCCTTGATCTTGGCAGCATTGAATGCCTGGCAAGCCTGGGTGAAGACGATGCGGTAATCGAGTTCGCCAGCAGTGCACATGATGGGCGTATCCCAGTTCTGAACGTAGTTCTTGGGGTTGGCCTGAGTGTAGGAGCGCTGAGCGGTAGCGTTGTTCTTCTCCCAGAAGGCGCCACCCAGATCCCACTGCACGAACCACATCTCCTCGGTCTCGAGATACTGTGCCTCGAGATTGAAGATACCGGCATGGGCCAGGAAGCAGGCGAAACGCTTGTTGTGGTTACCGGCCAGGAAGTAAACCGAATAGCCACCGTAACTAGCGCCAACGGCACCGATGTGCTCGCCATCGATGTAAGGCTCTTTCTTCATGTAGTCAACAGCAGCGAGGTAGTCGCGCATGTTCTGGCCACCGTAGTCACCACTGATCTGCGCATTCCACTCGGTGCCGAAGCCGGGCAGGCCGCGACGGTTGGGCAGGATGACGATGTAGCCGTTGCTAGCCATGATGCGCATGTTCCAGCGGTAACTCCAGAACTGGCTGACGGGCGACTGAGGGCCACCCTCGCAGAAGAGGATAGCGGGATACTTCTTGGTGGGATCAAAGTTGGGCGGGTAGCACACCCAGGTGGTCATGAGTTTGCCATCGGTGGTGGGCACCATGCGCTTCTCGATGCCGATGGGATCCACCTGGGCCAGAGCCTCGTCGTTGACATGGGTCAATTGAACGGGTTCCTTACCCATCTGCACACTATAGACCTCGTTGGGGGTCTGATAACTGTGCTGGCAGGTGATCACACTGCCGTCGGCGGCAAATGCCAGGCCGTCGTAGTCACACACGCCCATGGCGATGGTGTCAATCTTCTGGGTTGCCACATCCATACGGAAGATGGGCTGCACACCCTGGAAGGGGCAGATGAAGTAGATGGCCTTCTCGTCGGGTGACCAAGCGATGGCGTCAACGCTGTAGTCCCAGTTGGCAGTGAGGTCCTTCTTGTTGCCGGCAGCGTCCATAAAGAAGATGCGGTTCTTGTCGGCCTCATAGCCGTCGTGCTCCATCGAGAGCCAAGCCATCTCGCCCTTGCTGTTGATGATGGGATAAGTGTCATAGCCCATCATGCCCTGCGTCAGGTTCTCGGTCTTGCCGGTCTCGAGGTTATACTTGTACAGGTCGCTGTTGGTCGAGAAAGCGTAGTCCTTGCCGGTCTTCTTGCGGCAGACATAGACGAGGCTCTTGCTGTCGGGGGTCCATGCCAGTGACTCGATACCGCCCCACGGCTTCATCGGCGACTCGTAGGGTTCACCCTCGAGCACGTCCTTGACATTACCAGCCTTGCTGCCGTCAAAGTCGGCCACAAAGGGATGGGGAACCGTGGTAACCCACTCGTCCCAGTGCTTGTACATCATGTCGTCATAGAGTTTACCGGTGGTCTTGTCAAGATCGGCATAAACGTCCTGGGCAGTCTGTCCATACTTCACCTGCGAAATCATGACCACACGCTTCTCGTCGGGCGAGAAAACGAAGCCCTCGATGCCGTCGGCAACGTCGCTGACGCAGTTGCGGCCACCGCCGTCGGCGTTCATCGTCCACAGTTGCGGGGTCTTGCCCTCACCCTCTTCACGGTAGATAAAGGCGACCTTCTTGCCGCCATCGATCCACACATAGTTGCTCTCGCTGTTGGGGGTATTGGTGATCTGGCGGGCGTTCTTGCCGTCGATATCCATTACCCAAAGGTCGCAGTTGCCCTTGTTGGTGGCGATGTCATAGTAGGTCACGCCATAGAGGATCTTCTTGCCGTCGGGCGAGACTTGGGGACCGCCCACACGTCCCAACTGATTGAGGAATTCGGGGGTGAACTCTTTTTTCTCCATTTTACCGGTAGTCTTCTCGGTAGCGGGTGTCTGGCCGGGAGCCGATGCCTCCTGCTTGGAGCAGGTGGATGAACTCAACAAGGCCAACGCCGCAACCGACATTGCTGTTAACTTGAGTAATTTCATAATTTTTTGTACTGTTAATGTATTATCGTTAAATTGGTTTTCCAGATGTTTCAACCTGCAAATTTACTCATTTATTACTAATAAGCGACAAACCAAGCGACAAAAACAAGGCATTCCCCATTTTAAATTCCCCCACAATGGACATGAACAATCAAAAATGGTTGTTTTTCACAAGAACAACCATTACCGATTGTTTGCCCACTCCCGATGCGCAAGGAAACAACCAAAAATGATTGTTTTTACAAAAAACAACTAAAAATGGTTGTCTATTTGAATGATATGATTTACCTTTGTCACAGAACCATAAAAAAGAGCATAGAAAATATGATAAAAGGAGTAATCACCGGGGACATCGTGGGATCGACAAGCATCAAGACAGAGCACCGGGCAAACTTGCTGAATTGCCTGAACACGATGCGTGAAGAGTTGCAATGCGTGTCACCGTTCAAGATGGAAATGTTTCGTGGCGACAGTTTCCAGTTGCTTATTGACGACCCTACTGCCGCCCTCAAAGTTGCCATCCTGTTGCGGGCGGGCCTCATTCACCACACGCCAGACAAGGATCATGGGATGTGGGACGCGCGCATTTCGATGGGAATAGGACAAGTCCAATTCATAGCCGACAGCATCGTGACTTCGGATGGAGAGGCATTCCAGTATTCGGGTCGCCAACTGGACACGATGAACAAGAAACGCATAGCCATCAAGACCCCCTGGAATGACGTTAATGAGGAGTTGGAAGTATCTACGGCATTTGTCGATGACATCATTAAGGGATGGTCCGGCAAGCAGGCAGGCATGATCTACTTGTCGCTCATGAACGACATGCCCAAGAAGAATGTCGCTGAATTGATCGGGACCTCGGTCCAGAACGTGCGCAACGTGCTGTCATCGGCACGGGAACTACTGATCAGAAAGTACATTGATCGTTATAACACACTCATCACCAACCACCTGAGCCAAACGACGACATCATGAACCTCCTGATTCTTCTCAAACTGCTGGCTTCGCACGTGATTGCCGACTTCTTTCTCCAGTTTGACTGGCTGTGCAAGGGCAAACGTGAGAAAGGTCTGCATGGCGTGGCCTTCCAGGCCATGCATGCGCTCATCCATGCCGCCTGCGCCTATCTGCTGGTGGGCGACTGGAGGGGTTGGATCATTCCACTCGTCATCTTCATCACCCACATCATTATCGACATTGCCAAGGTCAAGTGGTTTGCGACCAGTACCATCGCATTCCTGATTGACCAACTGGCGCATATTGTCGTAATCCTGGGGTTGTGGTGGGCACTGTATGCCCATCAGGGCATTGGCTTAACATGGGTTGAGGGTATTGCCCGCTCGAGCACTTTCTGGGCCATCCTCATCGGCTACTTGCTGGTGCTCAAGCCTTCATCGCTGCTCATCGGCATGTTCATCAAGGGCTGGACACCGTCCAATGGGATGCAGGCACAGGGCATGCCCAATGCGGGCAAGTGGATCGGGTATATCGAGCGCGTGCTGATACTGACCTTTGTTATCACAGGAAATATCGAAGCCGTCGGCTTCCTGCTGGCCGCTAAATCAATTTTCAGATTTGGTGACCTGAACAAGGCACGTGAGATCAAGATCACCGAGTATGTTCTGTTAGGGACACTTGCCAGTTTCTCGATTGCGTTGTTGATAGGTTTTGCCATCATTAGGATTATTCATTAAATATATATCACAAGAAGAACTATGAAAAGAATCATCTTTATACTGATAATGCTCATGGGGAACCTGTGCATCACTGCCGGCGCGCAATGCGGCATGTCGAGACCCGTGAATAGTCAAGGCATCAATGGTAAATGGGTGAATCCGCGAATCGGGACCGGCGGCCATGGACATGTGTTCCTGGGGGCCAATGTGCCGTTTGGCTACGTGCAGTTAGGGCCCACCGAGCCCACGCGCGGCTGGGACTGGTGCTCGGGCTACCACGACAGCGACTCGGTGCTCATCGGCTTCGGCCACCAGCACCTGAGCGGCACCGGCATCGGTGACCTGGGCGACATCGCGCTGCTGCCCGTGACCAGCCGCGACCAGAACCATGTGGTTTTCAGCCATGACGATGAAGCGGTAAAACCCGGCTATTATGCCATTACCCTGCGGGATAACGGCAAGCCATACGTCAATGTGGAACTCACCGCAACCCAGCGCACGGGGATGCACCGCTATGTGTTCACAGCCGATCATGACACCATGCTGTTGCGCCTTGACTTGGGTCAAGGCATCGGGTGGGACTCTCCCAAACAAGTGATGATGGAGCAACGCTCACCTCATCGCATTGTAGGGTACCGCCATTCGCTCGGTTGGGCACGAGATCAAAAGGTCTTCTTTGTCATGGATTTCCTGCAAGAAGTAACATTAGAAAAACTGAATGGCGACACCACGGGCATCATCTCGGCTCCCAACCTCTATCCTGTCACTCCGCTTGAAGTTAAGGTGGGTCTGTCGGCTGTGAGCATCGAGAATGCCATCGAGAACCTTGAAGCCGAGAATCCCGACTGGCTATTCAGTGCCGTTGCCGCCAATGCCGGTCTTGCCTGGAAAGATAAACTGGAGAAAATTCAGATTGACATCGACAATGAGGATGACCTCACGGTGTTCTACACGGCACTGTACCACACGATGGTGGCTCCGTCGGTCTTCAGTGACGTGAACGGGCAGTACCGCGGTGCCGACGGGCAGGTGCATCAGGGCGATTTCACCAACTACACCACCCTGTCGCTGTGGGACACCTACCGCGCTGCCCACCCGCTCATGACGCTCATCCACCGCGACATGCAGCAGGACATCGCCCAGACGTTCCTGCACATCTGTGAGCAGCAGGGGAAACTACCCGTGTGGCACCTGATGGGCAACGAGACCGACTGCATGGTGGGCAACCCGGCCGTGCCCGTGCTGGCCGACCTGGTTCTCAAGGGATTTGACGTGGACCGGGAAAAAGCGCTCAAGGCGATGGTTGCCAGCGCGATGCGCGACGAGCGCTCGATGGGGCTATTAAAACAATATGGCTATATCCCCTATGACCTGGAGCCCGAGAAAGAGACCGTTGCCCGAGGGTTGGAATATGCCCTGGCCGACTGGTGCATCGCCCGGGTGGCCAACCTGGCGGGCGATGAGGAGAACTACAATTACTTCCTGAAACGCAGCAAGTCCTACGAGCATTATTTCGACAAGCAGTTGAAGTTCATGCGCGGCAAGGACTCGAAGGGCAACTTCCGCGACAACAGCGAGTTTGACCCTCTTTCTACCAAGCACCGCAACGACGACTACTGTGAGGGCAACGCCTGGCAATACACCTGGCTCGTGCCACATGACGTGCACGGACTCGTGAAACTGTTCGGGGGCGAGAAAGCGTTTATCCAGAAACTCGACTCGCTGTTCATCGTCGAGGGAGACCTGGGCGACGAGGCATCGCCCGACGTGAGCGGCCTTATCGGGCAGTACGCCCACGGCAACGAGCCCAGCCATCACATCATCTACATGTACAACTATGTGGGACAGCCCTGGAAAACTGCCCGGCTCGTGCGCCGCGTCCTGCGCGAGCAGTACCGCAACGGTGTGGACGGCCTGAGCGGCAACGAGGACGTGGGCCAGATGTCGGCATGGTATGTCCTCTCGGCCATGGGGCTTTATCAGGTCGAGCCCGCTGGCGGCAAGTACATCATCGGCTCGCCGTTGTTCAGCGAGACCCGCATCAACGTGGGCGACGGCAAGACGTTCACCATCAGGGCCGTGAACAACAGCGACGAGAACATCTACGTCCAGAGCGCTACGCTCAATGGCAGGCGCTATGACAAGAGTTATATCGACTACCGCGACATCGTTGCCGGCGGCACGCTGACCCTTGTCATGGGCCCCAAACCCAGCAAGTGGGGCACCGGCAAGAAATCGAGACCGTGAATTCTTGATTATTCCAGCAGACCGGAGGCTTTGCAATACATAGACCGTCAACAACCTGACAAACATGAACAGAACAGCATTCAATATACTATTGACAGTCATGGCGACATGGGCCATGATCCACCCCTCAATGGCAACCGCAATGGAGCCGGTGGACTATGTGAACACCCTGGTGGGGACACAGTCGAGTTTCCAATTGTCAACGGGTAACACCTACCCTGCCATCGCGATGCCGTGGGGCATGAACTTCTGGGTGCCGCAGACGGGCAAGATGGGTGACGGGTGGCAATATACCTACGGAGCGAACAAGATACGCGGCTTCAAGCAGACCCACCAGCCCAGCCCGTGGATCAACGACTATGGCCAGTTCTCGCTGATGCCCACAGTGGGCAAGCCCGTGTGGGACGAGAATGAGCGCGCCAGTTGGTTCTCGCACAAGGCCGAGGAAGCCACACCTTATTATTATAGGGTATATCTCGCCGACTATGACGTGACAACCGAGGTGGCACCCACCGAGCGTGCCGCCATCCTGCGGTTCACCTTCCCCGAGACCAACCAGGCCAACGTCGTGATCGACGCCTTTGACAAGGGCTCCGAAATCACCATTGCGCCTGGCAATCGAGCCATCTTCGGCTACACGACCCGCAACAGCGGCGGTGTGCCCGAGGGGTTCAAGAACTACTTCGTCATCATGTTTGACCGCGCTTTCACCCACTTCGTCACCATTGAAGACAGCATTGCACATGATGACAAGCGGCACGTCTCGTGCCATCATGCCCAGGCTGTGGTCACATTCAGTGTTCCCCGAGGCACTCAGGTCAGCGCCCGCGTGGCCTCATCCTTCATCAGTCCACAACAGGCATTGCTCAACCTTGAAGAATTAGGTACCGATAACCTTGACACCATCAAGGAAAAGGGGCGCCAGCGCTGGAACGACGTGCTGGGGCGCATCGAGGTCGAGGATAGCAACATCGACCACCTGCGCACCTTTTACTCGTGCCTGTACCGCTCGGTGCTGTTTCCCCGCAGTTTCTATGAAATTGATGCCAACGGCAAGCCTGTCCACTACAGCCCCTACAACGGCAAGGTGCTGCCAGGACGGATGTTTACCGACACGGGCTTCTGGGACACCTTCCGCTCGCTGTTCCCGCTGGTTGACCTTGTGTACCCCACGATGGGCGCATGGATGCAGGAGGGACTGGTGAATGCCTACAAGGAGAGTGGCTTCTTGCCCGAGTGGGCCAGCCCAGGCCATCGCGACTGCATGGTGGGCAACAACAGCGCCTCGATCGTCGCCGATGCCTACTTGAAAGGGCTGCGGGGCTATGACATCGAGACTCTATGGAAAGCCGTCGTGCATGGCACCACTGCCGTCCATCCTCAAGTGAAATCGACGGGACGACTAGGGCATGAGTACTATAATCAACTGGGCTATATCCCCTATGATGCGGGCATCAACGAGAATGTGGCCCGCACGCTCGAGTATGCCTATGATGACTGGTGTATCCACCAGTTGGGCAAGGCGCTGGGCAAGCCCGAGAGCGAAATAGAGGTTTATGCCCGGCGGGCAATGAACTACCGCAATGTGTTTGACCCTGAGACCCGATTGATGCGCGGCAGGCTGAAAGACGGCACTTTCCAGTCACCCTTCAGCCCGCTCAAGTGGGGAGACGCATTTACCGAGGGCAACAGCCTTCACTACACGTGGAGTGTGTTCCACGACCCGCAGGGGCTGATCGACCTGATGGGCGGCAAGCAGGCCTTTTGCCAGATGCTGGACTCGGTGTTTGCCATTCCCCCTGTGTTCGACGACAGTTACTATGGCTTCACCATCCACGAGATACGTGAGATGCAGATCATGAACATGGGCAATTATGCCCACGGCAACCAGCCCATCCAGCACATGATTTACCTGTACAACTACGCTGGGCAGCCGTGGAAAGCGCAATACTGGATACATGAAGTGATGAACCGCCTCTACAGCGCCGCCCCCGACGGCTACTGCGGCGATGAGGACAACGGCCAGACCTCGGCATGGTATGTCTTCTCGGCGATGGGCTTCTACCCCGTGTGCCCCGGTAGCAACCAGTATGTGATCGGCAGTCCCTATTTTGACAGAGTGGCCCTGCATCTCGAGAATGGCAATACCGTCTCACTCACCCGTAACGGCAATGGCCGCTACATCGAGTCGATGACTATCGACGGCAAGCCCTATACCCACAACTACCTTGACCACAGCGGGCTGCTGCAAGGTGCCGACATCGCCTTTGGCATGAGCGACAAGCCCAATGTCAAGCGAGGCACGGCAGGCAACGACGTTCCCTATTCTTTCTCGATTTCGTCAGACCGCTGAATCATTCGGTAACCCACATAAAAAAAATCCGCTGCGCTCACGCGTGACGGATTTCCATGCAAATAACATTTCTCCAAATTTATTAACTTTTAACTTGAATAGAATTGATGAAAGTTGAAAATAAATAGTATAATTATGAAAAGAGTTTTCGATTTCATTCATTATTGATGATAACTGACCGATATTCGGCACTTTTCTCAATAATCCAGTGCAAAATTACAAACATTTTTGGAATTGAAAAAAGAAATTGCACAATTATTCAATAAAATTATGGTAATTTAGAGTGAATTCCATCATCAACAGGCTCAAGCCAGTCGGTTGTCGAGCCTTCCTCGACCCGTGTCATGTAGGTCACATGCTGGAACCAACTGTCGCGAGCGGCCCCATGCCAGTGCTTAACACCCTCGGGGATAGCAATAACGACACCGGGCTTGAGTTCGACTGGAGCCTTGCCCCACTCCTGATACCAGCCACGGCCATCGACACAGATGAGCACCTGCACGGCCTTGTGATGAATATGCCAGTTATTGCGGCATCCAGGTTCAAACGTGACATTTACCGGTCCGCCGTTCTTGGCATCGAGCGGAGCGATGTAACTGTTGCCGATAAAGTACTGGGCATAGGCCGCATTGAAATCACCACGCGGCCAGGTGCCGTCGTTGGGGCGACCTTCTTCATTATTCTCACCGAAGACCTTTGCCAGAGCCTTGCGCACGCGCCAAGCCTCAACATTGCCCACGGTGGACTCCAGTACCTGGGGAATCGCGCGCAACTCGGCATCGGTAACACCCATGTTGCGTGCACCGCTGACGTGGGCCACCAATTGAGGTTCACAACCCTCGAGGGCAGCGATAGCGCTCACGGTAACGATCTCGCGCTCGGCCTCACTGAGCGTGTTACGGGCAAAAATGTCGCCAAAGAGGTGCGCCTTGAGGTAGTAGTCGGTCTGGGGCGCAAACTGGTAGTTGAAAGGCTGGCCGCCCGTCAAGCGCGTCTGCACCTCGGTGCCCTGCTTCAAGGCGTCATAATCGCTGGGAAGCGGTGCCGCATCGGGGCCCGTCACGGTAGCCTTGCCTTGCTGCTCACGGCTGGCGACAACCTGCTGGAGCACTCCCAGGGCGTTGAGAGAACGCGGGAAACCGGTATAGGCATACAGTTGGGACAATGCCTCCTTGACCTGGTTGACGGTCAGTCCATCATCCAGACCCGCGTTAATAGCCGGCTCAAGATTCTTCAAGTCACCCTTGGCCTCCAGAGCCGCGATGGTGGACAAGTGCTGCTTGGCAGCGCTCATCTGCACCTGAGCATTCATTTGTTGATTTACTGATAACATTGATAGAGTTATTAATGATAAGATAAGTAGCGATCTCATTGTTCAAGTCCTATAAATTGTTTTTGCAAAAATACATCTAAAAACGATAGCGCCGATAACCATTTTCACGGCAATTATTACCCAAATGGCAGAAATCGATTCCCGACAGCAAGAATTATTCAAACACTGGCGGCCGCAATCGTGAAAGATTCCAGCCGCCAGAGCGCTTATTGATATTCTTGACCGTAAATTACAGACAGTTGCGGAAAATCACCTCGATGTCGTTCTGGTTCAAGGGCACAAAGCCAGGCAGCACGCCACCGCGGCAAGCCTTGCGGGCCATGGTGGAGATGTGCTCGTCACCGATACCCAATTGGGTGAATGTGCTCTTGAGGCCCAGCGTCGTGAAGAGGAATTCCTTGACCTTGTCGATGGCCTGGCGGGCGATATCCATGGCAGGCTGGTCGGCATCGATGCCGAAGACATTGACTCCAAACTGCACATACTTGCTCACCGTGCTCTCGTCCAGGCAGTATTCCATCCAGCGCGGGGTGATGATGGCCAGACCAAGGCCATGGGTGATGTCATAGTAGGCCGACACCTCATGCTCCATCGGGTGGCAACTCCATGCCTGACGCTTGCCACCGTCGATAAAGCCGTTGATGGCCCAGGACGAGGTCCACATCAGGTTAGCGCGTGCCTCGTAGTTGCACGGATCCTTCATGGCGATGGGCGCATACTTGATGATGGTCTTCATCATGCCCTCCATGAAGCAATCCAGCATATAGAGATCCTGATTCATGTTGAAATAGACCTCAAAGATGTGGGACAGCATGTCGGCAGCGCCACAGGCGGTCTGGTAAGGGCTCACGGTATAGGTCACCGTGGGATCGAGGAAAGAGACCTTGGGCAAGAGGATGGGTGACTCCACGCGGCCCAACTTGTCGTTGGTCTCAGGGTTGCTGATAACTCCACCAGCATCCATCTCACTACCCGTTGCCGACAGGGTCAGCACGCTGATGATGGGCAGGGCCTCCTTGATGGGAGCCCACTTCTCGTTGAAGAAGTCCCACGGGTCGTGGTCAACCTTGGCACCAGCAGCCATGAACTTGGTCGCATCGATGGTCGAACCGCCGCCCACAGCCAGCAGCACGTCGATGTCATGCTCCTTGCACATCTGTGCGCCACGGCGAACACTGTCGATGCGGGGATTGGGCTCAATGCCCGAGAGTTCAAACAGTTCCATGCCAGCCTTCTTGACCTCGGCCACCACAGCGTCATAGAGTCCTGTGCGCTTGATCGATCCGCCACCATAGGTGAGCAGAACGCGCTTGCCATACTTAGCCAACTCCTCGCCGAGGTGCTGCAACTGGTTCTCACCGAAATAGACCTTTACAGGTATGTTATATACAAAGTTGTTCATGTTGAGAAATAACGTGTTAGAGTTTAATAATCTGGTAGTTCTTGGAGCCCAGACCGATGTGCTCGGCCCAGTCGATGGTGTGGGTGCCATGGCGGCTGTTGATGCGCTCGATGAGGGGCGCGTTGTCGTCGCCGGCAGTAGCCTTGTGGTTGAACACCATCTGCACGCAAGCCCAGTCCAGAGCGACGGGGTCAAGGCTAGCCATGATGCCCATGTCCTTGAGTTTGGGCTCATCGGGGCTGCCATCGCAGTCACAATCGACCGACATGTTGTTCATCACGTTGATGTAGATGACACGGCCGCCCATGTAGTTGTGCACAGCCTGGGCAGCAGCAGCCATCGACTCGAGGAAGCCGTCCTGGTTCTCGATGTGGTTCCACGCGTCGCTAGCATCATCGGTATAGCCCGAGGAGTGGATATAGGCCTTGCCTGCGGTGCTGGCGACACCGATCGAAGCATTCTTCAACACACCGCCGTATCCACCCATGGCATGGCCCTTGAAGTGGGCCAGATTGATCATCCAGTCGTAGTTAGCAAGGTGTTCGCCCACGATGTCATACTTGATGTGGCTGCGATCCTTAACCGGAATGCGCATCTGTCCGAACTCATCCATGATATCGACGGCAAAGATGGAGTCAAAGCCGTGCTCGTGAATGGTTTGCCAGTGCTTGGAGACCTCCTGTCGCGAGCCACCATAGGCGGTGCAGCACTCAACGATAGTGCCATTGACATGCTCCACCAGGTTGCGGATGAGAGTAGGCTTCAAGTAATGGTTATTACCGGCCTCTCCAGTGCTGATCTTCACTGCCACACGACCTGTTGCCTCAACACCCAGGGCCTTGTAGATCTTGACCAGTGACTCAGGAGTGATTTCACTGGTGTAATATACCTTGCTCTGCGCATGAGCCATGACAACCATCAATGCGGCCGCCATGACTGTTAAAAACCTTGTTACTTTCATAATTGAAGATTGATTAAAATAATTAGCCGTTGCAAATCTACAACAATTTCTTCAATTCAGCAAATCACACGTCTCACTGGAGCGACTCGACCCAGGTCTTCATCTCACCCTCGCCCATGTAATTGAGGTTCTTGGGCTCAACCCAGTTGGCTCCGGGGGCCGAGGGCTTCAAGTAGCGCATCGTCTGTCCAGCACCACTGCCACCCGACGTGAAGAACGGGATAATGGTCTTGCCCGTCAGGTCATACTGCTCCAGGAAGGTGTTGATGATTGTCGGGGCGATATACCACCAGATGGGATAGCCCACAAACACGGTGTCATACTGTTCCATGTTCTCCACGCGGTTAGCGATGGCGGGGCGGCTTGACTTATCCTCCATCTCGATGGTCGAGCGGCTCTTCTTGTCACGCCAGTTGAGGTCGGCGGGAGTGTAGGGTACCTGGGGAATGATCTCGTGAAGGTCGGCATGAGCGGCCTTGGCCAGTTTGGTAGCCGCCTCCATGGTTGTACCGGTCGCGCTGAAGTAGGCGACCAACGTCTTGTTGTTACTCATAATGTCATTGTTTTGTGCCATAGCGGTCGTCACGGTGCCCTGCACCATGAGGCTCGCTACTAGAGTGAATAATAATTGCTTGATTTTCATTTTGATAAAAGATAATCGACAAGTGTTGTCACGTCAGTAATATTGATTTCTC
>Ga0310695_10008329_pt1 | contig 16092 bp, 13 predicted proteins | sample RumenRJG_04DNA_FD_203882 | JGI IMG/M metagenome (GOLD analysis project Ga0310695, IMG submission 203882) | Bovine rumen microbial communities from Lethbridge, Alberta, Canada - RJG_04 (v2) (version 2) | ecosystem: Host-associated > Mammals > Digestive system > Stomach > Rumen | place: Canada...
GCCCAGATGGGTACCGACATCAGCACGCCGATGTACGCCGCCTTCTTCGCCTCGTGGTCGTTCTTGGCAGCCAGATAGCGCTGCACGATGGTCTGGTCGGTGCCATATTTCTGCAAGGCGTAGAAGATGCCGTTGAGCACCATCACGATGAACGTCAGCTGCGTCAGGTCCCAGTCGTAGGGACCGAAGGAAATCTTGTCGAACTCCGAGGCAATGCGGAACGTCTCTGCCGGTCCGCCCTCGATGCCGAACATGAGGATGCCGATGCAGATGATGCCGCCGCCGATGAGCAGGAAGCCCTGCGCCACGTCCATCCATACGATGGCCTCCATGCCGCCAAACAGCGTCAGCACGATAATCGTCACGCCCAGCACAAGCACAATCGAGTAGATGTTGATGTCAAGGAATGTCGCCAGTGCCATCGACACCAGGAAGAACACCGTGCCGGCCTTCGAGAAGTGGCCCAGCGTGAAGGCAAACGACGAGTAGAGACGGGCAAAGAGTCCGAAGCGGCGCTCGAAATACTCGTAGGTCGACAGTCGGATGACCTTGCGGAACAATGGCACGATGATGCCGACCAGCGCCAACAGCACGATGGGCACCATCAGTCCCTGCACCAGCAGTATCCAGTTGTCGGCATAGGCGGCACCCGGGTAGGCGAGGAACGTCACACTCGATATCAGCGTGGCGAAGATGCTGATGCCCACCGCCCAGGCGGGAATCTTGCCACCTCCGGCAAAATACTGCGACGTGTCTTTCTGCTTGTGGGCGAAGTACATGCCCACGACGATAGCAGCGGCTATCGACAAAATGACGATGATGTAGTCAATCCAGTGCATCATTTATTCATTTCTTAAATTACATGTCTCGTTTCTTTCATTTCTTTGACCTAAAGGTACAAAGCGATTTCAGCGATTACTCATTTCTCAATTGGGAAACAATGGCTTGCTCTTCGGCAGCACTCAGACGGGTCAGCGGCATGAGCATCCACGGCTCGCAGAGTCCTTTGGTCTGCATCATCACCTTCAAGGCCGTCAGACTCTGTCCGAGCGTACGGTCCTTCTGGTAAATCTTGGCTATCTCGTTGGTCTCGTCCTGCAGACGGTTGGCTGTCGCCCAGTCGCCAGCCACGGCGGCATCGAAGAGCTGGCGGAACATCTCAGGCACATAGTTGCCCGTAGAGGGCACAATACCGTTGCCCCCCAGTTCCAATGAGTGAGCACTCTGTGCTGCCCAGCCACAGAAGTAGGCAAATTCGGGATGTGTCTTGGCAATCTCAATGCAGGCTGCCATGCGGTCCAGGTCGCGCTCCGAGTCTTTCAGTCCGACAATATTCGGATGGTCTGCCAGCCGCTTGATCACATCTACTGGAATCGACATGTGTGTCGTAGCCAAAATGTTGTAAAGCATCAGCGGACCGGTAATGCAATCGGCCAGCGTCTTGTAGTATTCGTACATCTGCTCTTCGGTCAGTGCATAGTAAGTAGGCAGTGTGGCCACGATGACGTCGGCACCCAGCGCGGTGTAGACCTCTGCCTGGCGTACCTGCTCGCTGAAACAGTTGCCCGTTAGCCCGGCATAAATCAGAATACGGCCGTCAGCAGCTTTAACAGCCGTATCCACGAACAACTGTCCGTCGGCCTGACTGACACTGTTTCCTTCACCCGTAGTGCCCATCAGCAGGGGCGAAACCTTATTCTCTGCAAAGAAATCAATAATCCGCTTGACAGCTTCTGCGTCGAGCTGTCCGTCTTGAGTGACGGGGGTCACCATGGGAACCACCACGCCACGATAATTACTCTTGTTCATACGCTTTAATTCTTGTTTTATATTTCTTTGTATATGAAAGACGTACGAGCATGTGAATGGTCATCAGTCGTCCTGGGTTAACGTTTTTTTGCAAATATTTCTATCAAAAACTGATACGTGGTATTGATATATTTTGTATCTTTGCACTCGATTCGATTTGTCAAAAGGGGAAACTTTTTTCGAATCGGAAAACAAAAAGTTGTCCAAAACGGAAAACTTTTGATGAAATGAGAGCCATCGAGTTTGCTCGTTTGGCCGAACGAAGAGAAACAGACCAATGGTCAACTTTAGCCATGTTTAAAATCCGGGAAGTAGGCCTAAAAGAGCCACAAAGAAGCAACTATCAATAATAAAAATATACGATGGAAATTAAAAATTTTACCATTACGAAACGTGACGGTTCGAAGGACCGCTTCTCGTTAGACAAAATTATGAACGCCATCGTCAAGGCGTTCGAAAGCGTGAATGAACCAGCTGACTTGGGAACTGTCTCCAAAATTCTGAGTCATCTGGACATGCACGACGACATCAAGGTGGAAGATATCCAAAATCAGGTGGAAGAGGCTTTGATGCGTGAAGGATTTTACAACGTTGCCAAATCGTTTATCCTCTATCGCCAGCAGCACACCGAAGATCGTGAAACGCTGGAAAAGATGAATTTCCTGTCAGAGTACATGGAGTCTGTCAATGCTGCAACAGGTTCCAAGTATGACGCTAATGCCAATGTGGAGCACAAGAATATCGCCACACTGATAGGAGAACTGCCTAAGTCTAACTTTATTCGCCTGAATCGTCGTCTGCTTACAGACCGTATTAAGAAAATGTATGGAAAGGCACTGGCTGACGAGTACATTGACAAACTGACCCACCACTTTATATATAAGAACGACGAAACTTCGTTGGCCAATTACTGCGCCTCCATAACGATGTATCCATGGCTTATTGGCGGTACAGTGGCTATTGGTGGTAATTCCACAGCCCCTACTAACCTCAAGTCGTTTGCAGGTGGATTTGTCAACATGGTGTTTATGGTTTCGTCCATGTTGAGCGGTGCCTGTGCTACTCCAGAGTTTTTGATGTACATGAACTATTTCATAGGTAAGGAGTATGGCAAGGACTACTGGCAGCACCCTGATCAGCAGGCTGATCTCTCGCTGAAGAAGCGTACCATTGACAAGATTATCACAGACTACTTCGAGCAGATAGTTTATACACTGAACCAGCCTACAGGTGCACGTAACTATCAGGCCGTATTCTGGAATGTGGCCTACTACGATCGCTACTATTTTGAGTCGATTTTCGGCGAGTTCTATTTCCCCGACGGCTCTCAACCTGACTGGGACGGACTCTCATGGCTGCAGAAACGCTTCATGAAGTGGTTCAATCAGGAACGCACCAAGACGCTGCTTACCTTCCCCGTAGAGACTATGGCGCTGCTCGTTGACGAAAATGGCGAGTGCAAAGACAAGGAGTGGGGCGATTTCACGGCAGAGATGTATGCAGAGGGACATTCGTTCTTTACTTATATGAGTGATAATGCAGACTCGTTGAGCTCTTGCTGTCGTCTGCGCAACGAGATTACCGACAACGGTTTCTCATATACGCTGGGTGCTGGTGGCGTGTCAACGGGTTCCAAGTCGGTACTTACTATTAACCTGAACCGCTGCATCCAATATGCTGTCAACCACAAGATGGACTATCTGGAATACCTGGGTGGTGTTATCGACTTGTGCCATAAAGTGCAGACTGCTTATAACGAGAACCTGAAGGAGTTGCAGGCTCATGGCATGCTACCTTTGTTTGATGCTGGTTACATCAATATTAGCAGACAATATCTGACTATTGGTATCAACGGTCTTGTGGAGGCTGCAGAGTTCATGGGACTCAAGATTACACCTAATGACGACTACAAGAAGTTTGTACAGAGTATCCTGGGACTCATTGAGAAGTATAATAAGCAGTATCGCACTAAAGAGTTGATGTTCAACTGCGAAATGATACCTGCGGAGAATGTAGGTGTGAAGCATGCAAAGTGGGATCGTGAAGACGGATACTTTGTACCTCGCGACTGCTATAACTCTTATTTCTATGTTGTTGAGGACGACTCTCTGAGCGTTATCGACAAGTTCAAGTTGCACGGACGTCCTTATATTGAACACCTGACCGGTGGGTCTGCCTTGCACATGAATCTTGACGAGCACCTGTCAAAGCAGCAGTATCTGCATCTGCTGAAGGTTGCTGCCCAGGAGGGTTGTAACTACTTCACGTTCAATATCCCCAACACCGTCTGCAACGAGTGCGGCCATATTGACAAGCGCTACTTAAAGGAGTGCCCTCATTGTCATTCCAAGAACGTGGACTATATGACCCGTATTATTGGCTATCTGAAGCGTGTATCCAATTTCTCACAGCCCCGTCAGGAAGAGGCAGCACGTCGTTTCTATGCTCATGCGGAGGCTTAAGTCATGCTGAAATACGTTAACACGGGAATTGTTTTCCAAGAGATACCCGACGAAGTGACACTGGCAATTAATATTTCTAATTGTCCGTGTCATTGTCCGGGGTGTCATAGCAAATATCTGTGGGAGGATTTAGGTATGCCGCTGAATACTGATGCCATAGACGACTTTGTGTCACAATATGGTACAGACATAACCTGTATCTCCTTCATGGGAGGGGATGCCGATCCCAGAGGGGTCAATCAACTTGCACAGTATATTCACGAATATCATCCTCAGTTCCATGTGGCCTGGTATAGTGGTCGCATACGCGTTCCTTCTGTGGTCAATAAAGAAGATTTTGACTATATAAAAGTGGGACCCTATATCAAACATCTTGGTCCCTTGAAGTCTGCTACCACCAATCAACGCCTCTACCGTCGTCTGATGGATGGTACTTTCGAGGATATCACTTATCGCTTCTGGCGCCGGCAGGACATGGCAATATAAGTCGGTAACTGCTGGTTTACGATACATGGCACTTATTGCGTAATAAGTGCCATGTATCGTGTAATAAGGGACTCTTATTGGAAAATAATATCAGCTCGCAATTTCTTTTTGATAGTTATTTGGTTCTATTGTAGGTTCGATAACCGTATACAATAATAACCAGGAAACAGATGAGCGGAAGAACAAATGAAAGATTGACCGCAGGCATTCCGAAAAGAGTATGCTGGTCAATGATATTTGCCTGAAGCGGGGGGAGCACCGAGCCGCCAAGGATAGCCATGATAAGCCCGGCGGCACCAAACTTGGCATCGTCGCCAAGTCCCTGGAGGGCAATGCCGTAGATGGTAGGAAACATGAGTGACATGCAGGCAGAGATGGCTACCAGGCAGTAAAGTCCCCAACGCCCGTCAATGAAGATGACTCCTAGTGTCAGTAATGATCCTATTACGGCCAAAATGCCCAGCAGAGCACCGGCATTAATGTATTTCAGAAAGTAGGTGCAGATGAATCGTGAGGTAACGAAGATGACCATCGCTATAATGTTGTATGTCTGTGACATAACCTCTGCCTCCTGCTCAGTCATCCCTTCGTTCATTAATACGCGCGTACCATATTGTATTATGAATGTCCAGCACATAATCTGTACGCCTACGTAGAAGAATTGGGCTATTACACCTTCTCGGTAGTAGTCAATCTTGACAATACGTTTTAGTGTGGCCAGTGGGTGAACGTCGTGATTCTTATCGGCGTTATGGGGCATTTTAGTAAACCAGATAACTGCAAACATAATGGCAATGATGGCGCCAATGGCCAAATAAGGAGCAATGAGTACAGAGAGGTCAGAGTCACGCATGGCTGTGAACTGAGCATCGTCCAGCAGAGCACGTTCGTCGGTGGAGGCAGGATTGAGCTTGGCCTGAATAAAGTTCATGGCAACGTACATGCCACAAAGCGATCCCATGGGATTGAAGCATTGGGCCATGTTCAGACGTCGCGTTGCCGTATCCTCTGTTCCCATCGACAAAATATATGGATTGCATGAGGTTTCCAAGAATGACAACCCACATGTGAGAATGAAATAGGCTACAAGGAACGGATAGTACATACCTGTCCATGATGCAGGAAGAAACAACAAAGCCCCTGTAGCATAGAGTCCCAGTCCCATCAGTACACCGGCCTTGTACGAATATTTTCGTATAAACATTGCAGCAGGAAAGGCCATGGCAAAATAGCCTCCGTAAAAGGCAACCTGTACTAAAGCACCATCCGTGACACTCATGCGGAATATCTTTGAGAAGGCTTTTACCATAGGGTTGGTAATGTCGTTGGCAAAGCCCCATAGGGCAAAACAGGAAGTGATGAGAATAAAAGGTACGAGATAGCTTACGCCGTCTTTCGATAGAATGGGTTGATTGTTTTTCTCCATGATTCGTTCAGGTAGTGTCGTTTTTAAGTTTGGGTGCAAAGTTAGTGGAAATCAGTCGAAAATCAAAATAAAAATGGTATTTATTTTTCGTATATCTTAAAGAATGTTAGTTATGAGGACACCTATTAAACCCATTCGTCCTTAAAACGTTAAAAGTGAAAAAGAGTATAACTCAAAAACATATATAAAATGAAAAGACTTATTTTAATGGCTTGTGTGCTGACTATGGCTGTAGCTGCCAGTGCTCAGTATCCTGATTTGACCGATGAGGCCAAACGTTACATTGAAGACCAAAAGAAACAGTGGCAGGCTCATAGCGATTCTGCGTGGGCTGTAGCATTCCCTATTGTCGTAGAAGAGGCCAAAGCTGGCCGTCCGTACGTTCCCTGGGCCAGTATGCCCTATGATTTGCGCCAAGCTAAGATTCCCGCATTTCCTGGAGCTGAAGGTGGTGGTATGTACACTTTCGGTGGACGAGGTGGTAAGGTGCTGACGGTGACAACGCTGGCTGACGATGGCCCTGGTTCGTTCCGATGGGCCTGTGAGCAGGGCGGCGCCCGCATCGTTGTGTTCAATGTATCGGGTATCATACGGTTGAAGTCGCCAATTTATGTGCGTGCTCCATATATTACCATTGCGGGTCAGACGGCTCCTGGTGACGGTGTTATTATTGCGGGTGAGTCGTTCCAGGTAGATACCCACGATGTGATTGTACGTCACATGCGCTTCCGTCGCGGTGAGACCTTGGTAACCTATCGTGAGGACTCCTTTGGTGGCAATCCTGTAGGTAATATCATGATTGACCACTGCTCATGCGAGTGGGGATTGGATGAGAATATTTCTTTCTATCGCCACATGTTCGACCTGAACGATGGTAAGGCCAAGCGTAAGACACCGACCGTCAATGTGACCATCCAAAACACGATTTCTGCTAAAGCGCTTGACACATGGAATCACGCTTTTGGTTCAACGATTGGAGGTGAGAATACCACATTTATGCGTAACCTTTGGGCTGATAATACGGGACGTAACCCCAGTGTAGGTTGGGCTGGTATTTTCAACTTCGTCAATAATGTGGTTTATAACTGGGTGCATCGTACGGCTGATGGCGGTGAGTTCAGGTCCATGTTCAACTTCATCAACAACTACTACAAACCAGGTCCTCTGACTCCGAAGGATACTCCAGTAGGACATCGTATTATCAAGGCCGAGAGCCGTTCTGAAGGCATGTTCCCCTTCAAACAGTTCGGTCGTGTCTATGCTGTAGGCAACATTATGGAAGGATACCCTGAGATTACGAAAGACAACTGGAACGGTGGTGTGCAGACTGCTGATAAAGACGGTGAGATGAATGCTACAGAGAAAGCGCTGATGCGTTCGAATGAACCATTTGAGATGCCTTATCTTAAAATAATGGGGACGGAACAAGCTTTCGATTGGGTACTCGCTAACGCAGGAGCTACCATCCCTTGTCGCGACATCGTAGACCAACGCATTTGCGAAGAGGTTCGTACGGGCAAGGCATACTACGTGAAGGACTATGAAAAGGAGTTGGCTAAGATTGAGAAGAAGACCAAGGTAGCCCAGAACCCTTATGGCAATATGTGGGGACTGCATGACAAGTCAAAGAACGAACAAGGCTTCTTCAAGTATCGTCGTCTGCCTCAGGACTCTTATAAGGATGGTATCATCACTGACCCAAGACAGATGGGCGGTTATCCCGAATATCAGGCTTGGAAACCCTATGTAGATACCGATGGCGATGGTATGCCCGATGAGTGGGAGAAGCAGTATGGACTGAATCCCAACGATGCTTCTGACGCTGTTAAGGATTGTAACGGCGACGGCTATACCAATATCGAGAAGTATATAAACGGCATCAATCCCAACACCAAGACCGACTGGCGTAATTTGAATAACAACTACGATACGCTGGCTGCTAAAGGTAAACTGATGTAAGCTATGAAAAAAATTATGTTTGCGGCAATCCTGTCGCTGCTTACCCTAACGGTCAATGCACAACTTGTAGTACTGAATGACGAAGGGAGAGACTCTGCCTATGTGGAGACTATCAAAGGGCGTGCCCAGAAAATCGTCGACGGTCTTCAACTTACTGATCAGTCGCAGGCAAGGGCGGTGCGTAACATCATTGCCAACCGCTACTTCCTGCTGAACGACATTCATGCGAAATACGACAAGTCACAACAGGATGCCCTTCAAGCTGAGCTCTATAAGCATCACTTTGAATTAGCTTCTACCTTGGCGCTCTACCTGAACGATGATCAGATAGAAGCCGTCAAGGATGGAATGACCTATGGCCGATTGAAGCGTGACTATAACGCACAGTTGGAAATGATACCTACACTCTCTGACTTTGAGAAGCAGCAAATACTGATCTGGCTGAAGGAGGCCCGCGAGTATGCGATGGATGCTGCTGACTCTAAGGGTAAGCATTTCTGGTTCGACAAGTATCGCGGGCGTACCAACAACTGGTTGTCCTCAAGGGGATATGACCTGAAGAAGGAACGCGAACAATGGCAGAAACGGATTGTGAAAAAGTGAACAGGTAAAAAGGTAAAGCATGACATACAGCGTTCTTTATCAGGTAAAGAGTATGGTAAGAAGGTTTTTACCTTTTTACCTTTTTACTTTTTTGCCTTTAGCCATTTGGGCACAAGAGGTTCCGATGGACTATTCCTATTGTGGCTATCATCGTTCAGAAATGCCCATCCCGTCCGCAAAAGTAATGGTCTATGTCCAGCCAGTGACTGACGACAACGCCCCACAGATTCAGGCGGCAATCGACTATGTCAGCCGTCAGAAAGCTGATAAGATGACAGGACTGCGAGGAGCAATACTGTTGTCGGAGGGTACATTCGAACTCAGCGAACCCCTGCGTATTCGTACTAGCGGCGTGGTGTTGCGAGGTACTGGACGCAACAAAACCATTCTCAAGAAGAAGGGCTACGACCGTGGTGCCCTGCTATATATAGAAGGTACACACGATATTGTAGCAAAGGACACGCTCAATGTACTGGCCGATGTTACTCCAGGTTCTTTAACCGTCAAGGTTGCCTATAGTCCCAGACTTACGACTAATAGTCGTATTACCATTTGGCGTCCTTCGACACAAGAGTGGATTGACCATCTTGGGTGTGCTTCCTTCGGTGGTGGCAAACGCATGGGTTACTGGGCATGGCATTCAGGCGATTTGGATATTCGATGGAATAGGCAAATATTGGATGTTAATGGTTCTACAATAACACTGGATGCGCCGATTACCAGTAGTGTTGAGGCTTGCTGGGGTGGTGCCAAGGCCATCGTCTACGAGCAGCCAGGACTTGTGAGCGAGTGTGGAGTGGAGAACCTGTCGATGGTATCTGATTATGACCATGCTTTACCGATGGACGAAAACCATTGTTGGGATGGCGTTTATTTGGCTGATGTCGAAAATTGCTGGGTCCGAATGGTTAACTTCCGTCATTTTGCAGGTTCGGCTGTTGTCATTCAGAAGTCGGCTCAGCAGGTTACTGTTGAGGATTGTCAGTCCTTGCAACCCATATCAGAAATTGGTGGATTCCGCCGTCGGACATTCCTGACTTTTGCAGAGAAGACACTTTTTCAGCGTTGTTATTCGGAGCATGGCATCAATGACTTCGCAGTAGGTCATACGGCGCCAGGTCCCAATGCTTTTGTGCAGTGCGACAGTTATGAGTCGTTGGGTCCAAGTGGGGCAATCTCTTCATGGGCTCCCGGCATCTTGTTTGACGTGGTCAACATCGATGGCAATGATATTGCTTTCAAAAACTGGGAACTGGAGAAATTTGGTGCTGGATGGAGTACTGCAAACAGCACCATGTGGCAGTCTACTGCCTCAGGGCTTTTTTGCTATTCACCAGATACCTTGAACCGCAATTATTCGCGTGGTTGTTGGGGACAGGTTATGGGTAATGGTGAGTACACTGAGATGAATGAGCATGTTAAGCCTTATTCTCTGTTTGCTTCACAATTAGAGAAGCGCCTGGGCAGGGATGTTTCTCTTCAGTGTCGTGTGTTGGAACGCAATACCAATGCGTCGTCTTCACCCACTATTGAGGAGGCTATCAAGATGGCAGAGGAAGCATTGAAACCACGTATTTCTATGCGACAATGGATTGATTCTGCAGTCTTTACAGCTGGTGTTTCTGCTGGTAAACTGCAGCCATTTGAGTATAAGAGTATTCCGTCACGTGATTTTCGTGCCCATCATTATGCTATTGTAAATGGATGGTTAGCCAAAGACAATGCCGTTTTGGTAGGTGGCAAACACCAGACACCATGGTGGAATGGACGTACTACCGATGCCGCAATGGCCAAGGCCAAGTATGCTTTGACTCGCTTTGTCCCTGGGCAAGAATGCTTAGGTGGTACGGATCGCATAGATTCTGTGATTGCCGAGATGCAGCGTTCACATACCTTGTTGTTCAGTCAGAACTATGGATTATGGACAGACCGGCGTCGTGATGATCATGAGCGTATACGACGCAAGAATGGTGATGTCTGGGCGCCCTTCTATGAACAGCCTTTTGCCCGTACTGGTGGTCAGGAACTGGCTTGGGATGGAATGACCAAATATGATTTGACGCAGCTTAATAAATGGTATTTCTGGCGCTTGCAGCAGTTTGCAAAAAAGACAGAACCCATTGGTATGCTACTGAAAAATCAACACTACTTTCAGCATAATATTCTTGAAGCAGGTGCTCATTGGGTGGATTGTCCTTGGCGTACGGCGAATAACGTGAATGGTACACCTTTCATGGAGCCTGTCAACTTCACAGGGGACAAGCGTATTTTCACAGCAACCTTGTTCTATGATATAGAAAACCCAGTGTTGCGCCGATTGCATCGTCAGTATATTCGACAGTCTTTGGATGCCTACAAGGGGTTGCCAAATGTCATTCACTCCATAGGTGAAGAGTTTACAGGTCCTCTTAGTTTTGTTCAGTTTTGGTTGGATGTTATTGCTGAATGGGAACAGGAGAATGGGAAAGTACTGGTGGATTTGGCAGTGAATAAAGACGTTCAAGATGCTATTTTGAAAGATCCTATGCGTTCCAGAATTGTGGATATTATCGATATAGAGCAGTGGTTCTATCATAATAAAGGTGAGTATGCTCCTCCTGGAGGTGTAAACATGGCCCAGCGCCAGTATATGCGCAAGATTCGTACAGGCGGTGCCCGTTTCGAGGATGTCTATCGTGCAGTCAGCGAATATCGCACGCAGTATCCAGGCAAGGCTGTTATCTATTCCGCCCAAAAGCATCCGGAGATGTGCTGGGCTTCCTTGATGGCGGGAGGGTCGTGTGCTGCCATTCCTGTCAGTGATCAGGCGTTCCTTTATGAATTGACGCAGATGTCACCATGTAGTCCCGAAGATGGAACCTATTTGCTGAAGGGGCCGTCTGGTTGGCTGGTCTATCGCGATGCTGCCACATGGTCTGTTGATCTTGGGAAAGAGAAATACGTCTTGTACTCCATTGATGCCAAGACAGGCACGATATCCCGTAAAAAAGATGTGTCGGGTACACTTAGTTTGCCAGACAAGGGCATTTTCTGGTTACATAAAAGATAAATAAATATAGGGGAAATCAGGAAAAAACTGGTTTCCCCTATATTTTTAACGATTTTTATGCCTGCTGTTTTTTTTATTTTCCTTATCTTTGCAGCAAAATACAAACTACTATTACTTTAAAAACTAATCGTTTATGGCAACTAACAACCTGAAAGACCGTACTCAGCGGTTGGTGGCTGAATTTTGTAAAGGCGATGATCATGCCTTTGCAGAATTATATGATATGTATGTACAAATGCTATACAATTATGGTTTAAAACTGACCACCGATCATGAATTGCTGAAGGATTGCATACATGACGTTTTCGTTAAGGTTTACAGCAAGCGTAATGAGAAAAATGCCATTAATAATCTATGCTCTTATTTGTTGATATCCTTGAAGAATCGCCTGCTTGATGAGTTTCGTCGTCATGCTTTTTCTACGCCAAACGAAGTGGAAGAGTATGAGTATCGTCGCTCTGCCGATGACGTAGAACGAGAATACATAGCTCTTGAGGGAGAACAAAAGAATGCGGCTAAGGTGGCACATTTGATGAAAAACTTGACCCGACGTCAGCGCCAAGCTATTACCTTATATTATTTGGAAGAACGAAAGTACGATGAAATTTGTGTGATTATGAACATGAATTATCATTCTGTCCGTAACCTCATGCATCGTGGTATGCTGAAATTGAGAGAGGCTGCTGTTTAATGTTCATGGTTTAAATACATCCAGTTCACGGATTGATGACAATCCGGGTAGTGCTTCGTCTTGTTTATAGAAACAATGAAGCACGTGAAAAGAACTATTTACACCAAGGTCGAACAATTCTTGCGTGACGATGAATTCATCCGTTACGTCATGGATTGTGAACCAGATAAAGAGTCATATTGGGCATCTTATCTGACCGCTGCTCCTCAGATTCGTGCTGCCTATTTGAAAGCCTACGATATTCTGATGCATCTGGATGATTGTGACCTGCTGACTCCAGAAGAGACAGCCACCCTTAAGCAGCGCGTCATGCACACCCTTCGTACCATTGCCAACTGACACTTTCTCCCAAAAGGGAAGAAATCTTCAAAAGTAAAACAAGTTGTTTTACTACCAATAACATACCCTTCATGCAGCGCAGACATGGCTTCTATCTGAGTAAAACAACTTGTTTTACTTGAGCGTGGGTAGTGTAAGATTCAAATAAGCCTACACTGCAATTGTTTTTCGTCGGAGATGCCTTGCCCAAATCAGGCTTCAGCCATACTCTACCCAGCGTCTCAATCAGTGAACTCCAGGGTGAGCTGGCCATCGCCCAGCATGTTAAAGGTTTTCCGGTGAAATGGGGTGATTCCGTACTTACGGATGGCCTCACGATGCTTTTTGGTGGGATAGCCTTTATTGGATAGCCAATCGTATTGGGGATAGGTCTGGGCCAACTGGTCCATATAGTCATCACGATAAGTCTTTGCCAGGATGGATGCTGCGGCAATGCTGAGGTATTTTCCATCACCCTTTACGATGGTAGTATGAGGTAGGTTTTGGTAAGGCTTAAACCGGTTACCGTCTACAATGATGGCCTCGGGACGGACTTTCAGCTGGTCCAAAGCGCGGTGCATGGCTAGTATGGAGGCATTCAGAATGTTCATCTTGTCAATCTCATCGGGAGTCACTACACCTATAGCCCAGGCGATAGCGTCATGTTCGATGATTTCACGTAGCTGCTTGCGGCGTTTGTCCGTCAGCTGTTTTGAGTCGTTTAACTCTGCATTCTGATAATCTTCTGGGAAGATGACTGCCGCAGCATATACGCTGCCTGCCAGACAGCCTCGTCCAGCCTCGTCACAGCCTGCCTCTATTTTTCCTTGATAGTAATGACTTTCCAGCATTTAACTTCAAAGTTTGAGTTAGAACATCTGACTCACGCGGCGAATACCTTCAGTGAGGATGTCAATTTCTTCGCGGGTGTTATAGAGAGCAAAAGACGCGCGAACCGTTCCTGAAATTCCAAGACGATCCATTAGAGGTTGGGCACAATGGTGACCAGTACGAACGGCAATACCCAGACGATCGAGTAATGTACCCATATCTAAATGGTGAATATTGCCAACCAAGAAGGATGCTACTGCGTCTTTGTGATCAGCCTCACCAAAAATTCTGATTCCATCGATGGTCTTCAGTCGCTCCATGCAGTAGCGCGTAAGGTCTTGCTCATGGGCTTCGATGGCTTCAAAGCCCAAACCGTTTAGATAGTTGATGGCGGTTGCCAGACCGTGAGTTGCTACATAATCAGGTGTGCCGGCTTCAAACTTGAAGGGTAGGCGCTCAAATGTAGTTTGTTCCCATGAGACCTTGTCTATCATCTCACCGCCACCCTGATAGGGAGGCAACTTCTCCAGCCAACTCTCTTTACCGTACAATACACCAATGCCAGTGGGACCATACATCTTATGCCCGCTGAAGGCCATGAAGTCGCAATCCAGTTGCTGAACGTCGATTTTCATGTGAGGGGCACTCTGTGCTGCGTCCACCATGACAGGTATTCCGTGTTCGTGGGCTTTCTGTACAATATATGGTAAATTATTGATAGTTCCCAAGACATTGCTGATGTGGGCGATACTGACGATTTTTGTCTTTTCCGTGATGAAATCATCTATTTCATCGAGAATCAGCTCGCCCTTGTCGCTGATGGGCAAGTGGCGGACGACAATACCTCTGCGCTGTGCCTGGAGTTGCCAGGATACAATGTTAGAGTGGTGCTCCATATCACTTACCAGCACTTCATCCCCCTCCTTCATTTGTGACTCACAGTATGAAGAGGCAATGAGGTTGATTGCTTCAGTGGTGCCACGAGTGAAGACAATTTCTTCCGTTTTCTTGGCATTGATGAATTGCCGTACACATTCTCGGGCTGCTTCATGCAAATCAGTTGCCTGTTGCGACAAGTAATGTACTCCTCGATGGACGTTTGCATTTACATTCAGGTATTCTTCGCGCATGGCATCCAGTACGCATAATGGTTTCTGTGTAGTAGCAGCATTGTCTAAGTAGACCAATGGCCTGCCATACACCTGACGGGATAGGATGGGGAAGTCGTCACGTATCTTCTTGATATCGTACATCTTTATTATTGTTTTATTTTCGGTTTGCAAAGTTACGAATTATTTCGTATATTTGCACCCAAAATGAAGATTTTTTGGTTTTTAAGCATTGCTTTGCTGTTGTCGGGATGTGCTACGACGCATAGCGGGAGAGTAGCTACGATGGGCGGTGGCAGCCTTTATTATGAAGAACGGGGTAAGGGCGAACCATTACTCCTTTTACATGGTCATTCTCTGGATGGCCACATGTGGGACGAACAGTGGAAACCGCTTTCCAGACATTTTCGTCTCATACGGTTGGACTTTCGCGGCTATGGGCGTTCCAGTGAACAGCGTGAAGATTTGCAGTTCTGTCATGTAGATGATGTGGTGACGCTGATGGATTCTCTGCAGATTCAAAGAGCACACGTAGTAGGACTCTCGATGGGGGCTTTTGTGGCTGGCGACATGTTGGCTATGTATCCAGAGCGGCTACTGACTTGTACTTTGGCCAGTGGAGGAATCAGAAGTTCGAAAGGACCCAGTGAACCGATGGATTCGGCAGAAAGTGCTAAGCGAGATAGTGAGATTGCTGTGTTAAAAGCGAAAGGTGTCGATCAGATGAAGTCGGAATGGATTGAGCAACTGATGTCCAGCGGTGGTAGCCATCGTGAGCGAATGAGAAAGCCGTTGACTCAAATGATACAAGCCTGGTCGGCTTGGCAGCCATTTCATAAAGAAGTCCGTTTGTTCTATGGGAAGGAAGCTTGGGCGCATCTCAAGCAACGGGGGCAGGTTGATGTGCCTGTGCTCTGCATTCGTGGAGCCAATGAACTCAAAGGGAAGCACAGTCGGCCCGCTGAACTGAAATATACGAAAAATGGTCATTTTGTCGTCATAGAAGACTGTGGCCATATGCTAAATATGGAACGGCCAAACGAGTTCAACCGTTCCATATTAGAGTTTATCAATAGTCAGAAATATTAATAGTTGCCTAAGGCACCAATGCTTTGCGGCATCCAAACTTCCATGAGGCCAGGACCACGATGGTTCCATGCGTAGTAAGGCACCATGGTCAGTGTGGCATCCTTCGTTACTACCTTGCCTTGGTCATTTGTGTCAACAGCCTGTCCGTCAACGGTGATGGCAGTCACATTGAACGTCACATCGCGTTTCCCGACAATCTGACGGTTTGCAATGGTGAAATGAGGTTGGCGAGGCATCAGGAAGTTAAAGATGTTGAAACC